>ERZ1030944.145-NODE-145-length-19699-cov-9.443291_pt1 | contig 19699 bp, 18 predicted proteins | sample MGYA00518599_ERZ1030944 | MGnify/ENA primary metagenome ERZ1030944 (study PRJEB33718, sample SAMN03159697) | human skin metagenome | collected 2014-05-20 | study: EMG produced TPA metagenomics assembly of the PRJNA266117 data set (Human skin bacterial metagenome... | reverse complement strand
CCATCCGCCTTGCCCGAAAACAACTCGGCATCCCCATCGACCCCAGCCCACCAGGGTAAGAAACCACAGGTCAAATAGGGCCTTCGGGCCCCATTTGGCATGCCCAAAATAAAAGCGCGAGGCCCTCCGTGCTTCACTCGGAAATGCCCCCCAGAGGGGGAGGGCGATCTGTATGAAAGCCTATTAATGGGTAACCTAAAACCGTATCTTCCCGAAATTGAAAGGTTTCCTATGTTAGACAGCTTCCGCAAGATGTGTGAAACCACCACCATCCCCGTCATCCTGGCCGCCGGCTTCCCCATCGCCATCCTTGTCGAGCAGAACCAGGGCTTCCTCGACGAGGGAGGCACTTTCGTCGCGGTCGCGTGGGCGGTCCTGCTTGCCGTCGTTGTCTGGATGCTCTACCTGCAAAACGACACGCGAGCGGTATTCATTTCCAAGCTCATTTTCCTCGCTTGCATGGTTGGCATTGGACTGACCGCGAACATGTGGGCGTGGATTGTCATGTTTCTCATCGGCCTTCTGGCCATCTACATGGATAACAAGCGGAGGCAGAAAGCCCGCGTCTAACGCCGCTTCTTCGTCCGCGCCGTCGGCGTCGCGGTCAGGGGATCCTCAGGCCAGGGGTGCTTGGGATACCGCCCGCGCATGTCGGCGCGGACGCCGGCGTACGGTCCCGCCCAGAAGCTCGCGAGGTCCCCCGTGCGCGCAAGCGACCGCCCGGCGGGGGAGAGGAGTTCAAAGATGATCGGTACGCCGAGGATCGTCGGTGTTTCCGTCAGTCCGAAGCATTCCTGTAGTTTGCAGGCGACTTCCGGCCCGTGTTCGGTGTAGTTGATCCGATGGTTGTTGCCGGCGGGGGACGTCCATGTTTCCGGTGGGATGGAATCGAACTTGTCCCACGGAACCTGCCCCATCAAAGCTTTATAATCGCCAGGCACAGGCTCCGGCCAGTCCGCAAATTCATGCGCAAATACCAGCCGCTCGTACAAGCTCCGCGCCCGGGCGCTCATCTGCTTCGGCTTCGATGCCTCAAATCGGTGCGATTCCTCCGCCGTCGGCTGCACGGGCGTTTCCTTCACCACAATCGCGCCGACGTGCTCCACCAAGCGCGCCTGCAACTTTCCCTCGACAACCTGCGTTTTCCTCGTGACTTCCGTCTCGGGAGTATCCCCGAGCACCTCCGCATGGTGGATGACATACCCCCGCGGCGACCGCGTCACATCCGTCGCCACAATCCACGTGCCACGGAGTGGCACGTCTTTCAGTTGCGCCCGGAACCCCGCCGCCGTCAGGTACGTATCGCCCTGCCGCCGCGCAATCCACTCGGGCCGCATCGTCGCGGCTACAGTTCCCGGGTCGACCGGTTGCGAGCGGTGGGTGAGGCGCGCGAGGCGCCGCGGTTCGTCGTCGGTAAGCTTGGCCAGCGTCTTCGCGGCACCAGACCCGAGCCGCAGCAACGTCGCGGCGGCGCGCGGGTCGGTCGGAACGGTGGCAGCTTTCCGGCCCAGCTCGGTGATGGAACCGTCGACAAGCCCCATAGAGCGGAGGGTGGCTAGGGCGTCCGCGTACGCCTTCTCGGGGAACGGATCGAGCATGGGCAGATCCGTGGAACCCCAGGCCAGCGCGGTCAACACAGCCTCCGTGAGGTCGGCCGACGCAATCTCCGGCGTGGGGTACGGCCGCGTCAGATCCGCCTCCCGATAGCACCGAATCACCGTCCCCGGCGCCTCACGCACCGCTCGTCCCGCCCTTTGGCTTGCCGACGATTGGGAGATCGTCTGTGTGACTAGTCCCGTCACTCCGCGCAATGCATCCCGCTTTGGTTGGCGCTCCAGCCCCGTGTCGATGACGAGCGAAACCCCCGGCACCGTCAACGACGACTCGGCGATGGGTGTCGCCACCACGGTCGCATCGCTGCGGGTCAGTGCCCGATCCTGCTCCTTCGCGCTGAGTCCGCCGTGCAGCGGCAGCGCCCCGGGGATCATATTTGTGAGGCGCTCCACGTCCCGGATCCGCGGCACGAAAATCAGTGCCCGTCCTTCGGCGAAGCTCGCCACGTGGCGAAGGTAATCATCGGTGAGCTGGATCCGATCCGGGTGGGGCTTGTACACGGTGGTGAGCGGGAACATCGGTGCCTCGTAGCTCGCCACACCCGCGCCCATGAGCTCCGCGAAGCGCTGCGCGTCGGCCGTCGCACTCATCGCCACCACGTGCAGGTCCTCGCGCAACTGGCCGAGTTCGATGAGCATCCCCAACAACAAATCGGTGTCCACGTGCCGTTCGTGTACCTCATCGATGATGACGCCGCTGACGCCGGGCAGTTCCGGGTCGCGCAGCAGCGCGTTGATGAGCACCCGTGGGGTCACGAACTCAACGTCGCGGCCGGCCTGCGAATCACCCTTCACCCGGTGGCCGACGGCGTGCGGATCCCCCGACAGGTGCCGCAACCGTCGGGCGGCAGCCCGTGCCGTGACGCGGCGCGGGCTGGTGACGATGACCTTTCCGGCCAGGATATTAGCCAAGGCGGGGGGAACGAGCGTCGTCTTACCCGTGCCCGGAGGGGCCTCCACCACGAGGAGGCGGTTGTCCTCCAACGCAGAAGAAATCGCCGCTGGATCAATGGGGAGACCTACGGCGATTTCTTGGAGGTTGAACACGATGGACTAGTGTACGACCTCCTCCGTCCTTCGCGAAAGTGCTGGATTAACCGGTCGGCTCGCCAGCCAGCCGGTGAGGAACCCGACGAGCGGCACCGCGAGGATGAGGATCCACCCGTGTGTAATAGACAGCAGGCGCGGGGCAAACCCCATCGTCGCCACGCCCGCGAGCACCGCACCGGCGGCAGAGACGAGAAGCCCCTGGTAGGCACCGAACATCCGGATGAACCGGGGCGGGGCCCCGAGTGACACGAGCAGCTTCCGGTCCCTCAGCGTGTGTGACGAGGACAGCGCGACCAGCAGGACAACCATGAAGATGGTGCCCAGGATGACAAACCCGAGGAACGGAACGACCGAGGGAACGCTGGTGCTTCCCAGCCCCATGGCGCTGGTGTACAGCCCCGTCTTGTCACTGTTAACGAAGGTGAAGCGCTGGTCTTCCAGCAGCGTGAGCTTCCTCTCCTTGTGGCCGATGACACCATCGTAGGCCAGCGGAACACCAGCTTCGCGCGCCGTCTCCAGCGGCACAAACACGTCACCGAACTGCCCGGGATTGTCTATGGAAACCGCGGGGATCTCCACCTTTTCGCCTCCACCCACGGGCACGGGCACCGACGTTGCGGGGTACCCAAAGACGACGGCCTTCCCGTCCCCAATGGCCTCCAACGCGTCCTCCGGCATCCCCATCACCGCGGCGGCCTCCGGCGACCCGATGGCAATGTTGGTGTTCAGCGTGAACCCGCTCCACGACCACCCCTCCTCGCCACCGACGCGGGGGAATGGCGAATACAGATCGGACACGGCCTCGGGGTGCACCTCGGCGATGAGATCGTGGGCCGCCTCGGATAGCGCCTCATCGTTGGTGGTGTCCACCGCCGGGAACACGCGCACAAAACCCTGGTCTTCGGTTTCCGGCACGTCCCCAAAAAACGCAAGGTTGCCAAACACCCCGAGGAACACGAGGGCCGCGACACCTCCTGTTGCCAACCCAGATTTGGGCGTAATCGCAGCGGACACCCGGGACGCGAGCGGCAGTGGCAGCTGCGACACAATCCACAGCATGAGTGGCCCGGACAGGATGACGCCGATCCCCGTCAGGAGGAAGCTGTGTGCCACGGCCCCGACGACACACGCCACAGGCCCCACAAGCCACCACCACCGCGGTTTCGCGTGCGTGGCGCCTTCTCGCGGGTGAAGCAGTTCCGCGACGGTGTCGAAGCGGAGCGCCTGCAGCCACGCCGATGCGATGCCGGAGACGATGACGAGCGCGCTGAAGGTGAGGAACACGTCGACGGGGACGGCATACATGCCGTGGCCTTCGCCGACCCACATCCACAGCGCGGCGGCTGCTACGCCCAGGCTGGTGCCGATGAGCGCGCCGAGTCCCGAGCAGATGAGCCCTTGCCACAGCGCGATACGCCACAGCTGCGCAGGCGTTGCCCCGTTGATGGATGCCGTTGCCAACGACCGCCGGAGCTGTTCCACGCCGAGCAGGAACACAGGCGCGTTGAGCGCAATCGCCAGCAGCATGGCGAAGAGGACAGTTAATGCGAACCCGGGGATGTCCGTGCCGTAGATGTCATAGCTCATGGCGAAGAAGCGGGACTCGGGAAGCGGTGACTCCCACCACAGCGACTGCGCGTCGGCGTCACCCACGGCGCTGGCCGGCAGGTTCTCCGCCAGCGTTGTCGAGCCGAATCCCCGGGCGATGCCCGTGAGCGTGAGCGTGACGGAGGCGGGCTTCCCGTTGAGTGTGGAGATCTGCACTGGTGCGCCCAAGCTCAGCCCTGCGGCATCGGCGAGGTGGTGGCTCATGATGATGCCGCCGGGCGAGAGCGTGGAGGAGCCGGACAGGAGCGCGGGCGCTACCTCCTGCGTTTCAAATGGTGTGACTGGGTGTTCGGCCGTCGGCTGCACGGCGGAGAGGTCGAACGCGATGGCGCCGTCTGGCCCATTCACGACGGCGTCTGCGCGCGCCAGCTGTATGCGTTCGTCTTTGACGGGGTCGCTGACGCCGAACGGCCAGAGGTACGCGTCGTTGGAGTTGACGGCCATGGTGCTCGACCCCATGACGATGAACAGCGGCAGCGCGAACATGAGGAGTGCGAGGGCGAAACGTCCGCGGTGCGCCCGCAGGTCGCGCCAGGCGAGTTTGAACGTGAGTTTAGACATCGTGGATCATCCCATCGCGCAGGTAGATGGTCCGGTCGGCCCAGGCCGCGAACCGCGGTTCGTGGGTGACGAGCACGCCGGCGGTGTCGCCGGAAATCCGTGACCGCAGGAGCTCCATCACCTGGTCGCCGGTTGCGGTGTCGAGCGCGCCGGTCGGCTCGTCGGCAAGCAGCAGCCGCCGTGGCCCCGCAAGCGCCCGCGCGATGGCCACGCGTTGGGCTTCACCACCGGAAATGTCGCCGGGGTAGCTGTCGGCGAGGTTGTCAATCCCCACCTCCAAAAGCGCCTCTTCCGCAAGCTCCCGCGCCTCACGGTTCCCGTCGAATGACAGCGGTAGTGCCACGTTTTCCAACACGTTCAAGCTGGGAATCAGGTTGTAGCTTTGGAACACGAACCCGATGTCGCGTCGCCGAATCGCCGCCCGCGCCACTTCACTCAGCCCCGAGGTGTCCTGCCCGTCAATGAAAACCTCCCCTGACGTGGGCCGATCAAGCAGCCCCGCGAGATTCAATAAGGTGGATTTTCCGGACCCCGACGGCCCCATAATCGCGACGAATTCGCCCGGCGAGACGCTCAGTGAAATATCGCGCAGCGCAGCCACCGCTCGCGTGCCTGCCTCGTGCATCTTACTAACTTTTGTGAGCTTAAGCATGGTTTTCCTCCACGTAGTCCAGGAAGCGAAGCTCCGCCTCGCACTCGAATATTCTCCGTTTGGCTACCAACTTCTCCACGGGCGTTGCGCCAGCAAGCCCCCTGGTCAGCGCCCGTAATTCCTCCATCACGTATGCTCGCTGTGTATAAATGATGGTGTCCAGCTCCTGCGCGCTAGCCAGCGCGATCTTGATGGTGAGCTCGTCGCGTTCTGTTTTTGGCTTGTCGACGGGGGATTTCATCCACGTTGTTGCGGTTTCCTTCCCCGTTGCGGTCGCCTCGTAGGTGATGCTGAGGCGCCCGGATTCTAGGCGTTGTTTGCCGGCAGATTCGATGAGCCCGTCGCGCTCCAGGCGCCCGAGCGTTTGCGTGACCTGCCCGATGTTGAGCGGCCACGCGTTGTCCGTGCGCGTCTGAAACGTGCTTTGTGCCTGGGACGCTGCCCGTGGTTCCTCCGTGAGGAGACTCAGCAGCGCGTTCGGAATAGACATAACTTCCTCCTTGGTTACTGAGTAACTTACCCGGTAACCAACCAGCGCGCTACCCCCGCGTGGTACCCCTGCTGTACAAGTATGGGTATGACATATCCAGATTGGGCAAACACCGACCAACTACGTAACTACTACGACACCGAATGGGGCAGACCCGTCCGCAGCGAGCAGGGGCTCTACGAGCGCATCTGCCTCGAAGCCTTCCAAGTGGGGCTGAGCTGGGCGCTTATCCTCGCGCGCCGCTCCGATCTACAGAAGGCCTTCGACGGCTTCGACCCAGACGTGGTCGCCGATTACACCGACGCCGACGTCGAGCGCATCCTCGCCGCCCCCGGCGTGATCAAAAACAAGCAGAAGATCCGCGCCTGCATCACCAACGCCCGGGCAACCATCGCCCTCCGTGACGCGGAGGGCCTTCCGGACCTCATCTGGAGCTACCAGCCACCTCATTCCCCCTGCGAATCCGCACCCGAGGCGGCAGAACTTGCCAAGGCGCTGAAAAAGCACGGCTTCACCTTCGTGGGCCCCACCACGTGCTTTGCCCTCATGGAAGCGTGCGGATTGGTGGATAATCGGATTCATGAGTAAAAAGCTGGTCACCTTCGCCGGGGCAGGGCCTGCCGGCACCACCGCCGAGATCGCGGGGATTCTCGATGTCCCCACCGATCCCCGTGGCGTCATCCTCATGGCCCACTGCTTCGGCTGCACGAAAAACGCCCCCCACCTGCACAGGCTCGCCAAGGAGCTGGTCCGGTTCGGCTACGCCGTGCTGCGCTTCGATTTCTACGGCCTGGGCGACACCCGCGGCGACTTCGCCCGCAACACCTTCGACCTCGACGTCGCCAACGTCGCCGCAGCCAGCACGTACCTAGAGAGCCTCGGCCTGCCCGAAACCGCCCGCATCGGCCATTCCCTCGGCGGCCTCGCCGTCCTCGCGGGTTCCACCGTCCCCGTCATTACCATCGGCACCCCGTCCCAGCCCGGCCACGTCCTTGGCCTTGTCACCGTCGGCGACCAGGTCATCGGCGGAAAAGAACTGAACGTCGGCCCCATCATGATCACCTCCCTGCAGCGCGAGGTGGCCGACCCCGGCGTACCCGTCCTATCTATCCACTCCGATACCGACGAGGTCGTTGACTTCTCCGAAGCCACGGCCCTGCGCGGCCGGCTTGCCCATGTCACACCCGTCGACCTGCACGGGGTGGACCACATGATAACAGACAGAAAAATTCCCACAAACCTCGCACGAACAATTTCCGAGTGGTTAGGCTAGATTCATGAAAACAGCAGTTGTCACGGGAGCATCCTCAGGAATCGGCGCGGCCACCGCCCGCGCCCTCGCCACAGACGGCTGGCACGTCATCGTCGCCGCCCGCCGCACCGACCTTCTCACAGAACTCGCCGAATCCATCGGCGGCGAGGCGATCAACCTCGATGTCACCGACGAGGACTCCGTCCGCCACCTCGCCGAGCAGCTCGATTCCGTCGACCTCCTCGTCAACAACGCCGGCGGCGCCAAGGGCCTCGATTCCGTTGCCGACGCCAACATCGACGACTGGACGTGGATGTACGAAACCAACGTCCTCGGCACCGTCCGCGTCACCAAGGCCCTGCTGCCCAAGCTTGCCAGCGGTGCCCAGATCGTCAACGTCGGCTCCATCGCCGGCATCACCCCCTACGTCGGTGGTGCCGGCTACAACGCCGCCAAGTTCGGCGTCGCTGCCCTGACCCGCGTCCTCCGCCTGGAGACCCTCGACCGCCCCCTACGCGTCTGCGAAATCAACCCCGGCCGCGTGAAGACGGACTTCTCCCTCATCCGATTCAAGGGCGACAAGGAGCGCGCCGACGCCGTCTACGCCGGCCACCAAAACCTGGTTGCCGAAGACATTGCCGAGGCGATCCGCTGGGTCGCCTCCCTGCCCGCCCACGTCAACATCGACCGGCTCGTCATCAAACCCGCCGACCAGGGCTAGCCCGTGGAGGCTTTCATCCTCATCACCGCGTCGGCGATCATGCTGCCGGGGCCGGACACGATGCAGATCATCCGCGTCGGCTCCGCCTCGAGAAAGCTGGGCGCGGTGTGTGGACTCGGCACAACCATCGGCAACCTCATCTGGGGTGTCGCCTCCCTCCTCGGGCTGTCGGCGCTGGTGAAAACCTATCCCGTCGTCATGGACGTGCTGGCGCTTGCCGGCTCCGCCTATCTGCTATACATGGCCGTCACCCTCGTGCGCCGACAAACCGGTGGCGTCACCTCCATTCCCGCAGCCAGGCGCGGACCTGCGACCACCAGCAAGGCGCTGCGCACCGGGCTGTTTACCAACCTCTCCAACCCGAAGGCGCTCATTTTCTATGGCGCGCTATTCAGCCAGTTCATCACCCCGGACATGGGCCTCGGCTTCGCCATTTTCATGCCCGCCTTCATGCTCGGCTTCGGCCTCATCTTCTACTGCGGGCTCGGCTACCTCGCGGGGGTCGCGGGAGAAAAAATCGCCCGCTACATGTGGGTCGTGGACGTGCTGGCAGCGGTCATCTTCGCCGTCGTCGCCATTGGTATGATCGGCAACGTGCTGGGCATCTGGCACCTGCTTTCCTAACCCTCATGCCCCCTTCGCGCCACATTGTTGGCATGATGGGGGCATGACCTTTGAAGTGGAAATCAGAGACGACTCCATCAAACTTGGCCAGTTCCTGAAGCTTGCAAACCTTGCCGAAACCGGCGGCGAGGCGAAAAACCTCATCGCCGAGGGCCAGATCCGCGTCAACGGTGAGGTGGATACGCGCCGGGGGAAAGTCCTGCGTGAGGGGGATGTCGTCACGGCACCGGCCGGCGAGGCCGTGCTTGTCACGAATGTGGCAGACGATGATGATACTGATTTTGACCCGTCGAAGTGGGAGAACCTGTAATGCCTGTGTTGAGTATGCCCGAAGGCGTCCCTAGCGGTCTGACGCTGTACACCACCGATAAAGATGCAACGGCCGAGTTCTTCTCCCAGGTCATGGGCTATGGCCTCGACGAGCGCGAGGAGGGCACCTTCCTCACGCTGGAGTCGATCCCCATCGCCACGCTCGCCCCCGCCGATTTCGATGCCTGGTCCGTCGGCTTCAACGTCACCGACCTTGCCGATGCCCACGACCAGATCACCCGCGAGGGCGGCACCGTCCTTTCCGATTCCCAGTGCCTGGACCCCGCCGGCGCTCCCTTCTCCGTCATCACCGGCGAGCACTTCTTCGCCGTCGGCGAGCCGGGCACCCCCGTCTGGTTCGAATACGCGGGCCCCACACCAGAGGTTGATTTCTTCTCGACGCTTTTCGGCTGGGTCATCGATGGACCCAACGAGGCCATCCGCGTCGCCTACAAAGAGGGCGGTGCCATCGGCTGGTTCTGGGAGATCCCCTCCGAACCGAAGAACAACTGGGTCGTCTACTTCGGCGTCGAAAACCTGGAAGAGACCCTCGCCAAGGTTGACGAGAGCCTCATTGTTCAGGAAACCCAGGAGTCCTTCCTCGGCCCCACGGCCGTGGTCGCCACCCCGACGGGACTCACCGTCTGCCTCGCACAGGTACCCTACGCGGACATCGAAGAGGAGACGATCCACGAGTCCGACGACGTGTTCGGCGGCGACAAGCAGTAAAAACTTACTGCACGAACCCCTCACCCGGCCGCCACGTCTTGGACACCGCGATGTTCGTGGCGGCGTTGTTCGTCTCCACATCGGCGACGCGCACGTAGTCCATGACGACCTCGTCGCGCGTGAGCCGAGCGATGCAGTACCCGTGTGCGTCGAAGTCGAGGTGCTTCACCCACGGGTTCGCGCCGGTGATGGTGTCCTCCACCAGAATGCTGGTGGAGTTGTTCTCGGCGTGGTAGCTGCCGAGGTACGTGGTGAGGATCTCGTCCACGTTGGGGGCGGAAATCGAGGTGCACACCATCTCCGCGCCGATTTCCTTGTCGTCCCAGATGACGGAGTTGGCCCACTCGGAGTGGATGTCGCCGGTGACAACAAAGGTCTTGGACGTGGTCTTGGAGAGAAGTTCAAGCAGACGGTCGCGGTCGGCAGCGTAGCCGTCCCACTGGTCGGAGTTGACGGCCATGCCGGTGGTGCGCTGATCGACGAAGTTGAGCGCGGCGTTGGCCTCGGCGTTTCCTTCCACTGTGAGGATTTTCATGGGGGAAAGCATGACGGAGTTGCCTAGCACGTTCCATTCAGCAGAGGATGTCTCCAGCACGTTCTTTAGCCAGCGGAACTGTTCGCTGCCGAGCATGGTGCGCTCGGGGTTGGCGAAGTTGGCGGCGTTGGTTTCAGCGTCGCGGTAGCTGCGCAGGTCCATCATGGTTAGTTCCATGAGGTCGCCGTATTGGAAGCTGCGGTAGATGTGCTTTTCGGGGCTGTCCATGGTGACGCGGACGGGCAGCCACTCGAAGTAGGCGCGCTGCGCGTTGTCGCGCCGGGTGCCCCAGATGCCCTCGGCGGGGTTGTCGGTGTGGTTTTCGGCGCCGGTGGCGTAGGAGTTGTTGGCGGTTTCGTGGTCGTCCCAGGTCACAACCCACGGGGTGGAGGCGTGTGCGGCCTGCAGGAACGGGTCGGTGCGGTACGTGCCGTAGCGGATCCGGTAGTCCTCGAGGGTGGTGATTTCCCATTGCGGGTGGTGGGGGCGGCTGATGCCGGATTTGCCGGTGTATTCGCCGGTTGCGTATTCGTAGATGTAGTCGCCGAGGAAGACGACGAGGTCGAGCTCGCCGGCGTAGCCGCGCTGCGCCATGTCGCGGTAGGCAGAGAAGTAGCCGCATTCCCAGTTGGCGCAGGAGGCGGTGGCGAAGGTAATCGAATCCGGGGAGGAGTCGTAGGCGGGGGCGGTTTTGGTTCGCCCGATGGGGGAAGTCGCTCCGCGGTGCTCGCCGTCGAGGACGATGAAGCGATAGTAGTAGATGCTGTCGGGGGCAAGCCCGGTGACGTCGATGTGGACGGTGTGGTCGTGTTCGGCGGTGGCCACGGCGGTGCCGGTGCCGACGATGTCGCCGAAGCCGGTGTCGGTGGCGATGTCCCAGCGCACGGTGACATCGGGGCCGAGTCCGGAGCCGGGCAGGCTGTCGCGGTCGGGGGTGACGCGCGTCCACAGGATGACGGAGTCGGGCAGCGGGTCACCGCTGGCCACGGAGTGGAGGAACGGGAGGCCGGCGCGGGAGGCCTGGTTGTACAGGTCCAGGGGCGCGATGGACTGTTCGGATGGGCTTTGTTGCGCGACGGCGGTGGAGGCGACGGCGGTTCCCGCGGTGATGAGCGCGGAGTAGGCCATGAATCGGCGTCGTGACAGGGTGTTTTCGCTCGACATAACTTCTGACCCTAGGACCCCTATATCGCCGATCCCCGCGGGTTGTCCAAGAATTCATCTGGGCTTTACCTGGCGGGGGTAGCCCCTGCTCTTTTAGACACTGTTTAACGCTGACGACGGCACGAAAAGTTCACCGGGGCGTAACGCTAGGGTCACGGTTGGGTAACTCTCTGTCCCTAGGCTGTACGAGAACTGTGAAACTTACTGGTAAAGGTGTGTCTTGTCTACTTCTCGTCTGATTATTGCATCAGTCGGCGCTGTGTCCTTGGCGCTGACCGGCACTTTTGTGGTCGCTCAGCCCGAGCGAGCCGTCACCGCGCCGACCGTGCGGCAGGCGGCAACGGGCCCGCAGAATTCGGTTGTTCTCCAACCCGGTGCGAACGGTTCCGAGGTGATCATCAACTGGCAGACGGTCGGTACCGCTTCCGAAAAGGTCAAGGTCACTGGCCCTACCTCTCAGCTTGTCGACGCTTCGGTCCCGGCCAGTACGCAAATCCTCACCCAGTCTCGCACCGCCACGGTGACCGGGCTGAAGCCCGGCACCGAGTACACCTACCAGGTCGGCTCCGACGAAACAGGCTGGAGCGCCGAGTACTCGTTTACCACCGATGACGGCGACGGCAACTGGAACTTCCTTCTCTTCGGCGACCCGCAGATCGGCGTTAACACGAAGATTGACGAGCAGAAGGAGATGTGGATGCAGACCGTCGATACCGCTCTTGCCGATGTTCCCGATGCCGCCATGCTTGTTTCCGTCGGCGACCAGGTCGAAGGTTGGGGCTCCCCGCTCGAGCAGCACCGCGCGCTCCTCGAGGCCCCGCAGGTCACGAGCCTGCCGCTGTCCACTATCCCCGGTAACCACGAGACGTATTCCGGCGCGATGGAGTACTACAAGTCCTTCTTCACCCACCCCAACCAGGAAGAAGACATCCAGGACTACTACTACGAAAAGAACAACGTCCTGTTCATCGGCCTGGATACGAATAACACGAACTGGCCGCGCCACGAGGAATTCCTCCGCGCCACTGTGAAGGAGCACGGCGATGCCAACGACTGGATCGTCGTCATGCTGCACCAGGCGCCGTTCTCCCAGGGTTCCCACGTGCACGACAACGACGTCACCGGCGTGCGCACCGTCCTGGCCCCGGTGTTTTCCGACCTCGGCGTCGATGCCGTCCTATCCGGCCACGATCACATCTACACCCGCTCCCACCTTATGGAGGGTGACGAGCCCGTGATCGCCCCGGCCGCACGCGGGGATCGCCTTGAACCCACCGACGGCCAGGTGCTGTACCTGACGGCCACCTCCACCGGCGCGGGCAAGTACTACCACTTCCACGATAAAGGCGGCGTCGAGGTGCCGAACGCCCGCATGGAGCACGTCGACGACTTCAACCACCCGGCCTACGAGTGGACGGCCTTCTGGCGCCAGGATTACGACCCGGACTACACAAAGGTCGAGGTCAGCCCCCAGGAGCTGACGTTTACCACCTACGATGCGGACACGCCGTACGTCATCGACAAGGTGACCATCGCCAACAACGAAGCCCCGAAGCCGGAAAAGCCGACGACTTCGTCGAAGCCGACCACGACAAAGACGACCACCAACACGGTGACCAGTACGAACACAACGACGACCACCAACACGTCGACAAGCACCACGACCGTGACCGAAGAACCCCTGGCCACAGGCTCCTCCGAGGGGGCAGCGACCGCCTCCATCGTCGTCAGTGTCCTCGGCGTCCTCGGTGCGCTCGGCATTTTGCTTTACGACGCCTTCGGCCCGCAGCTGAACCAGCTTCTAGGAAGGTAACCCATGAAACTTCGCACGCTCATTGCGGCCGGACTGACCGCGTCCCTCATTACAATTGCGCCTGCCAACGCGCAAACCGACAACAGCTACGACCTGTTCCTCGGCGTCGGCCCCGACGCATCGAGCGCCAACCTCAACTGGTACATGCCCTCGTGGCAAAACCAGCAGGTGCAGGTGAAGGATGCCTCCGGTGCCATCACCACCATCGACCCCCTCGAGGTCAAGCTAACCACCACGAAATTCGAATACGCCGCCAAGGCGAACCTCACAGGCCTCACCGGCGGGGAGACCTACCGCGTCGGCTCTGATGCCGCGGGCTGGACCGACTGGTACGAGCTGAATACGCAGCAGCAATCCGACAGCTGGAACTTCCTCTTCTACGGCGATCCGCAAATCGGCTCCGGTAGCCTCGCCTCGGATGCCGAGGGCTGGAAGAAAGCGCTGAATGTGTCCACCACCGCGCACCCCGATTCCGCCTTCCTCGTCAGCGCCGGCGACCAGGTCAACGGCGCCCTTAATCAGGACGAGTACGCCGCCTTCTTCGCGCCGGAGGAGCTGCGCAACTACCGCCTGGCGGTGCAAAACGGCAACCACGATAACGATCCTGTTGCCTTCGCCCGCCACTACAACCTGCCCAACGCCGAGGGCTACAACTACTACTACGAGTACAACAACGCGCTCATCATCGCGCTGGATTCCAACAGTATCGACTACAACGGGATGGCGACATTCCTCCGTAAGGCCGTGGCGCAGGCCGGCGGTGGCAAGGACTGGATCATCGTCACTTTCCACCACCCGCCGTACGCCCACAGCTGGCACGCTTTTGAGTCAAAGCCCAAGCAGCTGGCCACCCGCCTTGGCCCGGTGCTCAGTGATCTCGGCGTGGACCTTGTCCTCAACGGCCACGAGCACATGCACACCCGCTCCCACCTCGTGACCGGCACGACGGCGCGCCCCACCGATGACCCCGACCTCACCCCGCGGGGCTCCGAGGTTCTTTACTACACGGCGAACAGCGCCTCGGGCTCCAAGTTCTACGATTTCGCCTCCTCCGGCACCAAGCGCCACAAGGGCATGACCTTCGAGCAGTCCGTCGCAGACGAACTCGTCCGCCCCGAGGTCGCCTACTGGAACCAGGACTACACCCCGGATTACACCAATGTCGAGGTCACGCCCACGAAGTTGACGCTGACCACATACAACGTTGACGACGGCTCCATCGTCGACACCGTCAGCCTGAACAAGACCGTTCTCCCGCCCCTTCCGGACAATCCGGGCTCGGTGACCGAGCTTCCCGACAATCCGGGCTCGGTGGCCGAGCTTCCGGATCCCGGCACCGTCGTCGAGACGGAAACCAAGGTGGAGGAAGAGACCAAGGTGGAGACGGAAAACGAGACCGTCGTGGAAACGGAAACCAAGGTGGAGACGGAAAACGAGACCGTCGTGGAAACGGAGACCGTCACCTCGGGCTCCTCGGAGCAGACGCCGCTGCAGGTGGCAGCCATCGTCACCCCGATTATCTCCCTCCTTGCCATGCTGGGCAGTGCGCTGTGGACGCAGCGGGAGCAGATAATTCACCTGCTTGGCTTGTAAAGTTCACCTGTAAGAAAGCTTGGAAAACTACGCTAGGTTCGTCCAGGATGAACCACCATGCGTTTCCTCGCACTCGCTACGGCAGTAGCAACCACGACGGCGCTTGTCGCCAGCCCCGCCTCCGCCGCTGAGGCGGGCATCGACGATGTCTTCCTCGGTGTTGGCGCAACCAACACCTCCGCCAACCTGTCCTGGACTTCCACCACCCCCGCCACCGACCAGGTGGTGGAGGTGAAGGACGGGAAGTCCGTCCCCGCCACCACCAGCACCTCCGCCTTCAACGGCATGTACGGTGTTGATGCCGAGCTCACCGGCCTCACCCCGGGCAAGGAGTACACCTACCGCGTCGGCTCCGATGCTGCCGGCTGGTCCGACTGGTACACCTTCACCCCCGAGGCCGAGGCCTCCGAGTGGAACTTCCTCTTCTACGGCGACCCTCAGATCGGTGCCTCCAAGGGCAAAAAGGATGACGCTGCGCTGTGGAAGACCACCGTCGAAAAGACGGTGAAGGGCAACCCAGGCACCGACTTCCTCCTGAACGCCGGCGACCAGATCAACGCCGACCGCTCCGCCACCGAGGAGCAGAAGGAAGCCGAATACGACGCTTTCTTCGCCCCCGACGAGCTGCGCCAGGTGCGCACCGCCGTGCAGGATGGCAACCACGATAAGCGGTCCCTCGAGGCGTTCCACACGCACTACAACCTGCCGAACGGCATCGACCAGAACTATTACTTCACGTACAACAACGCTTTGGTCATCGTCCTGGACACGAACATCGAGGACACGCAGATGCACAAGGACTTCATCGCCACCGCCACGGCCGCCCACCCCGAGGCTGACTGGACCATCGTCAGCTTCCACCAGCCCCCGTACGCTCAGAGTTACCACGCCTACGAGGACAAGACCACGTGGCTTCGCGACGAACTCACCCCCGTCCTCTCCGAGTCCGGCGTCGACCTCGTCCTCTCCGGCCACGAGCACATCTACGGTCGCTCCCACCTCATGAAGGCCAACACCCCCGTTGAGCAGGAGAAGCAGGCCGCCCCTGGAGACGTCTTCACGCCTGCCGACGGCGAGGTCCTCTACATCACCGCCAACTCTTCCACGGGCTCGAAGTTCTACGACTTCGCCACCTCCATCGATGACCGTCACCCCGACCTCACCTTCGAGGAGTCCGTCGAGAAGAAGATGCTCGGCCACGGCACCGCCTACTGGAACCAGGACTACACCCCGGACTACACCGACGTGCAGGTGACCCCCACCTCCCTCAAGGTCATCACCCGCAACGTTGACGATAACTCCGTTGTCGACGAAGTCACCCTCAACAAGCCCGGCTCCCGCGATCTCGCCCCCGGCGAGCTCGCCGCCGTGATCATCGTGCCGCTGGTCGCTCTCCTCGCCGGCCTCGGCGCGCTCGTTGCCCAGTTCATCGAGCCGATCCGCGCGCAGCTGCGCGCCTGGGGCCTCCCGGTCTAAAAAAGATGATGGGCCTCACACACGGTGAGGCCCATTTTTCTGTCTGCTACCAGATCGTTACGCGATCCTCCGGCGCGAAGCCGTCCTCCACATCGAAGGCCTCATAGAACTCGTCGATGTTCTTGGGGATGACGCTGCAGCGGAACTCGGAGGGGGAGTGGGGGTCGATGGTGAGCAGCTGGGCTGCCAACTGCGGACGCGTCTTCTGCCGCCAGGACATTGCCCACGAGCGGAAGAACGACTGCAGGTCGACCTCCTCGTTGTTGTCGGCGGCCCACTTCTTGTACGCGACAAGCGCGATGCCGAGCCCGCCGAGGTCACCGATGTTCTCGCCGAGGGTGAGCTCACCGTTGACACCCGGGGTTTCGGTGCCCTCCAACGCGATCGGGGTGAGCCCCTGGAACTGGCCGACGAGCTTCGCCGTCAGCTCCTCGAATGCGGCGCGGTCCTCGTCGGTCCACCAGACCTCGAGGTTGCCGTGGCCGTCGTAACGCGAGCCCTGGTCGTCGAAGCCGTGACCGATCTCGTGACCGATGACCGCACCAATTCCCCCAAAATTCTCAGCCGGGGTGTGAGAAGGGGAGTAGAACGGTGCCTGCAAAATCGCGCCGGGGAACGTGATGTCGTTGACGGTGGGGTTGTAGCAGGCGTTGACGGTCTGCGGCGTCATGACCCATTCGCCGCGGTCGTACGGCTTACCCAGTTGCCCCAGGTGGTAGTTGTGGGAGTTGAGGGCGAGCGCGCGGGCGTTGCCGACGACGTCATCCTCGGAAAGCTCAACGTCGTATTCCCGCCATGTATCGGGGTAGCCGATCTTGGAGTTGAACTGCTCCAGCTTCGTCAAAGCTTTCGACCGCGTCGCGGACGTCATCCACGGCAGGTGGGAGATGCGCTCCCGGTAGGCGGCCAGCAGGTAGTCGACGAGTTCGAGCATGTCCTTCTTGCTGGACTCCGGGAAGTACCGGGCGGCATACAGCTTGCCCAGCTCGAAGCCGAGCCCCGATTCGACGAATCCGAGCGCGCGCTGCCAGCGGTCGCGTTGCTTCTCGGAGCCGGCGAGGACGCGGCCGTAGAAGTCGAAGTTGGCGGCGGAGATCTCGTCGGAAAGCAATCCAGCCCGCGCGGCGATGATGTGCCAGACGCCCCAGGCGTGCCACTTCGACTCCGGAAGTTCCGTCAAAGCCGTTTCCAAATGAGCAAGGTAGCTCGGCTGGCAGGCGATGACGGTCTGGTCGTCAAGGCCCATGGTGCGCAGCATCTGCTGCACGTTGGTACCCAACGTAGACAAAGAAACCGGGTTGAACGTCTTCACCGCGTCGCGGCAGGCAACATTGTCCCAGTGCCCGCGCGCGAGGTAGTGCTCAACCTCAAGAACATCAGCGGCGGACTCGTTGCGCCCCGCCAACGTAAGCATCCGCCCCACATGCTTTTCGTACTCAGCGAGCGTCGCGGCGTGCTCGGGCGCGCGGTAGTACGCCTCGTCGGGAAGCCCGAGCCCCGCCTGGACGATGTAGGCGACAGCCGCGTCACTGTCCGCGGACTTTTCCACGAAAAACGATGCAGGTGCTGTGACCCCCACCTTGTCCAGCTCGCCGAGGGCCTCCGGCAGCGGCTTGTCCAAAACGTCAAACTCGAGGTCATCCACCGAGCCGCGGTGCTCCATAAACGAGCGGTAGGCGGTCCCCACCAGCCCCGTGTCCTCCGCCGCCAGCTCCTTACACTGCTTCAGCGAGTCGAGCCGCAGCTCCTGAAACGTCCCCCACGACGCGTACTCGGCGGGGATCTCCGTCTCGCGGTACCAGTCACCATTGACTATTTCAAACAAGTCCTTCACGTGAATTTCTCCTACAATCGGGTGGCGTGCAATACAAGTTACAACCTACCGTAGGCGTCCTCGGCGTCGTGGCGGCGTTGGTTTTCCTCTTCGCCCCCGCGTTGCTCCCGAGGCTTTTCGACGCTCCCCACCGCGAACCTGTCACCATCGGCGATGACATCGCCCTCCCCGGCAGCCCCTCGTGCGAACTCGACTTCGGCATGGGTCTCCTCACCGGGTACAAGTGCGGCCCCGACTTCGTCCGCTCGTCGGAAATCGATGGTGTCACCGACCCGGGTCTTGCCGCCCGCCGCATGTGGGAGGCGGAGTTTTTCGCCCCGACAGACCAAAAGCCCGTCACCGACGGCAATGTAACTGTGCTTCGCGACGGCGACTTCGCCGTCCTCCTCGCCCCCACCAGCGACGACGGCAAAACCTACACCATCGCCGTCGCCTCCGGCATCCTCATCGACCCCACTTTCGACGCTCTTCAGGCGGTGAACGCGTAAATGAAATGGTTCTTCTACCTCGGTTTGTTCCTCTCCGGCGCAGGCCTTCTCATTAGCCTTGCCAACCTCATCCTCGCGCCGGGCGCGGGTCTTATCTCGCTCCTGTTCGGTATCGGGTGGGCGGCGCTGTTCACGTGGTTGCTCGCCACCTCCCGGCTGTGGCCGGTGGGGCTGGGGAAGCGCTGGGTGGCTGCAGCGCTCGCCTGGGGCGCAGGCACGTCCCTGTTGCTGGTGATGGCCGGCAGTGGCGGCTACATGGAGGCCACACGGCTGGCGGGTAGTGAACTCACCATGGCTTCCTTCGCCGGCGCGCTTCCCGAGGAGGTCGCCAAGGGCCTCGGCGCCTTCTTCATCATTTATCTCTGTCCGCGCATCATCCGCCCCTACCACGCGCTCACCGTCGGCATCCTCGTCGGCCTCGGCTTCGAAGCGGTGGAGAACTTCGGGTACGGCACCGTCGGCGCCATGTACCACCCGTCCTCGGACCTCCTCGGCATGCTCCAAATGTGGGGCCTGCGCACGGTCGCCGGCCCTGGCCTCCACATGGTCTTCACCGGCATCCTCGCCTACGGCCTCGGTCTCTGGCTCTTCACCTCGCACACCTGGCGCGTCGCCCTCGGTGCATGGGGCTTGTCGACGCTCTTTCACTTCTGGTGGAACCTCCAACCCTCCTCCGAGCCCGTCCAAATCGCCTCCCTCATCGCCTGCGCCATCGTCATGTACGCCACCTTCATCGCCGTCGTCATCCACGCCCTCCGCGCCGCGCGTGCCGACACCTCCCTCTACGACACTCCCACCCTCCTGTTACGTGTGTGACTAATGTGACTAATGTGGTAACATTCGCCCCATGAAGCGCGTTATTGCACTGCTTACTGTATTAGCCACAGCCGTACCAACCGCGGGGGCGGTTCCCAACCTCTCCTCCGGCATCGACATCGCCGGCCACCAGCACCCGGCCGGCTCACCTATCGATTGGCACCAGGTCGCCAACTCTTCCCAGGACTTCGCCTTTATTAAGGCAACCGAAGGAGTGGGCTTTACCAATACCCACTTCCCGGTAGATGTTAATGATGCCCGTGGGGCTGGTTTGCACGTTGGTGCGTACCACTACGCCCGCCCCGGCACCGACGCGAAGGCCCAGGCCGCCTACTTCGCCGAGACGATCAAGCAGGCCGACGCCACCCTCC
>ERZ1030944.143-NODE-143-length-19793-cov-10.781285_pt1 | contig 19793 bp, 19 predicted proteins | sample MGYA00518599_ERZ1030944 | MGnify/ENA primary metagenome ERZ1030944 (study PRJEB33718, sample SAMN03159697) | human skin metagenome | collected 2014-05-20 | study: EMG produced TPA metagenomics assembly of the PRJNA266117 data set (Human skin bacterial metagenome... | reverse complement strand
GGAGGGTGGCGTCGGCCTGCTTGATCGTCTCGGCGAAGTAGGCGGCCTGGGCCTTGGCGTCGGCGCCGGGGCGGGCGTAGTGGTAGGCGCCGACGTGCAATCCTGCCCCACGGGCATCTTTAACATCAGCCGGGAAGTGGGTATTGGTGAAGCCCACGCCCTCCGTCGCCTTAATAAACGCAAAATCCTGGGAGGAGTTGGCTACCTGGTGCCAGTCGATGGCGGAGCCGGCCGGGTGCTGGTGGCCGGCGATGTCGATGCCGGAGGAGAGGAGAGGAACCGCCCCCGCCGTTGGTACAGCAGTTGCTAAAACGGTGACCAGTGCAATAACTCGCTTCATGGGGCGAATGTTACCACATTAGTCACATGAGTCACACGTGTAACAGGAGGGTGGGCGTGTCGAAGAGGGAGGTGTCGGCACGCGCGGCGCGCACCGCATGGACTACTACCGCGATGAAGACGGCGTACATGACAACTGCGCAGGCGATGATAGAGGCGATTTGGACGGGCTCGGAGGAGGGTTGAAGGTTCCACCAGAAGTGGAAGAGCGTCGACAAGCCCCAGGAAGCGACGGCGACGCGCCAGGTGTGGGAGGAGAAGAGCCACAGGCCGAGGCCGTAGGCGAGGATGCCGGTGAAGACCATGTGGAGGCCAGGGCCGGCGACCGTGCGCATGCCCCACATTTCGAGCATGCCGAGCATGTCCGAGGACGGGTGGTAGAGGGCACCGACGGTGCCGTAGCCGAAGTTTTCCACCGACTCGAAGCCGAGACCGACGAGGAGTCCGATAGCGAGGGCATGGTAGGGGCGGGTGACGCGCGGGCAGAGATAGATGATGAAGAACGCGCCGAGGCCCTTGGCCACCTCCTCGGGAAGCGCGCCGGCGAAGGAGGCCATGGTCAGCTCACTGCCGGCCAGGCGCGTGGCCTCCATGTAGCCGCCACTGCCGGCCATCACCAGCAACAGGGATGTACCCCCGCCCCAGGCGAGGGCTGCGGCAACCCATTTTTTCTCCAGCCCCACCGGCCACAGCCGGGAGGTGGCGATCAACCACGTGAACAACGCCATCCACCCGCAGCAAAACACGAGCGAAATGAGGCCGGCGCCCGGCGCGACGATGAGGTTGGCGAGGTTGATGAGGATGCCACCGACCGAGAGCACGAGACCGATTCTGAAGAGGAGTTTCATTTATACGTTCACCGCCTGGAGGGCATTGAGGGTGGGGTCGATAAGAATGCCGGAGGCGATGGCGACGGTGTAGACGCCGTCTTTGTCGCCGGTGGGGGCGAGGAGGACGGCGGTGTCGCCGTCGCGAAGCATGGTTACGTTACCTTCCGTGACGGGTTCCGCCTCGGTGGGGAGCAACATTTCTGCTTTCCACATGCGGCGGGCGGCGAGTTTCGGGTCTTTAACCTCTCCGATTTCCTCGGAGCGGACGAAGTCGGGGCCGCACTTGTACCCGGTGAGCAGGCCCGTGCCGAAGTCGAGTTCGCACGAGGGGCTGTCGGGCAGGGCGATATCATCGCCGATGGTGACAGGCTCGCGGTACGGTTCGTCGAAAAGCTTCGGGAGTAACGCGGGGGCGAAGAGGTACACCAATGCCGCCACGATGCCGAAGACACCTACGGTAGGTTGTAACTTGTATTGCACGCCACCCGATTGTAGGAGAAAATCACGTGAAGGACTTATTCGAGATTGTCAACGGGGATTGGTACCGCGAGACGGACATCCCCGCCGAGTACGCGTCGTGGGGCACGTTCCAGGAGCTGCGGCTCGACTCCCTGAAGCAGTGTAAGGAGCTCGCGGAGGGCGACGACGGGCTGGTGGGCACCGCCTACCGCTCGTTTATGAACCACCGCGGATCGGTTGATGACCTGCCGTTCGACCTCTTGGACAAGCCGCTGCCGGAGGCTCTCGGCGAGCTGGACACAATCGGGATCACGGCACCCGCGTCGTTTTTCGTGGAGAAGTCGGCCGACAGTGACATGGCCGTCGCCTACATCGTCCAGGCGGGACTCGGGCTTCCCGACGAGGCGTACTACCACGCGCCGGAACACGCTGCGACGCTGTCCGCGTACGAGAAGCACGTGGAGCGGATGCTGGGGTTGGCGGGGCGCAGCGAGTCGGCCACCGATGTGCTTGAGGTTGAGCACTACCTCGCCCGCGGGCACTGGGACAACGTTGCCTGCCGCGATGCGGTGAAGACGTTCAACCCGGTGGAGCTGTCGTCGTTGGGCACCAACGTGCAGCAGATGCTGCGCACCATGGGGCTTGAGGACCAGACGGTCATCGCCTGCCAGCCGAGCTACCTCACCCACCTCGAAGAGGCTTTTTCGGAGCTTCCGGAGGCGAAGTGGCACGCGTGGGCCGTCTGGCACATCATCTCCTCGTGCGCTGGAATGCTTTCCGACGAGCTGTCGGCCGCAAACTTCGACTTCTACGGTCGCGTCCTCGCCGGCTCGGAGAAGCAGCGCGACAGGTGGCAGCGCGCCCTCGGGTTCGTCGAATCGGGGCTCGGCTTCGAACTGGGCAAACTGTACGCCGCCCGGTACTTCCCGGAGTCCAGCAAGAAGGACATGCTCGAACTCGTCGACTACCTGCTCGCCGCCTACCGGGAGCGCATCTCGGGCCTGCCATGGATGACGTCGGCTACGCGGGAGAAAGCTTTGACCAAGCTGGAGCAGTTTACGGCGAAGATCGGCTACCCCGACACGTGGCGTGAATACGATGTTTCTTTGCAGGAAGACGACGTGCTGGGCAACGCCCGCGCGCTCGCCCTCAACTCCCACAACTACCACCTGTCCAAGCTGGGCAAGCCGTACGATCGCGGCGAGTGGGTCATGACGCCGCAGACCGTCAACGCCTGCTACAACCCGACCGTCAACGACATCACCTTCCCCGGCGCGATTTTGCAGGCGCCGTTCTACTCCCCTTCTCACACCCCGGCTGAGAATTTTGGGGGAATTGGTGCGGTCATCGGTCACGAGATCGGTCATGGCTTCGACGACCAGGGCTCGCGTTACGACGGCCACGGCAACCTCAACGTGTGGTGGACCGACGAGGACCGCGCCGCGTTTGAGGAGCTGACGGCCAAGCTCGTTGGCCAGTTCCAGGGGCTCGTGCCGATCGCTTTGGGGGGCACGGAGACCCCGGGCGTCAACGGTGAGCTCACCCTCGGCGAGAACATCGGCGACCTCGGTGGCCTCGGCATTGCGCTCGTGGCGTACAAGAAGTGGGCCGCCGACAACAATGAGGACATCGACCTGAAGAGCTTCTTCCGCTCATGGGCGATGTCCTGGCGCCAGAAGACGCGCCCGCAGATGGCGGCGCAGCTCCTGGCCATTGACCCGCACTCCCCCTCCGAGTTCCGCTGCAGCGTCATCCCCAAGAACATCGACGAGTTCTACGAGGCGTTCGACGTGGAAGACGGGTTCGCCCCGGAGGAGCGAGTGACGATCTGGTAGCGACCTAGACTGGGAGACCCCAGGCGCGCAGTTGCGCACGGATCGGCTCGATGAACTGAGCGATGAGCGCACCCAATCCAGCGAGAACGGCGAGGAGCGGGACGACGATGGCCGCGGCGAGCTCGGCGTCGGAAAGCCCCGTGGAGGCCTTGTTGAGCGTGACCTCATCGACAACCGAATTGTCATCGACGTTGCGGGTGATGACCTTGAGGGAGGTGGGGGTCACCTGCACGTCGGTGTAGTCCGGCGTGTAATCCTGGTTCCAGTAGGCGGTGCCGTGGCCGAGCATGTTCTTGGCCACGGAATCCTCGAACGTGAGATTCGGGTGCTGCTCATCGATCGCGGTGGAGAAATCGTAGAACTTGGAACCGGTGGCGGAGTTGGCGGTGATGTAGAGGACCTCACCGTCGGCGGGGGTGAACGTGTCGCCGGGAGCCGCCTGCTTATCCTGCTTGACCGGGGTGTTTCCCTTCATCAGGTGGGAGCGGCCGTAGATGTGCTCGTGGCCGGACAGCACGAGATCAACACCGTTTTCGGAGAGGACGGGGGTGAGCTCGTCGCGCAGCCACGTGGTCTTGTCCTCGTAGGCGTGGTAGCTCTGGGCGTACGGGGGCTGGTGGAAGGTGGCGATGACCCAGTCCGTGTTGGGGTGAGCGGCGATGGCCTTCTTGATGAACTCGGTGTGCAGCGCCGTGTCCTCAATGTTCGTATCGAGGGAGATGACGAGGGCGTTGTTGTAGGTGAAGTAGTAGTTCTGATCCTCCGCGTTGGGGAGGTTGTAGTGGGTGTGGAAGGCGTCGAGGGAGCGCTTGTCGTGGTTGCCGTCCTGCACCGCGGTGCGCAGCTGGCGCATCGCAGCGGGGGCAAAGAAGGCGTCGTACTCCGCCTCCTTCTGCTCCTCGGTGGCGGAGCGGTCGGCGTTGACCTGGTCGCCGGCGGTGAGGAGGAAATCGGTGCCGGGGTTATTCTTCACCGTCGTGTCCACCGTGTGCTTCCACAGGGCCGGATCGTCCTTCTTCCTCTTGGAAGCGCCGATCTGTGGATCGCCGTAGAAGAGGAAGTTCCAGTTGGTGCTCTCCGCCTCGGGGGTGAACGTGTACCAGTCGGACCAGCCGGCGGTGTCGGAGCCGACCCGGTAGGAGTAGGCCTTGCCCGGGGTGAGGCCGGTCAGCTCGGCATCGACACCGTACATGCCGTTAAAGGCGGTGGTATCGGTCTTCGCGGCGACGGTCTCGCCGTCCTTCACCTCAACGACCTGGTCGGTCGCGGGTGTGGTGGAGGTCCAGGAAATGTTAGCGGAAGTGTTCGTGGTGCCGATGCCGAGGAACACGTCGTCGATGCCCTTATCGGCGGCGTAAGCCGGGGCGGTGACGAGTGCCGCGGTCGTTGCAACGGTGGTGGCTAGTGCGAGAAAACGCATGGTGTACAGCCTTTTTGGGGTGGAAAATGGGGACGAACCAAGCGTAGAATTCCACGCTTTCTAGCAGGTGAATTTTACAGACCTAACAGGTGAATAATCTGGTCGCGCTGCGTCCACGCCACCGACCCGAGGATGGCGAGGATCGAGATGATCGGGGTGATGATCGCCGCCAGCTGCAGAGGTGTCTGCTCGGCGTCGGGGGTGATGGTCTCCGTCTTGATGACCGTTTCGTTTTCCGTCTCGACCTTGGTTTCCGTCTTCACGACGGTTTCCGTTTCCACCTTGGTCTCGTGGTCCACCGGAGGCGTGGGGGCCGGGTCCTCGGGAAGCTCGGTCATCGAACCCGGGTTTTCCGGCAGTGGCGGAAGCACGGTCTTGTTCAGGGTGACCGTGTCGACGACGGAGCCGTCGTCAACGTTGTAGGTGGTCAGCGTGAGCTTCGTGGGCGTGACCTCGACGTTGGTGTAATCCGGCGTGCCGTCCTGGTTCCAGTAGGCAACCTCGGGGCGGACGAGGCCCTCAGCAACGGACTGCTCGAAGGTCATGCCCGGGTGGCGAGCGGTGCCGGAGGAGGCGAAGTCGTAGAACTTGGAGCCGGAGGAGCTGTTGGCCGTGTAGTACAGGACCTCGTTGCCGCGCGGGGTGAGATTGGTGGAATCGGTGGGGCGCGCCGTCGTACCGCTCATCAGGTGGGAGCGGGTGTGCATGTGCTCGTGGCCGTTGAGGACGAGGTCCACGCCGAGGTCGCTGAGGACGGGGCCGAGGTTTTGGGCGAGTTCCTTCGGCTTCGCCTCGAAGGCGTGCCAGCTGTGGGCGTAGGGCGGGTGGTGGAAGGTGACGATGATCCAGTCCTTGCCACCGCCGGCGTTGGCCACGGCCGTGCGCAGGAAGTTCGCCATCCCGTTGTAATCGATGCTGTTGGAATCCAGCGCGACGATCAGCGCATTGTTGTATTCGTAGTAGTAGTTGTAGCCGCTGGCGTTGGGCAGGTTGAAGTGGCGGGCAAAGGCGACAATGTCGTTGTCGTGGTTGCCGCTTTGTACCGCCAGGCGGTAGGTGCGCAGCTGGTCAGGGGCGAAGAAGGCCTCGTATTGGTCCTGGGCGAGGGCGTAGTTGACCTGGTCACCCGCGGTGACGAGGAAGGCCGTGTCGGGGTGCGCGGCGGTGGAGGTGGCGAGCGTTTTCTTCCAGCCCTCGGCGTCCGTGGCGAGGTTGCCCGCGCCGATCTGGGGGTCGCCGTAGAAGAGGAAGTTCCAGCTGTCGGTTTGGGGGCGCACGGTGAGGTCGTACCACGGTGTCCACCCGTCCTCGTCGGAACCCACGCGGTAGGAGTAACCCGGCGCGAGCCCCGTGAGCGTCGCCTTAGCGGCGTATTCGGCGTTCGTACTCGTCAGGGTAACTTCGCTGGGGTCGACGGTGGCCACCTTTCCCGCAGCGTCTTTGACCTGCACCTTTTGCTGCTGCTTGGAAGGCATGTACCAGTTCAGGTTGGCGCTGGTTTCGTCGGATCCAACGCCGAGGAAGAGGTCTGTCGTCTCAGCGTACGCCGGGGTGGTGACAAGGAGACTGAGGGTCAGGCCCGCGGCCGCAATCGTGCGCAATGACATGCTGTTTTACTTTCCTAGATACTGGTTGATGGCGGCGCCGAGCAGGGCACCGATGATGCCGAGGGCGCTGATGACGATGGAGGCGATCGCGGCACCCTCGGAGGATCCCACGGCCTGCGGTTCTTCGGTGCGGGTTGTCGTGCTTGTCGACGTGTTGGTGGTCGTCGATGTCTTCGTGTTCGTGCTGGTCTTGGTGTTGGTGCTCGTCGTGGCCGGGGTGGAGGTGGTCTTGTCCGGCTTGGGGGCATCGTTGTTGACGATGGTCACCTTGTCGATGACGTAGGGCTGATCCGCATCGTACGTGGTGAACGTCAGCTCCTGCGGGGTGACCTGCACCTTCAGGTAATCCGGGTCGTAGTCCTGACGCCAGTAGGCGGTCCAGTCGTAGGCCGGGTGGTTGAAAACATCGACGTGCTCCATGCGGGCGTTCGGAACGGAGGCACCGTTTTTATCGTGGTAATCGTAGTACTTGCCCGCACCTGTCGAGGTGGAGGTGATGTAGAGGACCTGGTTATCGGTGGGCTCAAGGCGGTCACCGCGGCGCGGAGGAGTAGCAGAAAGCACCGGCTTATCGCCCTCCATGAGGTGGGAGCGCGTGTAGATGTGATCGTGGCCGGAGAGGACGGCATCGACGCCAAGCTCGGAGAACACGGGGGCTAGGACCGTGCGGACACCCGTGACATCGTTGTCGCTCACGTGCGAACCCTGGGAGAACGGCGCGTGGTGCAGCATGACGACGATCCAGTCGTTGGCATCGCCGTGCGCACCGATCGTCTCGCGGAGGAAGTCCTCGTGGCGCGGCCAGTTCGTGTTGTTCGTATCGAGGCCGATAAACAGGACGTTGTTCTTCTCGTAGTAGTAGTCCTGGATGTCCTCTTCCTGGTTCGGGTGGCTGAAGAAGGACTTGTAAAACTCCATCGCGCCGGAGTACGTCTCGTGGTTACCGGGGATGGTGGACAGGGGCAGCCCGGTCACCTGCGGCGCCTCGAGAAGCAGGCGGTGCTGGTCCAGCGGAGATCCCCACCCCTCGACCTGATCGCCGACGGAAACAAGAAGGGAAGCATCGGGCACATCGGCGGTGGCGGAATCGACGGTGGCCAGCCAGTTTTTCTGCGTCCTCTCCAGCTCCAGGTTGGTGCCGATCTGCGGGTCACCGAAGACGAGGAAGTTCCAGTTCCCATCGCCGTCGTCGGTGGTGAACGAGTACTCGTCGCTCCAGCCCGTCTCGTCGGATCCGACCTGGTACGTGTACTGCGTGCCGGGCTCCAGCCCGGTCACCGTGGCGGTGCGGGGCTGGGTGAGGATCTGCGCATTGGCCGGGATGGAAGCGTCGACAAGCATGGTGGTGGGGCCAGTGACCTTGACCTTTTCGGGGGCCGACCCCACAGTCTGCCAGTTGATGATCACCTCGGAGCCGTTCGCGCCCGGCTGGAGAACCACCGAGGTCTGCGGGCCGGTGCCGACGTGGGTGGCAGGCGTGGGCTCGGAACCCTCCGGCTGCGCGAGGACATACGTGCCGGTCAACGCCAAAGAGACGGCGGCGACCGATGCAGAAACCAGACGAAAAATAGACACAGCACACCTTTTTTAATACGTTTCACAGTTCGCATACAGCCTAGGAACAGTACATGGCCAGACCATGACCCCCGTGTGACCAGCCAGTGAACTTTACGTTCCACTACCCCCGTTAAACGCCGTATAAAACACCAGGCGCTCCCCCCGCTACATGAAACCCAGGTGAATTTTTGGCCAACGAGCGGGGAGACGCGCGCGGGAGGTCCTAGGGTCAAAAAATATGTCGAGCGAAAATACTCTGTCGCGCCGCCGCTTCATGGCGTACTCCGCGCTTATCACCGCAGGCACCGCCGTTGCCTCCACCGCCGTCGCACAACACGGCCCCTCCGAACAGTCCATCGCCCCGCTAGACCTCTACAACCAAGCCTCGCGCGCCGGACTGCCCTTCCTCCACTCCGTCGCCAGCGGCGACCCGCTGCCCGACTCCATCATCCTGTGGACCCGCGTCACCCCCGACCGCGACAGCCTCCCCGGCTCCGGCCTCGGCCCCGACGTGACCGTACGCTGGGACATCGCCACGGACACCGCCTTCACCGACACCATCGGCACCGGCACCGCCATCGCCACCGCCGAGCACGACCACACCGTCCACATCGACGTGAAGGGGCTGCGCCCCGAGACGATTTACTACTACCGCTTCATCGTCCTCGACGGCGACCACCGCGGGGCAACATCCCCGATTGGCCGCACCAAAACCGCCCCCGCCTACGACTCCTCCCCCGAGGAGATCACCTTCGCCACCGCCTCCTGCGCGAACTGGGAATGCGGCTACTTCTCCGCCTACCGCGACATGGCGCAACGCGGCTACAACGGGGAGCTCGACCTCGTCGTCTTCCTCGGCGACTACATCTACGAATACGCCACCGGCGAATACGCCGGCAAGTCCGGGATCAGCCGCGTCCACCACCCGCAATGGGAAATCACCACGCTCGAGGACTACCGCATCCGCTACGGCACCTACCGCACCGACCCCTTCCTGCAGGCCGCCCACGCCTCCACACCGTGGGTTGTGACCTGGGACGACCACGAGACAGCCAACAACTCGTGGAGCGCCGGCGCGGAAAATCACACCGACGACCCTGCTGAAGGCATGTGGACCACCCGGCGCGACAACGCACAACAGGCCTACTTCGAATGGCTGCCCGTGCGCGTCACCATGGACAGCCCCGAACGGCACATCTACCGCAGCTTCCAATACGGCGACCTCATGGAACTGACCATGATGGACCTGCGCAGCTACCGCGACGCCGAGACCGACGCTGCCAACTTCGCCAACCCCGAGCGCACGATGCTCGGCAGCGAACAGTTCAACTGGCTCAAGAACGTGCTGGAGACCTCCACCGCCGCGTGGAACGTGCTCGGCAACTCCGTCATGCTCAGCCCCATGAAGATCCTCACCGTCGAAGGCGACCCCGCCGCCAACGCCGCGCTGAACTTCGTCGACCAGCGCACCACCGGCATGGCCGTCAACTCCGATCAGTGGGACGGCTACGCCGCCGACCGCGACCGGCTGCTCGAACTCCTCTCCCACACGTCCGCCAACACCTTCGTCGTCACCGGCGACATCCACTCCGAGTGGGCAAACTCCGTCATCTGGAACGACAAGGAGATCGGCGCCGAGATGGTGTGCACCTCCATCTCCGCACCGAACGTCGACGAGATCCTCACCAGCTACCTCGGCAGCTACCACCCTGAGAACAACTCCACGAGTCTCCTCGTCGAAGACGTGCTCACCGGCGCGAACCCGTGGGTCAAGCACCTCGACTTCGACGCCCACGGCTACTGCATTGCGCACCTGAGCCGCGAGCAGGTCGTCATGGACTACGTCCGCGTCGCCGACGTGGAGACCAACAACGCCGCCACGAACATTGCAGTGACGAAGACGTGGCGGCCGGGAGAGGGGTTCGTCGACTAGCTTTCGTCGCCGCCGAACACGTCGTCGGACTCGCGGATATTCTCCTCCTCGATATCCGCGTAGGGAACCTGCGCGAGGCAGACGGTCAGGCCCGCGGGGGTGCGCACGACCGCTGTGGGGCCGAGGAAGGATTCCTGCGGCTCCTGGAGGACGAGGTCCGCGTCGACCTTGGCAAGCGTATCCTGCAGGTTCTCAACACCGAAGTAGATGACCCAGTTGTTCGCCGGCTCCGAGGGGATCTCCCAGAACCAGCCAATGGCGCCGCCTTCTTTGTAGGCGACGCGGATGGCTTCGTTCGGACCGTCGATGACCCAGCCGAAAAGCGCGGCAAAGAAGTCAATCTCCGGGGTGGGGCCGGCGTATTCGAACCAGACCGGGGTGCCCGGCTCGCCGACAGCGAAAAAGTGCTCGCCCGTGACCACGGAAAACGGCACGCCCGCCGGGTCCAGGCACTGCGAATCGGAAAGCACCGTGCCGCCCTCGCGCTCGATCTGCTCGTGGGCGTCCTGTGCGTTGTCCACGGTGAAGCCCACAGACCACACGTCGAAATCGGCGGGAACGAGGGTGGCGATCGGGATGGACTCGAGGGTGAGGAAGGTGCCCTCCTCCCGCTCGTCGAGGCCGTATCCCATGACCTGGGAGAAGAAAGCTGCGGTTGCGTCCTTGTCGGTGGTGTAGAGGGTCAGGCCGCTGGGGACGCCCTCCGGCATGGTCAGTACGGGCATTAGAGGTTCTCCCACTTGGAAGGGTCAAAATCGGCATCGTCGTCTGCGACGTTGGTGACGAGCACGGCCTCACCGGCCGGGGCGGTTACGACGTCGCCCTCGCGCAGGACTTTCCCCCGGCGCGTGTCTACTTCGCCGTTGACGCGGATCTGCCCCTCAGCAATGAGGTTTTTCGCCTCGCCACCGGTTTCGGCAAGGTTCGCCAGCTTCAGGAACTGGCCGAGTTTGATGGAGTCGTCTCTGATTTCCACTTCAAAGGTCATGCCCCCATCATGCCAACAATGTGGCACGAAGGGGGCATGAGGGCACCTATTCAGAGCTCAAAAGAGAACTCAGGGCACCATCGTCCTTGCTGATAAGGCCCAGCGCCTTGAGAATTGTTCCCAGAATGCCATCCGTCATCTGGCCCCAGTCCTCATTTACTGCACCTTCAACAATATCTGTAATCGTGCCGCCCATAGACACTCAACTCCTTTCGTAGTTAAAAATAACTCTAACCTAGGAGTTGTACCCCTCAAGCAGTTGACAGAAGTTGCCACAGACCCACTACATTGCCAATCATTCCGATTGCAACAAGGGAGAAGATGACGGCGGCGAGGACATCGATCACCCACATGTAGCGGGCAATCCTCTCCCCCGCCACGCCGGCAAGATACCCCAGGCCACAGTAGAAGATGAGGCCGAAGCCGAGCATGAAGGCGGGCATGAAGATGGCGAACCCGAGACTCATATCAGGGGTGATGAACTGGCTGAACAGCGCGCCGTAGAAGATGAGGGCCTTTGGGTTGGAGAGGTTGGTGAAAAGACCTGCGCGCAGGGCCGTCGAGGGTGAATCGGGGCCACGTGTTGCCGGCGTTGTGTGGTTGATGCCGCGCTGGGCGACCAATCCCCGGACGAGGGTGAACACCATGTACAGCAGGTATGCCGACCCAGCGAGGGCGAGCACGTCCATCACCACGGGGTAGGTTTTGACCAGGGCGGACAGCCCCAGCAGGCTGGCGACGCCCCAGATGAGGTTGCCGATGGTCGTGCCGAGCCCGCACACCGCGCCGAGCTTTCTCGACGCGGAGCCGATGCGGATGATCTGCATCGTGTCCGGCCCGGGGAGCATGATCGCCGAGGCGGTGATGAGGATAAAAGCCTCCACCGGCTAGCCCTGGTCAGCGGGCTTGATCACCAGCCGGTCGATGTTGACGTGGGCGGGCAGGGAGGCGACCCAGCGGATAGCCTCGGCGATGTCTTCGGCGACGAGGTTCTGGTGGCCGGCGTAGACGGCGTCGGCACGCTCCTTGTCGCCCTTGAAACGGATGAGAGAGAAGTCCGTCTTCACGCGACCGGGGTTGATCTCACAGACGCGCAGCGGGCGGTCGAGCGTCTCCAAGCGGAGGACACGGGTCAACGCGGCAACACCGAACTTGGCGGCGTTGTAGCCCGCGCCACCCACGTAGGGGGTGATGCCGGCGATGGAGCCGACATTGACGATCTGGGCACCGTCGACAAGCTTGGGGAGCAGAGCCTTGGTGACCCGAACCGTACCGAGGACGTTAGTCTCGTACATCCATTTCCAGTCATCAATGTTGGCCTCCTCAACCGAGTCGAGGCCCTTGGCGCCGCCGGCGTTGTTGACCAGCAGGTCAAGACTGTCGATCTGTTCAACGAGGCGGGCAACCGAATCCTCATCCGTCACATCGAGGGCGATCGCCTCCCCACCGATCTCCTCGGCCACCGCCTGCAGCTTATCCTTCCGACGCGCCGCGACGATGACGTGCCAGCCGTCCTTGGCCAGCGCGCGTGCTGTGGCCGCGCCGATTCCTGATGATCCACCTGTTACGAGAGCTGTTTTCATAGATCTAGCCTAACCACGTGGTTATCGTTTGCGCGAGGGTTTTCGGCAGATTTCTGTCCGTGATCATGTGATCCACCCCGTGCAGGTCGACAGGGGTGGCGTGGGCGAGACGTGAACGCAGCGCGCGCGCCTCGGAGAAGGCGACGACCTCGTCGGTATCGGAGTGGATGGATAGGACAGGTACGCCGGGATCGGCAATCTCGCGCTGCAGGGAGGCGATCATGGCCGGGCCCACGTGTAGCTCTTTTCCGCCAATGACCTGGCGACCGGCGGCGACAAGGCCGAGGACGTGCGCGGGCTGGGAGGGGGTGCCGATGGTGACGACGGGGACGGTGGAACCTGCGAGGACGGCGAGGCCGCCGAGGGAATGGCCGATGCGGGCGGTTTCCGCGAGGCCGAGGCTGCGGAGGTACGAGCTGGCCGCAACGACGTTTGCCACGTCGAGGTCGAAGGTGTTGTCGGCGAAGTCGCCACGGGTATCGCCGAGGCCATAGAAGTCGAAGCGCAGCACCCCGTAGCCCAGCCGCACAAGCTCTTTGGCCAGGCGGTGGAGGTGGGGCGCGTTTTTCGTGCAGCCGAAGCAGTGCGCCATGAGGATCATCCCGCGCCGGTTGGCGGGAACATCGAGGATGCCGGCGATCGTGGCGGTGGAATTGGTGGGGCCTACTCCGTCGAAGGTAACCAGCTTCTTAGTCATGAATCCGATTATCCACCAATCCGCACGCCTCCATGAGCGCGAAGCACGTGGTGGGGCCGACGAAGGTGAAGCCGTGCTTCTTCAACGCCTGGGCAAGTTCTGCCGCCTCCGGTGCGGATTCACAGGGGGAATGAAGCGGTTGGTACCTCCAGATGAGGTCCGGGAGGCCCTCGCCCTCCCGGAGATCGATGGTCGCCCGGGCGTTGGTGATGCACGCGCGGATCTTCTGCTTGTTCTTGATCACGCCGGGCGCGGCGAGGATGCGCTCGACATCGGCATTAGTGTAGCGGGCGACCACGTCCGGGTCGAAGCCGTCGAAGGCGTCTTGTAGGGCGGAGCGGCGGGCGAGGATGAGCGCCCAGCTCAGCCCCACCTGGAAGGCCTCGAGGCAGATGCGCTCATAAAGGCCCTGCTCGGTGCGGACGGGTCTGCCCCATTCGTTGTCGTAGTAGTCGCGCAGTTGGTCGGTGTTAGCCCACGAAGGATATGCCATACACATACTTGTACAGCAGGGGTGACACGCGGGGGTTGCGCGCTCTTTGGTTACCCGGTAAGTTACTCAGTAATCAAGGAGGAAGTTATGTCTATTCCGAACGCGCTGCTGAGTCTCCTCACGGAAGGCCCGCAGGCAGCGTCCCAGGTACAAAGCACGTTTCAGGCGCGCACGAACAACGCGTGGCCGCTCAACATCGGGCAGGTCACGCAAACGCTCGGGCGCCTGGAGCGCGACGGGCTCATCGAATCTGCCGGCAAACAACGCCTGGAATCCGGGCGCCTCAGCATCACCTACGAGGCGACCGCAACGGGGAAGGAAGCCGCAACAACGTGGATGGAATCCCCCGTCGACAAGCCAAAAACGGAACGGGATGAGCTCACCATCAAGATTGCGCTGGCCGACCCGAACGAGATAGACACCATCATTTTTACACAGCGAGCATACGTAATGGAGGAATTACGGGCGCTGACCAGGGGACTTGCTGGCGCAACGCCCGTGGAGAAATTGGTGGCCAAACGGAGAATATTCGAGTGCGAGGCGGAGCTTCGCTTCCTGGACTATGTGGAGGAAACCCATGCTTAAGCTCACAAATGTTAATAAGACGCACGAGACTGGGGCGCGCGCGGTGGTCGCGCTGCGCGACGTGTCACTGAGCGTCTCGCCGGGCGAATTCGTGGCGATTATGGGGCCTTCAGGGTCCGGGAAATCGACATTGCTGAACCTTGCGGGACTGCTCGATCGGCCGACGTCAGGGGAGGTTTTTATTGACGGGCGGGAAACCTCGCGTTTGAGTGAGACGGAGCGGGCGGCGATTCGGCGACGGGATGTGGGGTTCGTCTTCCAGAGTTACAACCTGATTCCCAGCCTGACGGTGCTCGAAAACGTGGCGCTGCCTTTGTCTTTCGACGGGAACAAGTCTGCGCCGGAGCTTGCCTCGCAGGCGCTTGTGGACGTGGGGATTGACAACCTCGCCGACACCTACCCGGGGCTTATTTCCGGTGGTGAGGCCCAGCGCGTAGCCATTGCGCGGGCGCTTGCGGGGCCACGACGGCTGCTGCTTGCCGACGAACCGACCGGCGCGCTCGACACCGCCACCGGCGACCAGGTGATGGAGCTCCTGCGGTCGCGAATTACCGGCGACGTGGCGGGGCTCCTCATCACCCACGAACCGCGGTTCGCAGCCTGGGCCGACCGAACCATCTACCTGCGCGATGGGATGATCCACGATGTCTAAACTCACGTTTACGCTGGCCTGGCGCGACCTGCGGGCGCACCCCGGGAGGTTCGTTTTAGCGTTATTCATGTTCGCCCTGCCACTGTTCATCATCATGGGCGGCGCGACGATGGCGACCAACGCCAACAGCGACTACTTCGACGTCTTCGGAATCTCTGAACCGGACAAAGACACGGTCGTCGCGCTGCAGACCGCGGATATGATCGCAAGCGGGCCGTCCGGCTTGGTCGCAACCAGACTGAACAGCATGGACCCGACGGACGAACACCCGCTGGAGCCGTTCACATCGCAGGAGGTTGCGCCGGCGCTAGTGGAAGGCTCCGCCGAACTCACGCCTGGCGGCATCCTCCTCAACAAGAACTTCGCTCGTGCTGCTGGTGTGGGCGTGGGCGATACCTTGCACGTCACCGCCCTCGACCGGGATGCGGTGGACCTGACGCTTACGGTCACCGGAATTATCAAAGGCGCGGGTGCCGCGGTGCTGAAAGGCAGCGTGCCACCACTCACAGGCGACCAGGTGTGGTGGGAAACCCCCATTCCAGCGCAGCGCTTTCTGGTGATGGACGGCAGCACGTCCACGGACATGTTCCCGTGGATCATGCTCATGCTTGTCCTGGCTGTCGCGCTTACCGCACCTGTGTTCTGCATCGGCGTGGAACAGCTGCGACATGCCCTGGCTACCGCTGCCATTAACGGCGCATACCCCAGGCAGCTGCGAAGCATCGCTATCTGGCAGGGTCTTATCTGCTCCGCCCTTGGATGCCTCATTGGCTCCGTGTTAGCTATCGCCGTTGTCGCAATCTGGCTTTACGCTGAAGAAGGCCACGGGCTGTACGGATTCCCGCTCGACGTGATGGTTGTGTTCTCGCTTCTCGTCATCGCCTCCGGGGTGTGCTCAGCCTGGCTACAATCGCTTCGATTCGATTCCACGGAAAAGTTGCTTCACCCACAAGCGCACGACTCCCATGTGAAAATGCGCTGGTGGTGGTTTGTCGGCCCAGTGCTGTGTGTCATTGGCGCTATCGCGGGCATCTTTTACTTTTTCTCCATTGTGATCGGAGTGATCCTCAGCGGCCCACTCATGCTGTACTTGCTCACCCGTCTCCCGCTGCCATTCATCGCGCGTCTTTCTACCGCCATTACCCCGCGTTCAGGGCTTGCCGCAGGTGGAGTCGCCGGACTGATCCTGCTCAGTATCTTTGGCAATTCCATGGAGCATAACGTGGACGATATGACTTTTGAGCCGGGCGCTCCATCGGAGATCGTCCGGGTTTATCCCGACATCACGACGACGAATGACCAGTCCCTAGCTGTAGGTGCACACGAACTCATCAGCCGTGCCAATCCGGAAAAGGTCGCGGACCTCTATTCGGTGTTCTCAGCGCCCATCGACGGAGAAAACACCTGGTTCTTCTACAGGGTGGGCTCGCACTACCTTGTCGCTTCCCCAGAAGCAACAAGCATTCTCCAGTTCTCGGAGGAAGCTCAAGAGGCCATATCGTCAGGCATGGCCGTGCAATTCGGCAGCGGCACAGGTGAAACCACCCTCCACGTCTCCACGCCAACGGGACCTTCGGTGGCGCTACCAGCCGTCATCCTTGAGGACAGACGATTCTTTGGAACGGTCGTCATCCCGCTAGACACCGCCCGCGAGGCGGGACTGCCCCTCGCCTACGAGGGAACCGTCGGCAGCAAGCAGGGGAATCTCACACCCAAGGAATATCGCGACTTCGTGGTCAACAACTCATCGGATGATGGCCTAACGACGGAAACGATTACCGAAAGTGGATTCCCCTTCCCCCTCCTCGTGCCATTCTTGGGCTTCGCCCTCATATCCACAGTATTCATGGTGGTCCTGCTCGTTGCCCTATCGGCATCGCACACGCTCCGGGACCGCAAACTACTTGTCTCGCTTGGTGCACCGCCGCGATTTGTCCGCCGGTTCGGCGCCTTCCAGGGTCTCATGGTTTCCACCGCAGGCGCACTGCTCGCCGCCATCGGCGGAACCGTCCTGGAGTGGAAGATGCTGGCATGGGGACATTCATGGCTCGTGGTTGTCGCCGTACCGATCATCGGCGCGGCCACCGGCTGGCTGGTGAGCAGACCTGTTAATCCAGCACTTTCGCGAAGGACGGAGGAGGTCGTACACTAGTCCATCGTGTTCAACCTCCAAGAAATCGCCGTAGGTCTCCCCATTGATCCAGCGGCGATTTCTTCTGCGTTGGAGGACAACCGTCTCCTCGTGGTGGAGGCGCCACCCGGCACGGGTAAGACGACGCTCGTCCCGCCGGCCTTGGCTAATATCCTGGCCGGAAAGGTCATCGTCACCAGTCCGCGCCGCGTCACAGCGCGCGCCGCCGCACGGCGGTTGCGACACCTGTCGGGGGATCCGCACGCCGTCGGTCACCGCGTGAAAGGCGATTCGCAGGCCGGCCGCGACGTGGAGTTCGTCACGCCGCGCGTGCTCATCAACGCGCTGCTACGCGACCCGGAGCTACCCGGCATCGGTGGGGTCATCATCGATGAGGTACACGAACGGCACGTGGACACCGATGTGTTGCTGGGCATGCTGATTGAGCTCAGCCAGTTGCGCGAGGACCTGCACATGGTGGCGATGAGTGCGACGGCGGACGCGCAGCGCTTCGCGGAACTCATGGGCGCGGGTGTGGCGAGCTACGAGGCGCCGATGTTTCCGCTGACCACTGTGTACAAGCCGCACCCGGATCGGATCCAGCTCACCGATGACTATCTGCGCCATGTGGCGAGCTTCGCCGAAGGACGGGCACTGATTTTCGTGCCGCGGATTCGGGACGTGGAGCGCCTCACAAATATGATCCCCGGGGCGCTGCCGCTGCACGGCGGACTCAGCGCGAAGGAGCAGGATCGGGCACTGACCCGCAGCGATGCGACCGTGGTGGCGACACCCATCGCCGAGTCGTCGTTGACGGTGCCGGGGGTTTCGCTCGTCATCGACACGGGGCTGGAGCGCCAACCAAAGCGGGATGCATTGCGCGGAGTGACGGGACTAGTCACACAGACGATCTCCCAATCGTCGGCAAGCCAAAGGGCGGGACGAGCGGTGCGTGAGGCGCCGGGGACGGTGATTCGGTGCTATCGGGAGGCGGATCTGACGCGGCCGTACCCCACGCCGGAGATTGCGTCGGCCGACCTCACGGAGGCTGTGTTGACCGCGCTGGCCTGGGGTTCCACGGATCTGCCCATGCTCGATCCGTTCCCCGAGAAGGCGTACGCGGACGCCCTAGCCACCCTCCGCTCTATGGGGCTTGTCGACGGTTCCATCACCGAGCTGGGCCGGAAAGCTGCCACCGTTCCGACCGACCCGCGCGCCGCCGCGACGTTGCTGCGGCTCGGGTCTGGTGCCGCGAAGACGCTGGCCAAGCTTACCGACGACGAACCGCGGCGCCTCGCGCGCCTCACCCACCGCTCGCAACCGGTCGACCCGGGAACTGTAGCCGCGACGATGCGGCCCGAGTGGATTGCGCGGCGGCAGGGCGATACGTACCTGACGGCGGCGGGGTTCCGGGCGCAACTGAAAGACGTGCCACTCCGTGGCACGTGGATTGTGGCGACGGATGTGACGCGGTCGCCGCGGGGGTATGTCATCCACCATGCGGAGGTGCTCGGGGATACTCCCGAGACGGAAGTCACGAGGAAAACGCAGGTTGTCGAGGGAAAGTTGCAGGCGCGCTTGGTGGAGCACGTCGGCGCGATTGTGGTGAAGGAAACGCCCGTGCAGCCGACGGCGGAGGAATCGCACCGATTTGAGGCATCGAAGCCGAAGCAGATGAGCGCCCGGGCGCGGAGCTTGTACGAGCGGCTGGTATTTGCGCATGAATTTGCGGACTGGCCGGAGCCTGTGCCTGGCGATTATAAAGCTTTGATGGGGCAGGTTCCGTGGGACAAGTTCGATTCCATCCCACCGGAAACATGGACGTCCCCCGCCGGCAACAACCATCGGATCAACTACACCGAACACGGGCCGGAAGTCGCCTGCAAACTACAGGAATGCTTCGGACTGACGGAAACACCGACGATCCTCGGCGTACCGATCATCTTTGAACTCCTCTCCCCCGCCGGGCGGTCGCTTGCGCGCACGGGGGACCTCGCGAGCTTCTGGGCGGGACCGTACGCCGGGGTCCGCGCCGAGATGCGCGGACGCTACCCCAAGCACCCCTGGCCTGAGGATCCGCTGACCGCGACGCCGACGGCGCGGACGAAGAAGCGGCGCTAGGCGCGAACGTTCCGCCTGCGCTTGGCATCCGAGTACATCGCCACGAGGCCGATGAGAACCATGAGGATCCACGCCCACATGTCTGCGGTCAGCCCAAGGCCGACCATGCAGGCGAGGAAGATGAGCTTGGAAATGAATACCGCTCGCGAGTCATTTTGAAGATAAAGCATCCAAACAACAACGGCAAGCAGAACCGCCCACTCGACTGCGACGGAAGTGCCTCCCTCGTCGAGGAAGCCCTGGTTCTGCTCGACAAGGATGGCGATGGGGAAGCCGGCGGCCAGGATGACGGGGATGGTGGTTTTTTCACACATCTTGCGGAAGCTATCCAACATAGGGAACCTTTCGATTTTCGGGAAGATACGGTCATAGGTTACCCATTAATGGGCTGTCATACCGGTCGCCCTCCCTCTGGGGGCATTCCCCATGAGGCACGGAGGGCCTCGCGCTTTTATTTTGGGTACGCCAAATGGGGCCCGAAGGCCCTATTTGAGCTGCGGTTTCTTACCCCGGTGGGCTGGGGTCGATGGGGATGCCGAGTTGCATCCGGGCGAGACGGACGG
>ERZ1030944.137-NODE-137-length-20279-cov-8.846222_pt1 | contig 20279 bp, 15 predicted proteins | sample MGYA00518599_ERZ1030944 | MGnify/ENA primary metagenome ERZ1030944 (study PRJEB33718, sample SAMN03159697) | human skin metagenome | collected 2014-05-20 | study: EMG produced TPA metagenomics assembly of the PRJNA266117 data set (Human skin bacterial metagenome... | reverse complement strand
GCTCACGGCGGAGCTTGCCCTTGCCAGAAATCTTCACACGCTTAGCCATGCCCTTATGGGTCTTCTGCTTCATGGGATAAGTCCTTACTCTTTCAAAAGTTCTGCTTGCAGATGGTTTACTTCTTGCCCTTGCGGACAGGTCCGAGAACCATCGTCATATTGCGGCCGTCCTGCTTCGGGCGGGACTCGACGGTACCGTAGTCCTTAACGTCCTCCGCGAGACGCTCCAGCAGCCGGTAACCAAGCTCCGGACGGGATTGCTCCCTACCGCGGAACATGATGGTCACCTTTACCTTGGAGCCCTTCTCCAGGAATCGGACGACATTGCCCTTCTTCGTCTCGTAATCGTGATCATCGATCTTGGGACGAAGCTTCTGTTCCTTGACCACAGTCTGCTGCTGGTTCTTCCGAGCCTCGCGAGCTTTCTGTGCCTGCTCATACTTGTATTTCCCGTAGTCCATGATTTTGCACACGGGAGGCTTAGCCTTGGGTGCGACTTCGACCAGATCAAGGTCGGCGTCGTACGCGAGCCGTTGAGCATCCTTAACCTTAACGATGCCAACCTGCTCACCACTAGGCCCGATTAGACGGACCTCGGGAACTCGGATTCGCTCATTGATGCGAGCTTCAGCGCTGATGTGGACTCCTCAATTCACAGAAATAATTTTTACGGTTTTCTTCGACCGCGCACATTGCTTTGATGGACAGTCAAGCGCTTTCCCCATACAAAAATTCCCACCTGCTGTTTCCAGCACGTGGGAGATCCGTACGCTCTGCACCCTAAGATGAGAGTAAAACCATTATCCTTCCCAGTTTTCACTGGGCGGCATCTGGTGGGAGGGACCTCCACTTGATGTACACCGCCGTTAACGCGGTAGCTGTTGCAATATAACACACCTTCGCCCAACCGCCAAATTCATGACGAAAAGACCTGGTATACCACCAGTCACCTGTGTGCTACACAACGGGTACAGAATAGTACTGAGCACGTCCCGGGCAACACCGCCTTGGACGGGTTTTCCATGTAAAGCCACGCCCCGCATGACAGCACACGCTTTCTGCTTAGCAGATAAGATGATGATCCATGTTCCGTCGGCTCACTGCAATAGTCACAGTTTCCAGCGTCCTCTCATCTCTAACTGCAGTGACCCCGGCCGGTAGAGCCGGTGCTCATCCTCTTTGTACCCCGGTCTATGTCGTGCAGGCAGCCGGCACGGGATACTCAAGCAGAACGCAGACACCCAATCCCCTGCCTGTCTACATCAACGGCTGGAACCCAACGGACGAATTGCAGCGACGGTTTGGGATTCGCAATGTCGCTGGCTTTAACGTCTCCTACCCTGCAAGCCTCGGACGGGTGAGTACCTTCACTCCTAATCCCAACGGAAACGAAGCAGCCACCTACGGGGAGTCCGTCCTCGCGGGTGTAGAGACAGCTACGAGCGAAATGTCCCGCGTAGCACGGGCCTGCCCGGCGACAAGCTTCTTCCTCATCGGGTATTCCCAGGGGGCATCGGTAGCTGGAGATGCAGCAGCAGAAGTAGCAGCTGGACATGTAGCCGATGTTTCCCCAGACCGTATCGGAGGGGTCGTCCTCGTCGCAGATCCGGGCCGCTCCCCGGTCGTCGAAAAGCCAGCCAAAGAAGAAGCGGAGCGAGCAGCAGCTAACGGCGGTGTGCCGGGAACCAACGGCGAGGTTCTCGTTGGCGGAGACACGGGTGTGCTAGCTGGACGAGTGGGGATGACAGGTGCTCGCCCGACGCCTTTCACAGGACTTGAGGGCAAAGTCATTTCCCTTTGTAACAGCAACGACATGGCGTGCTCCATTCACGAGGGGTCGCTGATCCGCGATGTGGCGGACTATGCCAACCGCGTTGAGTGGCCGGGGCCATCCGATACGTTCACGGCAGAAACCATCGCACGCCTGAAGGCGCAGCTCGATGCCGGGGTGCCGTTAGAGGAGGCGCTCGTCAACGCGGACTTTAACTGGCTGAGCATCATCAGCATTATTTCAGCGATCTTGGAGGTCGCTGGTTACCTGAAAATTGTCAACGACCACACCCGGCCTGATCTCAATTTCTTCCAGCTCGTCGCCTTATCGGTCATCGCGGCTGCACCTGGCCTTTTAGCAAAGGGAAACACAGCTGAATATCTTCTCCCCGCAGCCGACGGTCTCGCATCCCAGGTCGCCACTTTCTCGCCGGAAGCTGCCGCCACGATCACTCTTGTTGCCGAATCGATGCGTCTCGTCTTTACTGCTGAGCAGCGGTTCCAGGCACCGGGAGATGCGCGCGCGGCGGCGACAAGGCGAGATGCCACGAACCTCAGCAACGCCATCGCCGACAGGACGGGGTTGACCCCTCTCTTGGCAGATCCCGCCAACACCAACCTCGTTGAGTCGATGGCCGTCGCCGGAGACTTCGGCTTCGCTCACATCTCCTACTTCGATGACCATTTCTTGGTTGGAGACAAAAACGGCACGGACTTCGCCGATGACTGGCTTGCTTCTCAAGTGTCCGCCATTGTCGGCCCAGTTAACGGGAGCTCATCTTCCTAAGCACGGGGAGGCAACGGTGGCCTCCAGGGGACGGCCAGTCCACGCCACACCAGCAATGCGGCTAGGCGTCGCTTTTTGAAGCCGCTTTTCGACGCCCACCGTCACGTTATGCCCCGGTCGGGCGACGGCGTACGATCCCTATTTTGCTGCTGTAGCTTTTCGACGCGCCTTATCCTCGGCAAGCATGGGCGCCAGATATTTACCTGTGTAGGAGCCCTTTACCTTTGCTACCTGCTCGGGTGTCCCCTGAGCGACAACGCGGCCACCACCGGAACCACCTTCGGGCCCCATGTCGATAATCCAGTCTGCAGCCTTGATTACGTCGATGTTGTGCTCAATGACGATGACGGTATTGCCCTTGTCCACAAGTCCGTTGATCACGAGCATGAGCTTGGAGATGTCATCGAAGTGCAGGCCAGTCGTGGGCTCATCCAGGATGTAGACGGTGCGCCCCATGGAGCGCTTCTGTAGCTCTGCCGCGAGCTTCACGCGCTGCGCTTCGCCACCGGACAAGGTGGTTGCTGCCTGACCGAGCTTCACGTATCCCAGGCCAACTTCATCCAGGGTATTGAGGTACCGATGAATGGACGTAATGTTCTTGAAGAACTCCGTCGCCTCAGAAATGGGCATGTCCAGTACTTCCGCAATGTTCTTGCCCTTGTAACGCACCTCAAGGGTTTCGCGGTTGTACCGCGCACCGTGGCACACCTCGCAGGGCACGTACACATCCGGGAGGAAGTTCATCTCAATCTTCAACGTGCCGTCACCCTGGCAGGCCTCGCAGCGCCCGCCCTTGACGTTGAACGAGAACCGTCCGGGCTTATAGCCACGAACCTTAGCCTCATTCGTCTCCGCAAAGAGCTTGCGGACCTTGTCAAAAACACCGGTATACGTTGCCGGGTTGGAACGCGGGGTACGGCCAATCGGCGATTGATCCACCTGTACGAGCTTGTCCAAGTTGTCCAAGCCCGTGACATCCTTGACATGGCCAGGTACTTGGCGCGCCCGGTTGAGCTTATTCTGCAGGGTCTTAGCCAAGATCTGGTTCACCAGCGTGGACTTGCCAGAGCCACTGACACCGGTAACGCACGTCAGCACCCCCTTGGGGAAGTTTACGTTGATGCCCTTGAGGTTGTTTTCCTCCGCCTTCACCACGGTGATCATGTTGTCTTTATCCACGGGGCGACGCGAATCTGGCACGGGAAGAATCTTCTTCCCGGAAAGGTACTGGCCGGTAAGCGACTCTTCGCAGTCGTAGAGGCCTTCCGGGGCTCCTTGGTAGACAACTTCACCGCCGTGAACGCCGGCGCGGGGTCCGATGTCCACAACGTAGTTGGCTTCGCGGATTGTGTCCTCATCGTGCTCAACGACGATGAGGGTGTTGCCGATATCTCGCAGCCGCTTCAATGTCTCAATGAGACGGTGGTTGTCGCGCTGATGGAGACCAATGGAAGGCTCGTCGAGCACATACAAAACGCCGGCCAATCCAGACCCGATCTGTGTGGCCAGCCGAATGCGCTGTGCCTCGCCACCAGACAACGTTCCGGCAGCACGGGACAGTGTGAGGTAGTTCAGCCCCACATCCTGGAGGAATTTCAGGCGGGCATCAATTTCACGGAGGATAGCCTCGGCGATCTTCTGCTCCCGCACCCCCAGATCCAGATCACGGATGAAATCTAGAGAATCGTCAATGGACAGCTCCGTCAGCCCCGCAATGGAGCACTCGCCGTGCTCGTGAGAAGCGAGGCGGACGGCGAGAATTTCATCGCGAAGACGTGCACCGTTACACGTGGGGCACGGAACTTCGCGCATGTAGGCAAGGAGACGATCCTTCGAGTTTTCGGACCCAGCCTGCTCAATCTTGCGGTGCACAAAGTTCGCAGCGCCTTCGAATGGTGCGCTCCAGTTGCGCATCCGGCCATAGCGGTTCTTGTACCGCACGCTCACTTTCTCTTTGGTGCCGAAGATGAGCGCCTTTTGCTGCTTCTTCGTTAATTCGCTGTACGGCTGTTCTGGGGCAAAATCGAGAGCTGCACCGAGCCCCTTGACCAAGGCCCGGAAGTAAGAGCTGTTCGGCGAGGAGCTCCACGGGTGGACAGCTTCGTTGGCTGGTGCATCAGGATTTGGAATGAGGAGGTCAAGATCGACCTCCTGTTTGAAGCCAAGTCCATCACACGCAGGGCAAGCACCATAGGGAGAGTTGAAGGAGAACGCGCGGGGCTCAAGATCCTCCACGTCGAGGTGGTGTCCGTTGGGGCAGGCCATCTTCTCAGAGAAGGTGAGTTTTTCGTCGGAGTCGATGAAATCGGCAACGACAACACCGTCGGCAAGGGCAAGTGCCTGCTCGACCGAGTCGGTGAGACGCTGCTTCTGCGACTCCTTCACCTGCAAGCGGTCCACAACCACGTCGATATCGTGCTTGATCTGCTTCTTCAGCTTCGGTGGATCCGACAGCTGGTGCATTTCTCCATCGACGATGACACGGGAAAAACCCTGCGCGGCCAGATCCTCGAAAAGGTCGACGTGCTCGCCTTTGCGGGTCTTGACCACGGGCGCAAGAATCTGGAACTTTGATCGCTCCGGCTGCTGCAGAATCTGGTCCACAATCTGTTGCGGTGTTTGCTTGGCAATCGGCGCATCACACTCGGGGCAGTGCGCGGTTCCTGCCCGTGAATACAAAAGACGCAGGTAGTCGTAAATTTCAGTAATCGTTCCGACAGTCGATCGCGGGTTCCGGTTGGTTGATTTCTGGTCGATGGACACCGCAGGCGATAGCCCCTCGATGAAATCCACATCGGGCTTGTCCATTTGGCCAAGGAACATGCGAGCATAGCTGGATAGGCTTTCTACGTACCTGCGCTGCCCTTCAGCGAAGATTGTGTCAAATGCGAGGGAGGACTTCCCTGAGCCCGATAGTCCGGTGAAAACAACGAGCTCATCGCGTGGAATATCCACGTTTACGCCCTTCAAGTTGTTTTCTCTCGCCCCGCGGACAACCAACCGATCAGCCACTTACACGATCTCCTTTTGCGCTCTTGCCGGCAACTCCCATAGAGCCACCAATACCGTTTCGAACATACCAGCGAACTGGGAAGTTCGCTAAATTTAGCACGCTTTCACACAACCGCCCAGACACGGGTTTTATTCCTTGGTCTGGTCGTGAAATGCTCGACAGCACACCGAACGATTCACTATCCGCATTCCACGGTTCGGTGCAAACGCCATTCGTTCGCAGCGCACTGAGCTCTTGTCCAAACCTCTGTCACATCCTGCGCTGTCGAGACGACGACCCCTGTGGGGGTACTTGTCTATCCTGGGAGCCATGACTTTGAGTTTGCACCATATCTCCGTGTCTTCGATGGACAACAACTGCTACCTGCTGGTCGAAGGATCCCATGGGCTACTTATCGACGCCGCGGCCGATGCGCCCGCCCTGCTTGATCTCGCATCCTCCGCCGGATGCATTATCACCGCAGTGCTCACCACCCACCGCCACCACGATCACGTCGGCGCATTGGAAGAGGTGCTGCGAGAGACTGGTGCTACGCACTACGCTTCTGCACTCGATGCCCCGGCACTCCCCTGCCCAGTGGATGTCACGCTCAACCACGGTGACACCCTGGAATTTGAAGGGCACAGCTTCCCCGTCATCGTTTTACGCGGGCACACCCCAGGTGGCACATCAATTTTCGCGGAAATCGATGGCCAACCGCACCTGTTCGTAGGCGATAGCCTCTTCCCCGGTGGAGTTGGTAAGACCAACTCGCCGGACGAGTTCACCCAGCTGCTGGGCGATGTCACCGAGCGCCTGTTTGAACAGTACCCCGATGAAACCATCGTTCACCCAGGTCACGGCAAGCCGACCACGCTCGGTAACGAACGCCCGCACCTTTCCGAGTGGCGAGACCGTGGCTGGTAATAGTGCAGCTACGGTACACTTAATACAGCACTAGAGAACGAACTTTTAAAGGAGCGTTACTACATATGATCCGGAAGATTATCCGACCCATGATCGCAGCCGTTTACGTTGCGGATGGTGTCAAAGCACTGAGCAAGCCGGAGGATTACGTCGAGGGAACCAAGAGCGTTCTGGACAGCGCCCGTGCCGTTCTCCCGTCCCAGTACAAGGGATACGTGCCCACCGATGCCACGATGGTCACCCAGGCGGCAGCCGGTACCCGCGTCGGCGCCGGTTCCCTACTCGCATTGGGGAAGGCACCGCGCCTGGCAGCCGGTACTCTCGCAGTCCTTTCGGTGCCCACCATTTACGCCCGCAACGCGTTCTGGAACACCGACGATGACCAGGAGAAGGAGGAGCGCAAGAATGGTCTGCTGACCAACCTCGCACTCCTCGGTGGCCTCATGGTTACCTCCCTGGACACCGAAGGCAAGCCGGGGCTTGCATGGCGTGCCAAGGATGCCGGTCGTCGCGCCAACAAGTCCATCCAGCAGGCTCTGCCCGGCAAGAGTGAGCAGGAAGAAATGCGCGACAACTTTGTTGAGGGCGCTTCCAACGCCCGTGACAACATCGTTGAGGGCGCAACTGCTGCTGGCACTGCTGCAGCCGGTTTCTTCTCCGATGCTGGCGACAAGCTTGCCGATGCCTGGAACGATGTCACCGACTACGTCGAGGACAACAAGGACGACTGGCTTTCCGCCGCCAAAAAGAATGCCAAGATCGCCAAGAAGCGCTTGGTGAAGGCAGCTGACAAGGCCCAAAAGCGCGCCGCTGAGGCTGCCGATGAGGCCCAGAAGCGTGGCGAGGAAGCTGCGAAGAGCGGCAAGAAGTCCGCTCAGAAGCTGGCTAAGAAGGCCGATAAGCGCGCCAACAAGCTGAGCAACAAGGCAGAGAAGGCTGCAAACAAGGCGGAGAAGAAGCTCTCCAAGAAGCTGGAGAAGCTGAGCTAACAGCCTGATTTGAAGTCAACGCAGAAGAGGCACCCTGGAGATTTTTTCCAGAGTGCCTTTTCATTCGCTCCATCGTCCTCACCACCAATGGGTGCCCCATACCGTGACATCGTGACTTTCCACCCGGTGAAAAACGTAGCTACGCCGTTACCTTTTGATTTTTCATGAGCTGAGGCTGCGGAATTATCTTGTTAAGAACAACTATGTACGTCACGATAATCGCCACCTGGGTGAGCACATAAAGTCCAAGCTTTTCCGTCGTCAGGCCAGCTTCAACTGTAAATCCTTCGGAGATGTTTACTAGCTGATGCGTAATGATGCAGGGCCAGAGGCTTCCACCCCGATAGACGAGGGTGACGAACAGGAATCCAACGGCGACCGCGAACACCATTTGCAGCAACGTGTCTGTGAGAGACTGCCCGCTTCCGTTTACGCTATTTACGATATGGCCAATCCCGAAGGTAACACTGGAAATGACAACTGCTTGACGCACGCTATCTTTCGCGATGGCACGGAAGAGAAAACCGCGGAATATTAGTTCCTCCAGAAAACCCACACATAGCATGAGACAGATATAGAATGCCGTTTCCAAAAACGTGTAGCGGAGATTGAGGCCATTCCATAGACCGCCACTTATGAGGATGAGGAGCGGCACATAATAAAGGAAGCGCTGTGCTGGTAGTAACGGCCGTTGGATACCGTAGCGCTGACAGAGCCCATTGCGTCGAAGGAAAGCAATGAGGATGCCCGTCTGGATGACGGCGAAGAGGGCGCTGACAGAAAATCGGACACCCACCGCATCATTGAGTGTGAAGGCTATGGATTGCAGAACGCAGTAAATAGCAATCCAGGAAAGTGAGAAATATAGTTCGCTCTTGTCATACAGTTTCTTCATTTTGGCTCCTCCTGAGCAGCCAAAATCGCGCCATGCAAAGCGCGAGTCAGGTGAGAAATGACTAACGCTTCGTCGTATTCGATGTGGTGATTCGAAAGCAGACTGGCGTAACCATGGGTGAGCAAGGCAAGGGTCATAAACACTTCTTTTGCCCGCTCGAGACCTAAACTGGTCTCCTTTTGCAATGCTGAAAGTAGTGGACGGAGCTCGTCGCTATCGACGATCTCCATAATGGTGCGGTGTGGCGAATAGCCTGACTGAAAGAGGAAACGAAAAAGCGGTGCCTCTTCCCAGGCAAAGCGGATATAGTTCAGGCCGATGCGGAGAAACGGCATTACGTCATCGGACTTCCCACTGAGCAGAAATTCCGTGTGAAAAAGGTCCGCTCGTTTATAAGCTTCTTGTCTGAGGATCTCCATCGTCTTGAAGTGGTACATGACTGGTTGGGTCGAACATCCCAGGTGCTGTGCGACCTGTCGCGTGTTCATCTGTTCTATCCCAGACTCACGGACGACGCTAAAGGCTGCGTCAACGATATCTTCTCGGGAAATCTTTGACCGGGGCGGCATTCTCAGTGCTTTCTATTACGATTGTTATATAACACCTGTAATTATACTCCGCCTCAGGAGATACGTGGGTTCCCAGATGATTTTGTTCGTGAATGTGGAAACGGGTATCGCACAGGGGGATGAAAAATTTCGCAGCGCGTGCCTCCCCCTTGGCACGACGTATGAATCGTGGCTTTTGGTAGTGAATACCAACATCCTCACCGCCGCTTTCTCCCCTACTACCACACATCCATCCACCACCAGTCCATCCTTCCCTGATTTCCACGTACCCCCTTCTCGTACTTTCACCACCCCACTCTCCCCCGCCTCGCGGTCATTCCCACCATGTGTTCTTTCCCATTACTGTTCACGTTGTTTGCGAGAGTGGAATGAAGCGCGCCCATAGGTTGTTCCAATGCATGGAAGGTGGAAAGAGAATACGGTCTAAAGAATCGACGTTGCGTATCACGGAATGACCTGACAAATGGCGTGACAGCTCTGATGCGTGCTCATGCGAGCGGCTCCATTTTGAGTCAATGGCTCCCACGGTGCGCAGAGCTTCGTGTTCTGCCTCCTCGTCAAGAGATGGAGTATTCTAGGTTCCTTGACGTTTCCAATGTCTACCGGCTTTGGAACAGATATCTGGACAACCATCTGGAGGTTAACCACACGTGACTGACAATGATCGCCAGAAAAACATCGCGATCGCAGCAGAACAGGAGTACGTGGATGCCCTGTTTCGTCGCATCGACGGCGACATTGACACCGCACGGGCACGGCTTGAATCAGCCGTGAAGAAGCTCGACACCAACAGCCCTCTGGCCGAGGATCTCGTCCAACGCGAGGTTGAGGTGGCGACTCTCGCCAAGAGGCTGGACCGCATGAACCTCGCACAGGTGGGCCTTGTCTTCGGCCGCATCGATGTTGAGGATGCAGACCCGGAAAATCCGGTTCCGGGGAAAGCAGAGCAGGACCGTCGCTACATCGGACGCCTCGGAGTGGACGCTCCGGAGGATCATTACAGAACTCTGCTTCTCGATTGGCGTGCTCCAGCTGCCCGTCCCTACTATTTGGCCACCACTGCTCAGCCGGAGGGCGTCCATGTGCGCAGGCATATCCGCATGTCCTCGCGGACGGTAACCGACATCACCGACGAGGTTTTGAACCCCGATGCCCGCAGCGAGACGGCAGGTGGGACCCACCCAGCAAGCGATACCGTTGCAGGCGAATCGGCGCTTTTCGACGCGCTCAACCGCGCGCGTACCGGCTACATGTCCGACATTGTGGAGACCATCCAGCGTGAGCAGGACACGATTATCCGCGATCCGTCCCATGGTGTCATGGTCGTCGAAGGAGGACCGGGGACAGGCAAGACCGCCGTCGCTCTCCACCGCGTGGCATACCTGCTGTACACGTGGAGGGATCAGCTAGCAAAGACCGGCGTTCTACTTCTGGGGCCGAATACGACGTTTTTGGACTACATCTCCCGTGTCCTCCCAGAGTTGGGCGAAACGGGTGTGGTCCTGCGAACCGTCGGTACGCTGTACCCGGGCTTTACTCCCGTTGCCCAGGAAACTCTTCTAGGCAAAGAAATCAAGGGCAGTGAGGAGATGGTGACAATCCTCTCGGCCGCGCTGCAGCGTTATGAGGTCGTGCCCGATGAGCCCATCACTATCCAACTCGATGGTGTCCGTGTTGACATCACACCCGCCATGGTTAAAAAGTCCCGCACTCGTGCACGGCGCTCACGTAAGCCACACAATGAGGCTCGTGGAATTTTCGCCGATCAGCTCGCTGAGCTCACCGCCCAGAAGCTGACCGAGATCATCGGCGCTGACCCGCTGGGGGGCGACAATCTGCTTTCTGCTGCAGACACAGCTGAGCTAACCGACGAGCTGCTTGACGAGCCACAGTTCGCCGAGGTTGCTGATTCTCTGTGGCCAGAGCTCACCCCGGAGGACGTACTCGCTGAGATGCTCAGCGACCGCGCGGTTCTCGACGAGGTCGCCGGCGATTACGACGACGAGACCCGTGACGGCCTTTTCCGCGCGGACGGATACGCGTGGACCGACTCCGACGCAGCGCTGGTGGATGAGCTCGCCCATCGCATCGGCGTACTGGATCCGGAGGAACAGCGCAAGCGCGAAGAAAAGGAATGGCAGCAGCAGCTCGCTGAGGCGCAGGAAGCCCTCGATGTGCTCCAGTCCTCGGAAAATACCGACCTTGATGATGAGCTCGAAGCCGAGATTCTTTCCGCCCACGATGTTATCGACGCAGAACAACTGGCGCGTCGCCAGCGGGAGACCGACAATCGCACCACGGTGGAGCGCGCCTCCGAGGACTACACCTGGGCGTACGGACACGTCGTCGTCGACGAAGCGCAGGAGCTCACCCCCATGGAGTGGCGAATGGTCATGCGGCGCTCCCCCAACCGGTGGATGACGCTTGTGGGAGACACTGCTCAGACCTCAGCCCCGGCAGGCGTTGAGAGCTGGGAGGAGACCTTAGAACCATTCGTCGACAAGCGCTTTAAGATCCATCGACTAACCGTGAATTACCGCACACCAGCGGAGATCATGGAATATGCCAACGCCCTCCTCGAAAGCATCGACCCCGATCAGGAGCCCGCGACGGCGATTAGGGAAACTGGAGCACCTGTGCGCTTCCTTCCCGCGGGAACCGATCCCACGGCTGTTGCCCAGGAATTCTCTGACGGCAGGCTTGTCCAGGTCATTGATGCGGAGAACGTGCACGACATCAAGGGCTTGGAATTCGACCACGTCATCCTCGTGGAGCCGAGCAACATCATCGACAATTCCCCGCAAGGGTCGCAGGACCTGTACGTGGCTTCGACGCGCGCCACGCAAACGCTCACCATTATCGGCGAATAACACGCAAAACCCGCCGGTGCACAGGCGTGTTGCACCGGCGGGTGACGTTTCCTCCGCCGATCGACCGTAAAAAGCCGATGGCGACTGGGATGACGTTACTGAACCGTGTGGACGATCATGACGTCGCACTCAGACTGGCGAGCGACATCAGCTGGGACGGAACCCAGCAGACGACCGGTAAGGGAGTTGATGCCACGGTTACCCACAACAAGCAGGTCCGCGTCGTTCTCATGCACGATAGCCATGAGAGCCTCAACCGGCGTACCGGGCTTGATGGCGGTCTCGATGCTGGTGGCACCTACCTCTTCGGCGGCAGTGCGAGCGGACTCGAGGTTCTTCAGCGCCGGGTCATCACCCAGGACCGTGACAGAATCCTTGCGCAGGGTCTTGGTGGCCTGCTCCTCGTTCTCGTAGTACGCGCAGCCGATGATCAGCTTCGCATCGAAGGATGCTGCGATCTGTGCAGCGCGCTTCACTGCGAGCAATGAAGACTTTGAACCGTCAGTTCCCACAACGATGCTCTTGTAAGCGGACATTCGTTACCTTCCACATATTTTGGTTAATTGCCTGAACTCCAGATTACATTGTTGACTAAATGCCTGCTTCCTTTAACCCCCTCAGCTCCTTTTCCAGGCTGACAATCTCATCGCGCAAGCGGGCGGCAAGCTCGAAGTTCAGCTCCCGGGCAGCAGCACCCATCTGGGCACGCAGATCCTTAATCAACTTTTCTACCTCGTCCTGCGCCATGGTGGAGACGTCGTAATCCTTGGCTACAACCGCATCACCACTCGGTGTCTCGGCTTCGTCTCCGTCCTCGTAGACGAGGTCGAGAATGTCGGCGATCTTCTTTCGTAGCGGCTGCGGATCGATGCCGTGTTCCTTGTTGTACGCGATCTGCATTTCACGTCGACGCTCCGTCTCATCGATCGCCTGCTGCATCGAGTCAGTAATGGAGTCCGCGTACATGTGCACCTCGCCGGAGACGTTACGTGCGGCACGGCCGATGGTCTGAATGAGCGACTTGGTGGAGCGGAGGAAGCCCTCCTTATCCGCATCGAGGATGGACACGAGCGATACCTCCGGGAGATCCAGGCCCTCTCGCAGCAGGTTAATACCCACGAGCACGTCGTATTCCCCGAGGCGCAGCTTGCGGAGCAGCTCCACACGCTGCAGGGTGTCCACGTCGGAGTGCATATAACGCACCCGCACGCCGTTTTCCTGCAGGTATTCGGTGAGGTCCTCTGCCATTTTCTTGGTCAAAGTGGTAACCAGCACGCGTTCCTTCTTCTCTGCTCGCACCCGAATCTCATGGATAAGATCATCGATCTGGCCCTTCGTGGGTTTGACCACGATCTTCGGATCAACAAGGCCAGTCGGACGAATGACCTGCTCAACGAACTCGCCACCGGCAGCTGCAAGCTCGTAATCACCGGGCGTTGCAGACATGTACACCGTCTGCCCTTTTCGCTCCTCGAACTCTTCCCACGTCAGTGGACGGTTATCCAGCGCAGAGGGAAGGCGGAAACCAAATTCCACGAGGTTGCGTTTACGGGAGGCATCGCCCTCGTACATGCCGCCGATTTGGGGAACGGTAACGTGCGACTCATCGATAATGGTGAGGAAGTCCTCGGGGAAATAGTCAATAAGGGTCGGTGGCGGATCACCGGCCTCGCGGCCGTCCATGTGGCGCGAGTAGTTCTCAATGCCGGAGCAGAACCCCATCTCCTCGATCATTTCCAGGTCGTACTCCGTGCGCATGCGCAGACGCTGGGCTTCCAGAAGCTTGCCGCGGTTTTCGAAGGATTGAATTCGCTCCTCGAGCTCCTCGCGGATTTGCTCAATCGCCTTTTCTACTCGCCCCTCGGAGGCAATGTAGTGCGTTGCAGGGAAGATGCGGAGGACATCCACGTTGCGGATGATTTCCCCTGTCAACGGATGAATATAGTAGAGCTGGTCAACTTCGTCACCGAAGAATTCCACGCGGACAGCCACCTCTTCGTAGGCGGGGATGATGTCCACGGTATCGCCCTTCACCCGGAATGCTCCCCGCTTGAGGTCATAGTCGTTGCGCTCATACTGGATATCTACAAGGAGACGGAGGAAGCGATCCCGGTCAATTTCCTCGCCCACTTCGATTTTGAGCGATCGATCTAGGTAAGACTGTGGTGTACCCAAACCGTAGATGCACGAGACGGAGCTCACCACGACAACATCGCGACGTGACAGCAGCGCGGAAGTCGCCGAGTGTCGCAGACGTTCCACATCCTCATTGATGGAGGAGTCTTTCTCGATATAGGTATCTGTCTGCGCGATGTAGGCTTCCGGCTGGTAGTAGTCGTAGTACGAAACGAAGTACTCGACAGCGTTGTTGGGCAGCAACTGTCGCAACTCGTTGGCGAGCTGGGCCGCAAGCGTCTTGTTCGGTGCCATGACCAGGGTCGGTCGCTGAACCTTCTCGATCAGCCAAGCCGCGGTTGCGGACTTACCTGTACCCGTAGCACCCATGAGCACAATGTCCTTCTCGCCGCGTCCGATGCGCTCGGACAGCTCCTTGATCGCCTTCGGCTGATCGCCGGCTGGCTCGTAGTCAGAGATGACCTCAAAGGTCCCCTCGCGCCGCTCTACCGCCTCAACAGGGCGAAAGTCAGAGTGCGGTAAAACGGGGTGCTCCATAGGAAATGCCATACGTACAGTCTACGGCGGCCGGGCAAATCCGAACCACCTGCAGTATTCCTACTGGTACACAGACGAAATATGCAGGAACCACTATCTTTCCACTTTGCCCAATCTGCCAATCTGCCAATCTGCTGGTGGGCTAGCTCTTCAACATTCACGCGCGGAGCATTCACGTGTGGGCTAGGTCGTACCTATACGATCTGCACCTACGATTCGTGCCTTGGCGCGTCTCTTTCGGCCGGGTGTACTAAAGCAAGGTTGCGCACCCCTCCCCTGGCACACAAAAAAGCTATCATTCATTCTTCTGTGTACACACCAGACCCTTTTGCACACTAGACGTAAAGGCTACGACATGAAAAGCCGTGTCCTGCAGCAAAAGTTAGAGCCGATACAACTCGCGCAAGAATTTAGCACTCCTACTAATCAATTTTCCCGCCCCTATATTTTCCACCAACTGTCTTACATCTCAGAAAATTGATATCACCGTTAAGGCCATGCGTCCGAGTAGTTTCCCAGTATGTAAAATTGCAAATTGATGATCTTTATCTGTTAGGTCTAAAAGATCCCCAAGTGTGATCTAGTACGCACGATGTTTTGGTTATGGTGGCCAGCCGTGGCCAAAATCCACCGCCAGCGGTGGCAGTATTCCAGAAAGGAAGATTATGGCTAAAGACACACCAGATGCTGACCTCATTGGGGTCGCTGGAGTGGCTGCACGAAAGTCGTTATACAAGCCCAAAAACCTCGTAACTGGTCCGCCACGCGAAGATAAGGCCTTCCTCGGCCATCCGGGTGGCCTCCCCTGGATGTTGCAGGTTGAAATGTGGGAGAGGTTCTCGTGGTTCGGCATGCGTGCCATCCTCGTCTACTTCCTCACCGACACAATTGCCAATGGTGGCATGGGACTCTCCGACAACGCCGGCCAGGTGGTCATGGCCTCGTACGGTGCCGGCGTTCTTCTAATGACCATCCCCGGTGGCATTCTCGCCGACCGATTACTTGGCCCGTGGCTATCAACATTGTCCGGTGGTGCCGTCATTATGGGCGGACACCTGGTCCTAGCCATTCCAACGGTTCCCACCTCATGGGTCGGTCTGGTGCTCATCGCCATCGGCACGGGCCTTATTAAGCCGAACTTGTCCACAGTTGTCGGCGGTCTCTACGAAGAAGGCGACCCCAGGCGTGACCAGGGGTTCCTGTTCTTCTACATGTCCATTAACATCGGCTCCCTCTTCGCACCGCTCATCACGGGCTTCCTCAAGGATCGCTACGGCTACCACATCGGCTTCATCGCCGCCGCTATTGGTATGGCCTTCGCCCTCGTCGCCTTCGTCTACGGTCGCAGCAAGCTCCGCGAGTTCGCATTCAACATCCCCTACCCGATGCGTAAGGGCGAAGGCCGCAAGCTGAGCCTCGGCGCAGTCGGTGTCCTCATCGGGTTTCTTGCCCTGGTCGCTATTTGCACCGCTATCTTCGGCGAGCTGACCTCCGGAATTGCTTACTCCCTGTTCTTCTTCGCAGTGGGCACAAGCCTCTTCTACTTCCTAACAATGTTCAAGTCTCCCCAGGTGACAGGCCGCGAGCGCGGTCACCTCATGGCATTCATCCCCCTGTGGATGGGCCAGGTCCTCTTCGTGATGATCTTCGAGCAGGCTGCAGGCAAGATGGCTACCTTTGCCAAGGACAACACCGACGGTGCCATTGGTTCACTGTTTACTCTCACCCCTGAGCAGTACCAGATGTTCAACCCCATTTTCGTCCTCATATTTGCGCCCCTCCTCGGCTGGATCTTCGCCAAGACGCAAGGACACTTCCCCAACACCCCGCAGAAGTTCGCCCTCTCCGTCTTCATTATTGGCCTGTCTGCTCTCCTCATGGGCTTTGGCTTCGGGCAGTGGCCAGGTGGCGAGGGTGGACTTTCCCCGTGGTGGTTCCTCGTCGCGGTGTTTGCTGTGCAGACCATCGCAGAGGTAATGATGAACCCCATCGGCTTGTCCAGCGCGACGAAGCTGGCTCCGGCAAAGTTCGCTTCCCAGACGATGACCCTGTGGCTGCTTGCCGCTGCTTGTGGACAGGGCCTGGCAGCCGTTGTTATTGAGCGCACCTCCGCACTCGGCGATGTTGTCTTCTACTACGGTGTCGGTGCCGTCACCCTCGTTGTCGCCGTCGGCCTGTTCCTCATCTCCCCGTGGACCCAACGTCACATGGAGGATGTCGATCACATGGAGGCTCTCAACGAGGAGAAGGCAGCCGAGTAGAAAGTCAACGCTTGCTCCTTATACACGCCTGCTTCACTGGCCAAAGCAGCATCCGCCGAGCCTTCCGGCCACGGATGATCCGTTAGATATAACCCGCACGGTTCCCAGAGGGGACGTGCGGGTTTTACTTTCCCATTTAGCTACGCGCCAACACCCCTAATCGAAGTGCCAGCTCTTCAAACCCCACCTGTTCGTGGCGTCTCGCCCGTATGGGAGAAAAACCACTTGCGAGCCTGAGACGATTCATTAAAGTTGAATCCATGACTCGTCAGCATCGACCTCGTATTGCCTCCGTGCTCGCGGCCACGGCGTTGGCCGCCGGGCTGCTTGTGCCCGTAGCCCCCTGGAATATTACTGTGGCCTCGGCCACACCGTGCACGCCAGACAACGGCTCATCTGCGGTGAATATCTCTTCGCGGCTTTTCAACGGTTCATCCCTGTCTAGTGGCTCCTCACAGTCGAGCCGCCAATACACCAAGGATGAGGACTACATCGGAAGCTCCAACCCGCCTTTCCTCAAGGGACAACCGGGCGGGATGCCCATCCTCAAGGGGCATACCGAGGTCACACAGCTGGTGACCGGCCCTGGCTCCCCTGACCGCACGGACCGAGTTTTCGATGTCACAGGCACGGACTTGGGCATTGCCTACGATGACCAAAAGGGCAATACGATGCTCGTCTTGGGCGATACAATGGCCTGCAATTTCGCCGCCAATAACTGGCGCTCAAACACCATTCTTCGTTCCCACGATTACAACTACCGGGATGGCTTTTCCATCCACGAGGGGCTCGGCACCAACGGTTATATGACCGGTGGCCACGCCACCGAGTTCATCCCTTCCCTAAAGGTTCCCGGCATCGAGCACACGACTATTCCCACAGCCGGCATTGCCATAGGCGATACCCAGTACATCGACTACATGTCTGTCCGTAATTGGAATGAGCCGGGCCACTGGGTGACAAACTACGCCGGCACTGTGCGCTCAAACGATGGTGTCCACTGGACGCTCGTACCGGAATCCATCCGCACGAATACCGATGCGACAGCGGCATTGAACTTCCTGCCTGGCTTCCGTGCCGGCAATCAGAAAGCACAGATGTCCGCTTTTGTGGAAAACAACGGCTTTGTTTACCGCTTCTCCACGCCATCTGGCCGTAATGGTTCCGCCATTCTGGGACGCGCCCCCATCGGCGAATTCCCCAATGAGGCAGCGTTTGAGTATCTGACGCCAGACGGCTGGACACGCGATCTTGCCGCTGCGACTCCGGTGATCGACGACCAGGTCAGTGAGTTGTCAGTGGCGTGGAACGACCATCTCCACAAGTTCATCGCCATGTACACCGATGGCCGGGGACTCGTCATCCGCACCGCGGACGCGCTGGAAGGCCCATGGTCAGAAAAGACGATGGTGGTCGATGTGGACACGATATACGACCTCTACGGTGGCTTCATGCTCCCCCACCAAAACGGCCGGGACCTGTACTACGTGCTCACCACGTGGTCGAACTACAACGTGATGCTTATGCATACGGACCTGGACGCGCTCCTAGCCGGTCGCCCCGATGCAACTTGGGATGACGGGCTTTCCTACCACGGGACGGCGACATACAAGTAAGCTCTTAGCCACGAGTCAGCTCGCTAATGACCTCCTTCACCTGGCTTTCCAGGTGCGGGAGGTCTTTGTTATTGTCCAGCACGTAATCGGCAACAGCTGCGCGCTCCTCGTCACGTGCCTGTTGAGCAATGCGTGCACGCGCATCGTCCGGGTCCAAACCCCGGTGCTTCACGAGCCGCTCCACGCGCAGCTCCGGATCAGCGACCACGACGATAACCGCGTCACACTGGGTGTGGAAACCTGTTTCCACCAAGAGAGGCATGTCCACGACAACGGGGTTATTCTGAGGGTCCGCCTGCTCGATAAGACTGAGCGTGCGTTTCCGAATCGCCGGGTGCGTAATGGCATTGAGCGCCTCGGTATCGTCCGGTGTAGCAAACGCTCGTTCGGCGAGCAGTGACCGATTGAGTGGTGCTTCCTCCTTGCCTGTGAGAATGTCCCCCCCAAACCGCGCGGCAAGCTGAGACAGCACCGCCGGAGATTGTACTTCGGAATAGGCGATACGGTCCGAATCGATGAGCGCGAATCCGGCATCCACGAGCATCCGCGCAACCGTTGACTTACCACTGCCCATTCCTCCGGTGAGCCCCACAAGCATGGCTTTTCCTTTCCTCTATGTCGAAGTACATGTCCCTCCCCATAGTAGAGCGCCACGTGCGCTCACGAACCGTCTGTGCACAATGCGTGCGCGGGTTGAGAGACCCAATACCGACCCCTTGTGTGCCTGAGCTTCCAGCTACGCCCCACTAGAGGCTCTGAAAATGAGAAAGCAGCAGTTACAACGGGTTCCTACTCAACCACACTGCAAGAATAGCGGCGACGACGGCACCAACCATGAGCACGAACATGACCCACTTGTACACGGTTGGAAGCTCATAATTGGGGATCGTAATGGTATCGCGGTACTCCGGCCAGAACGTAATAATGACAGTCTTGCCAGCAAGTGTGGCGCTTTCGACGCACGGAAGCATGCGCAGAGCCTGGGTATCGACACGGTCCGCTTCGTAGACCTCGTACTCGATGCCGTCTTGGGTCGTTTCTGTCCGCGCAACATTGGTCAGGCTACCGATGAGGGCGAGAATATCTGCCTCTGGGACTTGTTTTGGCTTACTCACCCCACTGCACTCCTCACGTCGGCATTCTGACGTTTGATTATTCTACCCCACAGGTAGAAAATCTTCTTCCGGCATTTCATTTTAGACACAAAAAGACCCATCTACCTTAGGTAGATGGGTCTTCACGTGTTTTACGCTACACGGCCCAGGCTAGAGAACCTGGCCGTGCGGTGAAGCAAACTAGTTGCCAGCGAGCTTCTCACGCAGTGCAGCGAGCTGCTCGTCGGATGCGAGGGAACCCTCGGCAGCCGGAGCCTCGGTGCTGGTGTAGTTGCTCGGAGCCTCTGCACCGCCCTTTTCGGAGCTTGCTGCCTCTGCAGCGGCGGCGCGGTTGCGCTCGATCTGAGCAGTGTGGAGCTCGAAGCGACGCTCGGACTCGGCGTAGCGAGCTTCCCATTCCTGGCGCTGCTCATCGTAGCCCTCGAGCCACTCGTTGGTCTCGGCGTCGAAGCCCTCGGGGAAGATGTAGTTGCCCTGCTCGTCGTAGGAGTCGGCCATGCCGTACTTCGAGGGATCGAACTCTTCGGTGTAGTCCTCGTCAGCCTGCTTGAGGGAGAGGCTGATACGACGACGCTCGAGGTCGATGTCGATGACCTTGACCATGATCTCTTGGCCAACGGACACAACCTGGTCCGGAACCTCCACGTGGCGCTGAGCCAGTTCGGAGATGTGGACGAGGCCCTCGATGCCCTCCTCGACGCGAACGAACGCACCGAACGGGACGAGCTTGGTGACCTTGCCGGGGACGATCTGGCCCACAGCGTGGGTGCGTGCGAAGACGCGCCACGGATCTTCCTGCGTTGCCTTGAGGGACA
>ERZ1030944.135-NODE-135-length-20579-cov-8.506090_pt1 | contig 20579 bp, 12 predicted proteins | sample MGYA00518599_ERZ1030944 | MGnify/ENA primary metagenome ERZ1030944 (study PRJEB33718, sample SAMN03159697) | human skin metagenome | collected 2014-05-20 | study: EMG produced TPA metagenomics assembly of the PRJNA266117 data set (Human skin bacterial metagenome... | reverse complement strand
TGTTCACCCTCATTGAGGGTGAGTGGGACGAACTTATGGACGTTGTGAAACGTGCCACAGATGCCGTTTTGGAGGTCAGCCCCCGCGCTTCACTTGTCATCAAGGCCGATATCCGCCCCGGTTGGAATAATCGCTTGACCGGAAAGGTTGAGGATATGGAAACGGCTATGAAGGAGTTGAAGTAAGTGGCAGGTGTCTTTGATCTAAGTTCGCTGAAAAAGGACGCACAGTCAGCAGGGGGAGGGGGTGCACACGAGGTTCTCGTTACTGCCCAGAATGTGCAGGAAATCCTCACCTCATCGCAGCAGAAGCCGGTTATCCTTCATATCGGTTCGAGCAGGTCTCCCGAATCTGATGAGATGCGGAAGAATTTCAACGAACTTCACAATGAAGCTTTCACCTACGCATACGTCGATGCCGATTCCACCCCCGAAGTCGCAGGTGCTCTCGGTGTCCAGGCGATTCCAACTGTGGTCGCCTTCATCGGCGGACGGCCTGCGGGGTCTTTCCAAGGTGGCCAACCCCGACAGGTGCTGGAACAGCTGGTCTCCCAGGTGGCACCAGGCGAGCAGACCCCCGCTGATCCGCGCATCGACAATGCCCAGGCCCTTCTGCAGTCGGGAAACCTTGCGGAGGCCGAGGCAGCGTTTGACGCCATCCTCAAGGAGGAACCCGGGAATAAGGCAGCCAAGAGTGGCCTGAGCCGTACGCACCTCTTGCAGCGCGTGGCGGCGGGACCGAGTGCTGAGCAGGAGAGTCCGCTAGACGCGGAACTCATCGCCGCCGACGAGGAGGCAGCACAGGGAAATCTTCCCGCTGCATTCTCCCGCCTTTTGGCTCAACTAGTTCGCCTTGCCGGCGATGACAAGGAGACGGTGAAGAATCGTCTCATTGAGCTGTTCTCGGCCTTTGAGGGGGCTCCTGAGGTGCACGAGGCACGTCGAAAGATGGCAAGCGCTCTGTTCTAACCACACTTAGCAATGCAACGCTGAAAATAAAGCACCGGGCGTGAGGACCACCTCACGCCCGGTTTGTTATTTAGTTTTCAACCGCGCCCGCTAGATGAGACCCTGCGAGTGTGCCCAGTTGTAACCGCCGGCACCGAGCCCGAGAAGGGCAAGGATTCCGATGATGATACCGGCAATAGCTCCAGGAGTAAGCTCTCCATTCTCAGAAGAAGAGCTACTCGAGTTAGCATCGTCGTTATTCGTGTCCGGGTTGGAAGTGCTCTTTGCTTGGGCTACAAGCTTCACCGTGATCTTGTCGGTCGACTGATCCGGGTACTGAACCGTTACCGTCGCGGTTTCGCTCACGTTGCTCTTCAAGTTCTTCCCCGGTGTCACCGTCAATTTCCCGGAAGTGCTGTCGATGGTGTACGACAACTTCTCCGGGTCCTTAGGCGCAGAAACGAAGAACTGAGTACCGGCCGGAAGGTTGGCACCTTCACCCACCGTTACTGTGCCGATCTTTCCGCTGGGAACAGAAATTTCTGCAGGAAGGCTCGGCGAGTAAGCCTCTGCGTCCTTCTGAGCAGGCTTCGGATCGGTGGTCTTTTCCGGGGTGGTCGGTTCCTCGGAGGGCTTTGGCTCGGTGGTCTTCTCCGGAGTGGTCGGTTCCTCGGAAGGCTTCGGCTCGGTGGTCTTCTCCGGAGTGGTCGGCTCTTCGGAGGGCTTTGGCTCGGTGGTCTTCTCCGGGGTCGTCGGCTCTTCGGAGGGCTTTGGCTCGGTGGTCTTCTCCGGGGTGGTCGGTTCCTCGGAAGGCTTTGGCTCCGACGTCTTCGGCTTCCGCTTTGCGACGAACTTCACATTGATGATGTCCGTTGAATTATCTGGGTATGTAACTACGACAGGTGACGTAGCCCAGGCCTCCCGGTTGAGGCTGGATGCGGGGGACACCGTGATAAGCCCAGTCGTCGAGTTCACACTGTAGTTCCACTTCTCGGGGCTCTTGGGAGCTCCCATTGCGAACGTGGTGCCCTCCGGAAGCTTGGTGTCGCCCCCGAGCGCAACGGCGTTGTTCTCACCGATGTACACCGGGATCTCAGCGGGGTACGACGGAGCGTAGGAATCAGCGAGTTTCTTCGTTGGCTTGGGATCTGGAGTGGGCTTGGATGGATCTACCGGGGTAACAGGTTTGCTGAGATCCTTCTGCGCAACAATTTTCACGGAGACATAATCCACCGAGTTATCCGAGTAGCGGATGCTCACTGTTCGCTGTGTCCACGAGCCTGCGCCTAGGGAGGCATCAGGAGTGGTAGTGATGACACCGGTCTTCTCGTCGATGCTGTAGTTGAAGGGGTTCTTTTCATCGGTGCCTGAGATGCCAAAAGTGACATCCTTAGGCAGTGCAGTAGTGATCTTCGCAGTATTCTTCTTCCCTACGAGAACGTTCACGACATCACCGTAGGACGGGTTGTACTGCGCTGCGACAGTCCCAGTCTTGGGCTGCTTCACCGTGACGTGGACAGCGGTGTCATTTGTCGTGCCGTCCGTGTAGACAACCTTGATAGGAAGCGTATAAACGTAGTTCGGATTTTGCTCCTCAGGAACAGCGACAACGAACATACCATCCTTGTTCGTTGCCGGAGTAACCGTCCAGCCTTCGAACTGCTTCGGAGCTATATATTCACGAACATTTTCAACTGGCTTTTCCGGTTGGATCCGGATGCTCTTGCCCGGCAATACTATATAGTCCGAGTAGCTTGGTGGTTCGGCATCGGACTGTGGGTTTTCGGGAGCGATTACCTTGACGGTGATCTTTCCGAACTCGTAGGTCCCGTCGGTGTACAGAACTTTGTACAAAAGGGTTTTGGAGTTGCCAACGACAGAATCGTCGGCCGTCTTAATAGTTGCTTTGCCGTCCTCGGTTACCTCAGAGGTCCACCCCTCCAGGTTCCCGGTAACAGGGGCAAACTTTGTGCCCGTGGGGAGGCCGTCCACCACAGAGAAAGAGAGCTCTTTACCGACGGCTACCTCTTTGCTGAAGTTCTTCGGCTCATACTTGTCCGACAACGCGTTATCAGGTTTGGCGACGTGGAGGGTGACGGGAATTTTACCGACAACCTTGTGAGTCTTATCCCGCACGGCGAAATCAACTGGACGGTTAAATCCTGCCCTGACTCCTTGTGGAACTGTGACAGATACTGCATTGTTTTCTGTGGTCGATGTCCATCCCTGCTCATCGACGCCTTCTCCGATGTTCCACGTAATGTAGTGGCCTTCGGGTAAGGGCTTTTCGATACTTGGAGTGAGCGTGACCGTCGCGCCGGCCTTAACAAGTGCGACGGGGATGTCCTTTTCCCCGTCTTTCACTGTTGCTTTGGCATAGGTCACGCCTGTCCACAGTGGCGTGTCTTCCTGTACCGTATCGGCGACAGCGGTGGGAATGAACGGAGTTGGGGCGTATACAGCACCCGTAAAGGCGAGCGAAGTAGCAGTGAGTAAGCCAATGAAGCGACGCTTTCTAAGTGTATTCTTAGGTTCCATATCATCGAGTATAAACGAAGAGGGAAAACGAGAAAATAGGTTTTTCAGCTTTACCCCTGTCTGGAACGTGTTTTTTGGTGTGAAGGATGTTTGTACTTTCACCGCAGATCTCGCGGCTTTGTCACAAAGGTGGCCCGATGGGTGCACGAAAGCTGAGAGAATGTGTTGCACATGAAAGCGCGTAAACGATAGCGCCCCGCTAGTTCATTCATCACTAGACGGGGCGCTACGCGGAACTATGAAGTTATTTTGTCGGCGTGCTTTAGGTCGCTCGGCTTACTCTTTCTGCCACGCGTAGAACTGTGCGCTCATCGCGGGGATATGGACGGAAATGGATTGATCGCAACCGTCCCACGGACGATCCTCGGTGTGGGCTTCGAACTCGAGGAAGTTGCCGGCGCCTTCGTACACGTCCTCATCCGTGTTAAGGATTCGCTTCCACGTGCCTGGCTCCGGGACACCGACGGTGTAGTTCGGCTGGGAGTAACCACCAAAGTTGTAAACACACAGCACTTTCGAGCCGTCGTCGCCCGTGCGGACAAAGGCAAGGATGTTGTTGTCTGCATCGTCTGCCTTGATCCACCGGAAGCCCTCTGGCTTGAAATCGAGGGAGTACAGGGCGGGGTTCTCCGTGTACACGGAGTTCAGGTCGTGGGCAAGCTTTTGAATACCGCGGTGGTACTCGCCTTCCCATCCATCCATGTCCGCCCAGTACAGCGATTCGGCCTCGTTCCATTCACCAACTTGACCGAAATCCTGTCCCTGGAAGAGAAGCTGCTTACCTGGGTGACCCCACATGAATGCGAGGAGGGTACGCAGACCAGCGGCCTTGTTCCATGCATCGCCAGGCATCTTCTGCCACAGCGTGCCCTTGCCATGTACCACCTCATCGTGGGAAATGGGAAGAACGAAGCGCTCACTGTAGTGGTACACCATGGCGAAGGTGACTTCGTTGTGATGGTAGGAGCGGTGAATGGGATCGTGGCTGAAGTACTCGAGCGTGTCGTGCATCCAGCCCATATTCCATTTGAAGGTGAACCCGAGTCCACCATTGGAGGTGAAGTCGGTAACGCCTGGCCAACTAGTGGATTCCTCGGCAATAGTGACAATGCCCGGGTGGTTCTTGTGAACGGTCGCGTTCATTTCCTGGAGGAACTGAACGGCCTCGAGGTTTTCGCGGCCACCGTACTGGTTCGGTGCCCACTCGCCGTCCTCGCGGGAGTAGTCCAAGTACAGCATGCTGGCCACGGCATCTACGCGTAGGCCATCGATGTGGAATTCATCCACCCAGTACAGGGCATTGGCAACGAGGAAGTTGCGGACTTCATTGCGACCAAAGTTGAACACGTAGGTGCCCCAATCCCTCTGCTCACCACGACGCCAGTCGGGGTGCTCGTACAGCGGGGAACCATCGAAGCGGGCGAGGGCCCACTCATCCTTGGGGAAGTGCGCGGGAACCCAGTCCATAATGACGCCGATGCCACGGGCGTGGAAGGCATCAATAAGCGCACGGAAATCATCGGGGGAGCCGAACCTAGATGTGGGGGCGTAGTAGCCGGTGACCTGGTAACCCCAGGATCCGCCAAAGGGGTGCTCCGATACGGGAAGGAATTCAACGTGCGTGTACCCCATGCCGTCGACGTAATCGACGAGTTCATCGGCCAGTTGCTGGTAGCTCAAGCCCTGCTTCCAACTGCCTAGGTGCACTTCGTACACGCTCATCGGTTCCGTCGTGGGGAACGTTTCCGCACGGGCACTGATCCACTCGTCATCTTTCCACTCGTAGGAGGAGCTGGTGACAACGGAGCCGGTCGCCGGCGGGGTTTCCGCGAGGCGGGCCATCGGGTCTGCTTTTTCAAGGCGCTGGCCCGATTCAGTGTGAATCGCGTACTTGTAAACAGTTCCTTCGGTGAGTCCTGGGATGAAAATCTCCCACACGCCGGAGCTGCCAATGGCACGCATCGGGTACTGGGAGGGGTTCCAGCTGCAGAAATCGCCTACGACTGCAACACCCTTGGCAGCTGGTGCCCACACAGTGAAGGACGTACCGGTTACTTCACCGAGCTCGGTCTTATACGTGTGGACGTGCGAACCCAGCACTTCCCAGAGTCGCTCGTGGCGACCCTCACTGATGAGGTAAATATCCTGATCGCCGAGGGTGGGCAGGAAGAAGTATGGGTCGGCCTTTTCCACCGCGTCGACAAGTGGGTACTTGACGCTAAATCGGTAGTCGCGCGGGGTTCCGTCATCCAGGTGGATAGCCCAGATGTCATCGCCGAGCGATTCCATCGGCACGCAATCGCCGTCGATAAGCAAGTAAACGCCCTCCGCGCCTACCTGACGCGTACGAACGATGGCCCCATCATCGGTGGTGTGAAAACCGTAGTGATCGTGGGGGCAGTAGTGCTGGCACCGGCGCAGAAGATCGAGGTCGGCTTGGGGGATTGCAAGAGACTGCATTGTAATTAGATTCCTCTCAATCTATCTCCACGCAAGGTGTGCGCGGCGCTCGGGGACGACAGGTGGAAGTTCAAAAATGTGGGCCACGTTATTGTAGGGCTCCAGTCGGATGTAGTTGACCTTAGAGAAGTCGTATTCTTCGCCCGAGACGAGGTCGTGCACCGCGAACGTATCGCTTTCAGCAAGGCCCAAGGCCTCCATATCGAGGGTGAGCATGCCGGACTGTGCGTAGTGGGAATCGAGGTTTACTACGACAAGAATCGTGTTTCCACTTTCCGGATCGACCTTTGAATAGGCCAACATCTGATCGTTGGTGAGTTCATGGAAGTGGATGTTACGAAGCTGTTGGAGGGCCGGGTTCTTCCTCCTGATGAGGTTCAGAAGTCCAAGGTAACCGGACAAGTTATCCTGCGAGAAATCCCTAGGACGAAGCTCGTACTTCTCTGAGTGCTTGTATTCTTCAGAACCAGGAGCCACGGCTTCGTGCTCATACAGTTCGAAACCGGAGTAGATGCCCCACACAGGACTCATAGTGGCAGCGAGGGTTGCGCGGATGGCAAACATTGCGCGACCGCCGTATTGAAGGCTGGCATGCAAGATATCCGGAGTGTTGGTGAACAGGTTGGCGCGAGAGATGTCTGCCATCTGGGAGATCTCCGTGGCAAACTGCGTGAGTTCCTTCTTGGTGGTCTTCCACGTGAAGTAGTTGTAGCTCTGGCTGAAGCCGACCTTGGACAGGCCGTACAGGCGTGGAGGGCGCGTGAAAGCTTCGGCGAGGAAGATGACTTCTGGGTGCTTCGAGTGAACCTCGGAAATGAGCCAGTGCCAGAAGTTCGCCGGCTTGGTGTGGGGGTTATCCACACGGAAGGTCTTCACACCGCGGTTAATCCACAGTAGCACTATGTCGAGGATCTTGGAGTAGATCGTCTTTCGGGCGTTATCGAAGTTCAGGGGGTAAATGTCCTGGTATTTCTTCGGTGGGTTCTCGGCAAAGGCAATGGTGTTATCCGGGAGAATCGTGAAGAACTCCGGGTGCTCCTTCGCCCACGGGTGATCGGGGGCGCACTGGAGTGCCAAGTCAATCGCAATTTCCATGTCAAGGTCTTCAGCACGCTTGACCAGTGCTTCGAAATCCTCAACAGTACCGAGGGCAGGATGAACTGCTTCATGGCCACCTTCGTCGGAGCCGATGGCCCAAGGCGAGCCTACGTCATTGGGTTCGGCAACGAGCGTGTTGTCTTTCCCCTTGCGGTTGATCTTGCCGATTGGGTGGATCGGGGGAAGATAGACAGTATCGAAGCCCATTTCCTTAATGCGCGGTAGTTCATCAGCCGTCGTCGCAAAAGTTCCGTGTATCGGATTGCCGTTTTCGTCCACACCGCCAGTGGAGCGCGGGAAGATTTCGTACCAGGAGCTGACCAAGGCTTTTCGGCGTTCCACAAAGATTCGGTACTCGCTGGTGCGGGTAAGGAAGTGGCGAAGAGGAGCAGCTTCTTCGGTGGCGTGCATTGCACGGTGAATCTTGTCTGCGAGGGGGGCGTCCGAATGCAGGAGTTCGACGATTTCGGTCAGCCCTGCTTCCTTGCAAAGGCGTGCTCCCACTTCGATGTCATTCGCCATTTCTGATTCTGACTGGCCAGCATCGAGCTTTGCTTCCACCGCGTGGCGCCACGTTTGAAATGGATGATCCCACCCCTCGATGCGGAAGGTCCACATGCCCATCTCATTCGGCACGAAAAGTGCATTGAATTTATCGGGTTCCTCTTCACGAGGAATCATGGGAATAGTGGTCTCATGTCCGTGGGGGTCGGTGATAACGCAGGTGGCTCCCACCGCGTCATGGCCTTCCCTCCACACGACAGCGAAGATAGGAATTACCTCGCCTACAGCGCCCTTCGCTGGATAAGAACCACAGTTAATTACGGGTCGGATGTCATCAATGGCAATGCGTCCAGTCATGCCTATTAGCCTAGTTAAAATTACGTCTCCGCACCTCGGTTATGGGAATATTTATGTGCTTGCCTGCCTGTTTGTGTTCAACGCGGGGGGACTAGTGAGGGGTGTCTGGTAATAACCAGGCTTGATGGAATCTGTTGAGGCGCGGGGTTCTATACGGCAGTCGTTTGAGGCTGCATGTATCAGTCGCTAGGGGAGCCAGGCAACGGTGATGAAAAGGTGTGAGGGAGAGAGGGATTCTCGAGCGCCTGGCGGTGCACGCACATTTTCACGGTGTTTTAGGTAAAGATAGAGGTGTGATTGATGGTGCAAACGAGTACAACCCGGACTTAGTGATCGACTTTTCTGAAGTGACCTTCGCTCGCGACGGGCGTACGTTGCTTGGTCCAATCGACTGGCAGGTAGAGTTAGACGAGCGTTGGGTAGTCATCGGCCCCAACGGTGCAGGCAAAACGACACTCATGAAGCTTGCTGGAGCATCCGAGTTTCCGTCGTCGGGCACGGCATACCTCATGGGTGAGCAAGTAGGGAAGACAGACATGCGGGATCTGCGTGCGCAGATCGGTATTAGCTCCACTGCCGTCGCCCAGCGCATTCCCCCGAAAGAGAAGGTTGCTGATCTCGTTATCTCCGCCGGCTATGCCATTTTGGGCCGCTGGCGCGAGGAATACGAGGAGATGGATTACAACCAGGCCATCGAGATCCTCGAGCAGGTTGGTGCTCTTCACTTGCGCGATCGCACGTGGGGGACGCTCAGTGAGGGCGAAAAGAAGCGCGTCATGATCGCCCGTGCTCTCATGATTAATCCGGAACTTTTGCTTCTCGACGAGCCGGGCGCTGGTTTGGACCTCGGCGGTCGCGAAGATCTGGTTCAGTTCCTGGCTGATCTTGCCGCCGACCCGGACGCACCCGCTGTGGTTATGGTTACCCACCACGTGGAGGAAATCCCCGCAGGCTTCACGAACGCTTTGCTTCTCGACGAAGGGTCGATCGTTGCCAACGGGCCCATCGACGAGGTTATGACGGATCAGAACCTAACAGCGTGCTTCCATCAGCCCATCACCATCGACAAAATTGACGGTCGCTACTTCGCTCGCAGACTTCGTCGTGGTGGAACTCATCGTTCGCCTGCGCAGTAAAGTACAGGGGTCGAAACTGCATTTTTGCCACAGGATAGTGGAGCAGCAAGAAGAGATATCGATATAGAAAGGCATCGATGGCTTTCACTCGTGCTGAGGTCTCCTATCTTGTAAAACATCAAGAGGAGATCTCCGAAGCTGAAAAGCAAGTCGGGCTGACCAGCGCGACAGTGATAGCCGATACCGACTATCTGGGGAAACGCTTCGGCCAATTCGGTCGCAGCGTTAGTGAACTGCTTCGCGCACGATGGGTAGGTGGGCGAAAGGGGCTACCAGGGGATTGGATCTACCCGCTCGAAGCTGCAGAACAAGCAACACCACCAGCAGTTGTGAGGGAACGGCAGCGTCGCATCCGAAAGTTTTTCCCCGATGCTCTCGTCCATGATGTGACATGCTCGATCAGCACCGAAATAGCTGCCAGTTCAAGCGGTGGAGAAGGGGCGGACCAAAGCCCATTCCTTCGCACTCCGGTGGTGGGGAGTGACCTGGACATCGCCCGCGTCGCCTGTGCGAGGTACAACTCAGGCCAGCCGGTTTTCGTCGCAGATGCGCTGGCGAAGTCGACTAACGCCGGTGTCATCATTGCCGACCCGGCGCGCAGATCAGGAGGGCGACGCATTCCGCGCCCGGAAGACCTCCTTCCTCCGCTGCCGGATCTCGTCGCAGCGCACAGTGACGCTGAGCTTGCTATCAAGTGCGCGCCGGGGATCGATTACTCCGGATGGGATGGCCTGGTGAGTGTGACGAGCGTTGACGGCGGGGTGAAGGAAGCGTGCCTGTACACGCCAGGATTGGCGGGAGGGGAGCGTCGAGAAGCAATAATCATCCGCGACGGAGCCGTTGCAGACCGGGTGACCGGCGCGGAGATTGAGCCAGCTAGCGCAGACGACATAGTGGGGGAACCGGGGGAGTTCATCCTGGATCCCGACGGGGCAATTGTGCGCGCGGGTCTCGTACGCAACTTTGCGGCCCGCGAGGGCATGTGGATGCTCGACCCGCGCATTGCGCACCTCACGGGGGACACCATCCCCGCCGGGTATTCAGGCTTCCGCATCCTCGACGACGTGCCGCTGAAGAAGTTGAAGAAAGCCCTCGTTCCGTATCGCGCCGGTAGCGCGGAAATTCTCGTGCGTGGCGTGGACATTAACCCGGACAGCCTGCGCAAGAAACTGAAACTTAAAGGTGATACTCCCATATCTATTGTCATCACCCGCATTGGTAAAACTGCTCACGCGTTCATCTGTGAACAACGGCAGTGGGGTTGAATACTCACATCGGGTTGAGTGCTTTCTCAATTGTAAAAAAATCTGTGGCCAACATTCGTGCGAAGAGCTTCATACACGCAACGCAAGTAGGCAGTGGCGGTAGCTTCAGCTGCTGTGCGCTAATACCGTAGTAGACAGATCGGACTATAAAAAAGTAACAGATTAGTCTATTATGGCTTGTGTTCTTATGCTTGGGTCTCCTTGGTGAGTGCATAATAGGAGTCGTGTGTGGACGCGTTACACTCACATAGGCAATAAGCTTTCAAAATATTCGAGTACAACGGACGAAAGGTGTGAAGATGCCCACGATTGCAGTGCTTGTCAAGCACGTGCCGGACACGTGGTCCGAAAAATCATTGGAATCTGACTTCACCCTCCAGCGCGAGGGCGTAGATGAGGTTCTTGATGAGGTTAACGAGTTTGCCGTCGAGCAAGCTTTACGTTTAAAGGATCAGCTTGAGGGCGCAGAGGTTGTAGCAGTATCGGTGGGGCCAGACCGCTCCACTGAGGCGCTGCGCAAGGCAATTGCCATGGGGTGCGACCGTGCCATCCTCGTCTCCGACGAAGCTATCGCTGGCGCAGATGCGCTGGGAACCACGTGGGTTTTGACCAACGCGCTGAACACAATCGATGACCTCAAGCTCATCGTGTGCGGTTCGGGTTCCTCCGATGGTGCCATGGGTGTGATCCCCGGGCTGCTGTCGGAGTATCGCCAAATTCCCGCCCTGACGTACTGCGTGGAATCCTCCATCGAGGGGGAAAAGCTCACCGCCAAGCGCGTGACCAACGCCGGGGAAACGGTCCTTTCTTCCTCTCTGCCGGCCATCTTGTCCATCACGGATAAAGCGGCATCGCCGAGGTTCCCCAACTTCAAGTCGCTGGCTGCTGCGAAGAAGGCGGAAATCCCCACTCTCACACTTGCAGACCTCGGTGTGGAGCCTACTCAAGTGGGTCTCAATTACTCCGCTACCGTCGTCCAGAGCGCAGAGGTGCACCCGCCACGGGAGCAGGGGGAGATGATTTACGACCACGGCCAGGGTGCAGCGGCCATCGCCGATTACCTCGAAAAAGAAAACCTGATCTAGGAAGGGAGTTCGAAAATGGTATACGTTCTAGCAACAGACTCCTCGCGGATCAACGGGGAACTCATCACCGCAGCCCGTGCACTGGGAGAGGTCACCGCCGTCGTTGTCGGCTCCTTGCCGGCCGATGCTACGGACGCGCTTGCTTCACAAGGCGCGACGACGATTATCCGTGCGCCGTTCACAGGCCAGCGAGTCATCATCCCTGCCGTAGATGCACTCAGCATTCTCGCTTCGCAAACTCCGGGGCCGATTGTTATTTCCAAGTCGGAGGAGGGTAACGAAATTGCAGGGCGCCTTGCTGCTCGACTGAGCTCCGGTGTACTTACCGATGTCGTAGGGATTAATCCTGACGGTACAGCTCGTGGTTCCATCTTCGGTGACAAGATCGGCACCACGCTGGCTGTTGGCGGCACGAGCCCGATCTATACTCTGCGTGCTGGTGTGGTCGAGCCTCAGAATCAGCCCGCAGCTGGCACTCTCATGGATCTAGCCCTGCCCGAGGTGGGAGCTCTTGATCCGACGGTGGAAAGCTACACGCCCCATACTCCGGGTGCACGTCCCGCACTTCCGCAGGCGGATGTCGTTGTTTCCGGTGGTCGAGGTGTGGGCTCGGCAGAAGGCTTCACGGAGCTTGTCGAGCCACTCGCAGACCTCTTCGGTGGCGCTGTTGGCGCCACCCGTGATGCCGTGGACGACGATTTCTACCCGGCCGAGTACCAGGTGGGGCAAACAGGTGCCACTGTGTCGCCTGAGCTTTACATCGCTCTTGGCCTTTCTGGTGCCATCCAGCACACATCTGGTATGCAAACATCCAAGCGCATTGTGGTTATTAACCAGGATGAAGATGCACCGATCTTCCAGATCGCCGATGTGGGTGTTGTCGGTGACGTTAACGACATCGTTCCTGCTCTCATTAAGGAAATCTCCGATCGTCGTGAAGCTAAAGGGCTGAATTCCTAAAAACTTTACGCAATCGTTGCACTAGACATTCGCCAGCACGTGATCTACACGTGCTGGCATTTTTCTCGCCGGGTGAACCTAAAAAAACGGGGGGCAAACAAAAACCGCGCCTGGTGAAATCTGACGCGGTGTGTTCTTCACTTCAGCCGGGGTAGGGCTTGTTGCTCTATCTCGGCTTTGTCTTCAGCCTTACTAGCCGAGGCTGAAATAACGGGCGCATGTGTTAGGCGGGGACAGCCATAATGAGTACGGACTGGAACAGTACGCCAGCTGCCATCAGGCCACCGAGAATGTACGACAGACGAGACATTTTTCCTCCAGTAAAAGTTTCAAACCAACATGGTCGGGTAAGGGTTCAAAATGGTTGAACAATTTCCCGAGCCGAGAGGTAACCATACACGTTTTTTCGTGCTTGTCTAGTCCTGCTTTCTTAAGTCTTACCCGTAAGACGAAATAAAAATAATCAAAGTATAACCATGAGTTAAATTGCTTAAGTTCGCTCGTAAATTGGCATTGTTTTGTGTTGAATAATTGCCTGTTGCCAAAAATGTCAATTTAAACCTGTGAGTAAGGAACTAATGATTTCCGGGCAAATCAGGATGAACGATTGTCTTGTCTAAGAACACTGGTTGGGCACGTCTGTTATCTGGCACGGAACTACCGAGTGAGGTGCAGCTGGACTAGACTTACTGCGGAAGAATAGCCAAATTTAATGCAAGGAAGGCCCCTCCATCTCATGGATGCACGTCTCGCAGTTCGCCGCAAGCCCCAGTTCCGCGACGAGGAGCGCGCGCTGCTTGCAACACTCAATAATCTTTCAGGTGTTCAGCTCGACGCCGTTCAAATCATCAACCTTTATGATGTCTTCTCCGCAACGGAAGCAGATATTGCTGCGCTGAGCACGTCCATCGTGTGTGATGACCGCGTTGATACGCAGCTTTCCACGGAGGATCTCACCCAGGTCCTTAACGATGCATCCGGGTTCCTCGCAGTAGAGCCGCTGCCGGGCCAATACGATCAGCGTGCAGATGCAGCCAACCAGGCCCTTCGCTTGGTACAGCCCGAAACTGATGCGTCGATTTACTCGGCGGTGCTCTACGTTTTCGAGCCTGCACAGTCCGATGAGGCACGAAACGCCATTCGGTCCTTCCTCATCAACCCGGTTGAAGCGGGGGAGAAGGACATGAAGGTTCTTCAGGCACCGGCCACGGGGGCGGTTGAGCCCCTGCGCCAGTACCCCGGATTCAACGAGCTGGATGAGGCCGGCCTCGAAGCACTTATCGCTGAACGTGGCATGGCTATGAACCTTGCAGATCTCGCCACCATTCAGGAGTACTTCCGTGAGGAGGGGCGGACTCCAACGGATGTTGAGCTTTCGGTTCTCGATACGTACTGGTCGGATCACTGCCGTCACACCACCTTCAACACGGAGCTTACGGAGATCGTCAACGAGGGCAGCAAGTTTAAGGATCAGCTCGCCCGCGCATTGAAGCGTTACGACGAACTGCGCGAGGCCAACGGCCGGACTCACAAGCCCAGCACCCTCATGGACATGGGCACGATCATGGGGCGCGAACTACGTCGCACCGGTGTGATGGATGATCAGGAAGTCTCTGAGGAGATTAACGCCTGCTCCGTGTACGTTGACGTTGCAGCAGGCGACAAGGCGTCCCCATGGCTTCTCATGTTCAAGAACGAGACGCATAACCACCCGACGGAGATTGAGCCGTTCGGTGGCGCTTCCACGTGTTTGGGTGGTGCGATCCGCGATCCTCTTTCCGGGCGCTCGTGGGTGTACCAGGCGCTGCGCCTGTCGGGTGCAGGAGACATCAGCACGCCACGTGAGGACACCCTCGAGGGCAAACTGCCGCAGGCCGATATTTCTGCGCGCGCAACGTCGGGTTACTCCAGCTACGGTAACCAGATTGGGCTGGCAACCACGAACGTGCGGGAGTTCGTCCACCCGGGGTACGTGGCCAAGCGCATGGAGCTCGGCGCCGTCGTCGCCGCTGCGCCTGTGGAGAATGTGAAGCGCCTAGATCCAGCAGCCGGCGACGTGGTCATCATCCTCGGCGGTCGGACCGGACGCGACGGGATCGGTGGCGCCACAGGCTCGTCCAAGGCACACACCGACACGTCGCTTGCCACCTCCGGTGCCGAGGTGCAAAAGGGCAACCCGGTCAATGAGCGCAAGATTCAGCGGCTGTTCCGCAACCCTGAGGTTGCCCAGATGATTGTTCGGTGCAACGACTTCGGTGCCGGTGGCGTGGCCGTCGCCGTTGGTGAGCTTGCCGATAGCCTCGATATCCATCTTGACCGCGTGCCACTAAAGTACGCAGGCCTCAACGCCCGCGAGATCGCGATTTCTGAGTCGCAGGAGCGCATGGCTGTTGTCGTGCGCGCGGACAATGCACCTCGCTTCATTGAACTGGCGGAGACGGAAAACCTCGAGGCGACGCAGCTCGCAGAGGTGACAGACTCAGGTCGCCTGCGGATGTTCAATGGCGAGGATCTAGTCCTCGATCTGTCGCGCGCGTTCATCGATACGAACGGCGCTGCACGGTCCCAGTCTGTGTCGCTTGTCGACGCCCCCATGGCAGCCCCGCACGCAGCTCCGGCGAGCGTTTCCGAGGCCCTCGCCACGCCTGCCGGCGGGTCGCAGGAGGGCATGGTCGAGCAGTTCGACTCCACCGTCGGCCGCTCCACCGTTCTTATGCCCTTCGGCGGAAAGAACCAGAAGACCTACGAGATGGCTTCCATTCAGGCACTGCCTGTCGAGGGGGGCACCCCGACCTCCTCCGTCATGACGTACGGCTTCAGCCCGGAGCTGGCGAGCGAGTCGCCGTTCCTCATGGGTGCCTACTCCGTGGTAGAGGCTCTTGCGCGCCTCACCGCAGCCGGTGCCGATGCCACCACCGCGTGGCTGACCGTGCAGGAGTACTTCCAGCGCCTTGACCAGGAGCCGGAGCGCTGGGGTGAGGTTACCCAGGCGATCCTTGGCCTGTTGGAAGCCCAGGATGCGTTCCAGGTCGCGGCCATCGGCGGTAAGGACTCAATGAGTGGCACGTACGGCGAAGAACTACACGTCCCGCCGACGCTTGTCACCTTCGCCGTCGCCGTGATGGACAAAGCCGACGCAATCAGCGCTGCCGTCCCCGAGGCAGATCTTGATCTGTACCTCCTGCCGCATACGCCACTGGAAACCGGTGAACCGGATTACGCAGCACTGCGAAAGAATTACGCTGTTTTCACCGAGCTAGCCGCCACTGGAAAGGTGCGCGCCGCATCCGCGGTCACCCAGGCCGGTATCGGTGCCACCATTGTCAACATGGTTGCAGGCAACGCCCTCGGCTTCACCGGCACCGCCGATGTGTCGTGGGTGGATAACATCCTCGGCTCCCTCGTCTTCGCTGTAGCAGAAGGAGCCAGCGTTCCCGAGGGGGCAGTCCTCCTTGGACAGACCACCGGCGACGGTGAGCTGAGCTTCGGCAAGGAACACCTGAACGTCGACAAGGCTGTGGAAACGGCGGAGGAGCGGTACCGTACCGTCTTCCCGCTCAACGATGCGTCGGGTGACGCGTTGCCCTCCTTCGCAACCGATCTGCCTGATGCGACACCTAGTTCTGCAGACGCGTCAGCTACAGCGGACGGCCCTGCACCGCACGTCCTCTTGCCGGTATTCCCCGGCACCAACTCGGAGTACGACATGGCGGAGGCCTTCCGCGCTGCCGGAGCCACTACGGAGTTCCTCGTGATCCGCAACCTCACCCCGCAGATGCTGGAAGAGGACACGCAGATTTTCGTCGACAAGCTCTCCCAGGCTGACATCCTGGCCTTCTCCGGTGGCTTCTCACTCGGTGACGAGCCGGATGGTTCTGCCAAGTTCATGGCGGCCTTCCTCCGCACCCCGGAGGTTGCCGATGCGGTGAGCAGTTTCGTTGCCGGCGACGGCCTCGTTCTGGGTATCTGCAACGGCTTCCAGGCGCTGGTCAAGAGTGGCTTCCTGCCCTACGGCGACCCCGCACAGCTGACGGAGACCTCGCCTACGCTGACGCACAACCGCCAGCTTCGCCACGTCTCCCGCATCGCCACCACTCGTGTCGCCTCCGTGGCTTCCCCGTGGCTTGCCACCTTCACCCCGGGGCAGAAGCACCTCATTCCTGTGTCCCACGGCGAGGGGCGGTTCGTGGTCAGCGAAGAGGATGCGAAGCAGCTCTTCGCCAACCACCAGGTTGCCTTCCAATACGTGGATGAAGAGGGGACCCCGACCATGCAGGCACCGGCGAACCCCAACGGCTCCAGCTACGCCATCGAAGGCATCGTCTCCCCAGACGGCCGGATCCTCGGCAAGATGGGCCACCCGGAGCGCTTCCGCGACGGCTTGATGAAGAACATCCCCGGCATCTACTCGCAGGACATTTTCCTCAACGCGGTGAACTACTGCAAGAACAAGAAATAAGAGGGTAATAAAGAGGTACGGACGTACAGAAGTACTGATGTGCGGATGTAGGTTCTAGCCGATCACGGGCTGGTAAAGCAGCGTGATTGGTGCCGTGCAAACCTGCATAGCGGCCTGGGAGGAAATCTCCCAGGCCGTTTCGCATTCTGGCGGGTTTTCGCCGTCTTGCGCTCGCCAGTATTCTTTTCAGCATGAGCACTCGGACCAATCGGCACTATTTCGATCACGCAGCAACAACTCCCATCCGGCAGTCGGCGGTGGATGCCTGGGTGGAACACGCTGATGTGCTCAACCCTGGTGGCACCTACGCCTCCGGCAGGCGTGCACAGTCAGTGCTGGCTGAGGCGCGGGAAATGATTGCCGACGCCCTCGGCTGTGAACCGATCGAAGTAGTATTCACAGGCTCGGGAACCGAAGCCGACAACATCGCGGTACGTGGCTTTGCCCAGGCTGCAGCCCACAGGGGAGAAACCCCGCGCATTGTTACCACCCCGATTGAGCACCCCGCTGTGAAGGAGACCGTCGCGGCGTTAAGCGCGGGCGCTACCCACGCTGACGTGGACTATCTCCCCGTCACCTCAACGGGGCATATCGAGGATCTTTCGCTTTTGCAGTCACCGGCATCCGTTGCGGCCGTGATGTGGGCAAATAACGAAACCGGCGCTATCCAACCTGTTGCCGAGGCGGCAAGAGCATGCCAGGAAACCGGAACCCCGCTGCACGTCGATGCCGTTCAAGTAGTCGGGCATTTGCCAGTGGATTTTTCCTCCCTCGGCGCCACGACGTTGGCCGCAAGTGCACACAAGTTCGGTGGTCCGCGTGGTGTCGGCATCCTTCTTGCCAAGCGCTCGCCAGTGCCGAGTCCCATCATCACTGGTGGTGGACAGCAGCGCGGGATTCGTCCCGGCACACCCGACGCGGCGGGAGCGATCGCCACTGCAGTGGCTCTCAAAGAGGCTGTCGACGAGATGGACGCCGAGCGCACACGGCTGACACAACTGACCGCACGGTTGCGCAGTGGCCTGGAGGAAAGCGTCGACAAGCTTGTTGTACACACCTGCGAGCCGAACCTTCCCGGTCACCTCTTTGTCAGCTTCCCTGGTGCGGAAGCCGATTCCCTCATCATGTTGTTCGATTCCCCCGGAATCGAGGTCGCAGCCGGCTCTGCCTGCTCGTCAGGAGTGAACCGCGCGTCTCACGTGCTGTTGGCCATGGGCGTGGATGAGAAGGTCTCCCGTGGCGCCATCCGCTTCACCCTGGGGCGCACGACCACCGACGACGATGTCGACGCAGTGCTTGCCCATGCCACGGATGTCGTGAGCAGGGCTCGGCTAGCGGGCATGGCTTAAGGAAGACAACAAAGAGAAAGCAAACAAAGAAAAGAAAAGGAACGTAATAGCGCTGGGGAAGCATTTCTGTGGGGGGTGTGGGGAGAGGACATCCTGCCGGATCTGCATAGCTCCCCGCCTGGTACCCGGTGCTCGTCATTTTTACCCCCTGCACTCACGCCCTATACTGACAAGCCGATCGTTTCATAGCCGCCGATCGGTGCATCCCGATTCCGGCGGGGAATAAGACGTACATGGGAAGTGTTGAGTTAAGCCGTGAGAGTTTTAGCAGCAATGAGTGGAGGAGTGGACAGCGCGGTGGCTGCCGCACGCGCAGTCGAGGCAGGCCACGACGTTGTCGGCGTGCACCTTGCGCTGTCCCGTGACCCCCAGTCTGTCCGCGAATCCTCACGCGGCTGTTGCTCGCTCGAGGATTCCGCCGATGCTCGCCGCGTGTGCGACAAACTGGGCATCCCGTTCTATGTGTGGGATTTCTCTGACAGGTTCAAAGAGGATGTCATCGACGATTTCGTCGAATCCTACGCGATGGGAGAGACCCCGAACCCGTGCCTGCGCTGCAACGAGAAGATTAAGTTCCGCGCGCTTTTGGAACGTGGCATCGCCCTCGGCTTCGATGCCGTCGCCACCGGCCACTACGCCACCATTGATGAAAACGGCTACCTTCGGCGCTCGGTGGATCCGAAGAAGGATCAGTCCTATGTGCTTGGCGTACTGACGGCAGATGAACTCGCCCACTGCTACTTCCCCGTGGGTAACACCGAGAAGCCTCAGATCCGTGAAGAGGCGGCACGCCACGGATTTTCGGTTGCCAAAAAGCCTGATAGCTACGACATCTGCTTCATCCCCGACGGCAACACGAAGGCGTTTTTGGGCAAGCAGATCGGCATGCGCCCAGGATCCATCGTCGATGAGGATGGCAACAAGCTCCAGAACCACGACGGCGTGTACGGCTACACCATCGGTCAGCGCAAAGGCCTGAACATCCGGGTTCCCGCTGCTGACGGTCGCCCGCGCTACGTCACGGATATTGATGCCTCCACCGGCACGGTCACTGTCGGCCCGCGTGAGCACCTCGCTGTCCACACCATCATCGCCGACCGTTTGAAGCAGCTACACCCTGCCTTTACCGGTGATATCGAATGCCAGGTGCAGGTTCGCGCCCACGGCGAGGTCGTGCCTTGCTCCGCACACATTGAGGGTGACACCATGACGCTCACCCTCAAGCAGCCCCTTTCCGGTGTTGCTCGCGGACAAGCGTCGGTCATTTACCTTCGAGATCCGGAGGGTGATATTGTGCTCGGCTCCGGCACCATTTGCGGGACGGTGCACTAAATGGTTGCCTTCGGTGTCGGCGAAGTCACGGCAGCGACGTTTGCCGAAGCCTGCGACATCGTTATCAGTGAAACCGGCGATCTGCCACACATCCCTCAGTTGTCCGGTCGTGGCCCCTGGTACGACCCGGTCGGTAGGACGACTGCGCTTGTCGACGGGCTCCACACCGACATTCGTTCACGTGGCTGGGTTGTCACTCCGCGAGGGAGCAGGGCTGCTACTCGCGCCAAGGATGCCCTCGACCGCGACCTTGATCAGTTGGAAGAACTGTGGCCATCGCATGTGGATGCCATCAAGGTGCATGCACTTGGCCCCTGGTCGCTGGCTGTGAAGCTGGAACTGGCTAATGGGCATCGAGTATTAAGCGATCGCTCGGCAGTCACCGACATCTCCGAAGCGCTCACTTCCGGTCTCATCGCGCATGCTGGCGATGTTGCTAGGCGTTTTTCCCCCGAGCGCATCATCGTGCAACTAGACGAGCCTTTCCTCGGTGCCGTTCGTGGAGGAGACATACCGGGTACGTCCGAGTTCGACACACTTCGCCCCGTCCCCGTGGACGAGTTGCAACGCATTCTCTTTCCTGCCTACGAGGCCATTCGTGGTACAGGTGACGAGGATCTGCACTATATTCCAGTCATCAACCAGATTGGCTATACGCCCCAGTGGGATGTCATGCCTGAAGAAGGTGCGCTGATAGATCTGGCCCGCATCCGCACCTCGGCTGAGCTCGATGCCGCCGGAACGGCTCTTGAACATTTGGCCGATGAGGGGCACCACTGTGCCGTCTCCACCGACCGCGAAGAGATGGAACGCGTCTGCAGCGAGCTCGGACAGGACCGTGGCATCTTCCATGTCTGGGCTCGTGGTGGGGCGGAAGAGTACCGCACAGCATACGAGCTGGACCGCTTCATTCATTAACACGGGGGCACAGTACCGCGAAGAGTTCGCGGAGATACCTTCGAAGAGGAGTGCCAGCTGCAAAACCCGCTCTCAGCGCATTCCTTCCTTCTGAATTAGATCTGATCTAGACAGTTAATCCGGGGCATTGTCAGTACCCTTCACAGCCACAGGGCTAGATGTGTTTGGGGT
>ERZ1030944.131-NODE-131-length-21040-cov-9.853705_pt1 | contig 21040 bp, 20 predicted proteins | sample MGYA00518599_ERZ1030944 | MGnify/ENA primary metagenome ERZ1030944 (study PRJEB33718, sample SAMN03159697) | human skin metagenome | collected 2014-05-20 | study: EMG produced TPA metagenomics assembly of the PRJNA266117 data set (Human skin bacterial metagenome... | reverse complement strand
GTGTATAAGAGACAGGTTTTACACTCTCAGTAACACATGGGAATGAGCACATCGGCGATGGAGGGTCAGCCATTGTCGTGTACTCCCATCGTTGGATTACCCAATTGCATCGTCTCACGTTGACCTTTTCGAGTAAGGAAAAAGAATGGTTGCTCTACATGGAACGTTCATTGGCGGATCACCCTTTTTGCCTGAGGGATATACATGGCCCAAAGGAAGGTCTGGCCGGCCGCTGACCTTTGTTATCCAGGTTAATCTTGCTGATATTCCGACACTTGATGGCTACCCCTCACACGGGTTGCTGCAGCTCTTTACGGGAAATGATCTGTTTTTCGGCTCCGAAATTAAAGACACCTGCGATCTCGACAATCTTCGGAAAGATGCCGACGGCTGGGAACTGCGTTTCATCCCACGTATTCCCAGCACGGACTCTGCGGACCTTCCGCCTACTTCCCAGGATGCCATTCCTGCACCGAGTACCTTCGAGAGGTACCTGCCTTTCGTAAAAGAGGCAGATTATGTGTTTGAAAATCCAGTTGAACTCAACGGACGGTTGGCATCTTATCGTGGCAGCGAGCACTTCTTCGAGAAAGAAGAAGATGAACGCATGAGATTCCTTGATGAAGATGAGATGGAGTATGAAACCTGCTTTGTGGACTCAACTCCGGAGGTTGTGCAGTCGAGCGACAAGCTGTGTGTGGAGCTTGTTGACATTCTCGGTGAGGAAGAGGAGAGGGTATCCAATATCATCTTTGGCCCAGCCGGTACTTTTGCTAACGATCTCTTCTTTCCAGAGGGGTACACTCACCTTCTCAATCTGTCCAGCGATAACTTTGACACGTTCGTCTGGGGCGATTGCGGCACAGCGCACGTGTACGTCAGGGATGAGATTCTTGCTTATATGCGGCAGGGGAACGCTGAGCCACTCAATTTAGGCCCTCTTTCCTCTCCCGATGAGGCCCCCGGAAATCGTTTCGTGACAGAAAAAGAGCTACCTGTAATTTTTACGGTGGACTGTTTCTAAGAAATCCGCCCGAGACCGCACCATTGGGCTCTGACCTCATGCGTCTTTGAGACTGTCCACGTGCTCTACGAGCCGATGCCCCACCTAGATGCGTGGTATTCCTCGCATCTGAGTGGGGCATTGTTTGTCGGAGGGGGTACGAGGCTTGTCGCAGGGTGTACGAGAGAAGGGGGAATTGGTTCTTGCGCTAGGAAGGGGTAGCCTCGGATTTGGCTCGGGTGGCGGTGATGGAGGGACCGGGCACTAGAGCAAAAAAATCGTGGCACGAAGATCGTGCCACGATTGAGGTATTCCTAGAAGTTACTTCTCGGAGATAGCGTCCTTGCCCTCGGCAACCTTGTCAGCAGCGTCTGCCTTGGAGGAGCCCTCAGCACCCTCGAAGGCGGAGCTGAGCTTGTTGAAGTTGGAGGAGAGGTTCTCGAAGTCGATGTCGCCGGAAGCGATGCCCTTGAGAGCCTTGATGATGGACTTTACAATGTTGAGAGTGGTGCTGAGATCCATGGATCTGGTCCTTCCTTTTCTTATGGGAATTTAAGGTTTCGTGCTACGTCTTTGTGGCGCGGTTTCTGATAGTAGCAGACAGCGTGTGGAGTCTGTCCAGCGCAACGCCCCATTCTTCTTTAAAGATATCACCTTAGCGCACATAAAGCTTTACTCTTAGTAAAAGTTAAGTTTTAGGGGGAAAGTTTTGTATTTTGGTATTCTCCCAGCTAATCGCGGAGCGGAAGGTGGATTTTGGGTGCCGGTCGGTTGTTTTTCTTATGTTCTACAAAGTTTCCCTACGGCAGGGGTGTGTACCCTAAACCGGGGGTAATTAACGCAATCGGGCTGCTATTCGCAGGTGGATTTTGAAGGGTGTTGCTGAATGAGCGTGCCTATCCGCCTCTCACCCCGCGTTCTACGAGCGGACAGTAAAGGTGCTGCAAAGCCAAGTATTAACAGAGAGTTAACTGTTTAGGTCTGCGTAGGTAACTAACCGTTAACGTAATACGTTTAGGTTCACATTCATGGCTACGCTAATACCTGCGGTGAGCGAAAGGCCTGAGGTATCCGAAACATTCGCGCATAAGAAGCAACGTCCGCAATACAGCACCAAACAGATGCTGTTGGCGGCAGCGCTGGTGCTTCCGAACCTCATACTTCTGGTCATCTTCACCTACCGCCCTCTCATCGACAACATCAGGATCTCGTTCTATAACTGGAACATTTCCTCCCCGCGAATGAAGTTTGTGGGCTTGGATAACTACATTGAGTGGTTCACTGCCCCGGAGACAAAAACGGTTGTTTTCAACACCGTCGTGTTTACATTCTTCGCAGTGGCGGGTTCCATGATGATCGGACTTGCACTGGCGCTTTTGCTGGACCAAAAACTGTTCGGTCGGAGCGCGGTGCGATCCATGGTGTTTGCACCTTATGTTATTGCCGGCGCCGCCATCGGCGTTGCTTTCCAGTTTGTGTTTGACCCCAATTACGGACTCATCCAGTACTTCCTCGGTTGGTTCGGGATCGAATCACCAAACTTCTATCAAGAGTCCAAGTGGGCGCTGTTCATGATCACAACCACGTACGTGTGGAAGAACGTGGGCTACGTATTCGTCATTTACTTGGCTGCACTGCAGGGGCGCCGTAAGGATCTCGATGAGGCAGCGGAGATTGATGGAACTCCGCCGATGCGTCGCTTCTTCCGAGTTGTCATGCCTCAGTTGCGCGGGACGACATTTTTCCTGTCGATCACTGTGCTACTGAACTCCTTCCAAGTTTTTGACATCATCAACGCGATGACAAAGGGTGGGCCGTTCGGCTATGGCACCTCAACCATGGTCTTCCAGGTGTACCAGGAGACCTTCGTGAATAGCCGTGCCGGTTACGGTGCTGCCGTCGCCACGATCATGTTCCTTGTCGTTCTCGTTATCACCGCTATCCAGGTGTACTACCAAGAAAAGGGGGATAAGTAAATGTCGAGCGCAATTAGTGTAGGCACAGGAGATGGCACCACCAGGCGCACGAAGCGCCGTCTGACCAGTGGACGTAAGCGCCAGCTCCCACTGCCGGAAGGCCCGAAGAAGAACCTGCCCCCAGTTCCAGGATCACGGGGAGAGGGCGAGCCCGTCATCACCGACGCGCAGCGGAAGCGTGTTGCGCGAAGCGGGGGAATGGAGCATACGTCCACGATTGCCAGGGTGTTCGGGTACATGGCGCTGGCTGCCACTGTCCTTGTCATCCTCGTGCCGCTGTACTTCATTGTTGTTACCTCGTTTAAGACATTCCAGGATGTCTACTCGGATCCAATTACTTTCTGGCCAAATCCTTTTGCTCCAGAGAACTATTCCTATGTGATGGAAACCTCAGGCTTCAACCTTTATCTGAGAAACTCTGTCATCATCACGGCGATACTCACCGTAGTGGAAGTCGGGCTGGGTGTGATGAGCGCCTATGCGTTTGCGTTCCTCAAGTTCCCCGGCCGCAACCTGCTTTTCATGCTCGTCATTGCGACGCTCATGGTGCCGAACCAGATCACGATCATTTCAAACTATGCGCTGGTCGCCTCCCTCGGTTGGCGTAACACATTCGCCGGTGTGATCATCCCGCTTGCCGGCGTTGCTTTTGGCACGTTCCTCATGCGTAACCATTTCATGAGTCTGCCGAAGGAAATCATGGAAGCTGCCGAAATGGATGGTGCTGGATTTTTTACCACGCTGTTCAAGGTTGTCCTGCCGATGAGCTGGCCGACGTTGTCGGCGTTTGTCCTCATTACGGTTGTCGGTGAATGGAACCAGTACTTGTGGCCATTCCTTATCACCGACACCGCGGCGACTGCTCCACTTCCTGTTGGCCTTACACGCCTGCAGGATGCCGAGGGCCTCACCAACTGGGGACCAGTTATGGCGGGCACTGTGCTCACCACCGTCCCCATGCTCGTTGCCTTCCTATTGTTGCAGAAGAAGATGATCAAGGGCTTGACCGCAGGCGCGGTCAAGGGCTAGATCACAGAGCCTTGTTCCGGAAAACAATCCTGTATCGCAGAACAGAGACTCTGCCGGACAACAAAGACCGTCCCCATCAACAAGACAATCCCTGGAAACACATCCCTTTTCCTGCCGGCGCGTGTCGCACCGTCAGCTAACACACCTCATTCAAGGAGAATCACAATGAACCCGCTCAACATTGAAATCAGCCGTCGTAAGGCTCTCGGACTCGGCGTCATGGGCGCAACCGCCCTCGGACTGGCATCCTGCGCTGGTGGTAGCACCAGTGCCGCCGGTGGTGGCGGACAAGAAGGATACGGCACGCTGCAGTTCTGGTCCAATCACCCCGCTAGCTCCAAGGATATGGAGCAGGAGATGATTGATGCCTTCATGGCGGAAAACCCGGATATTCCCGTCGAGCTTGTGAGCGCAGGCGCCAACTACGAGGAGCTCGCTCAGAAGTTCAACGCAGCTCTTGCCGGCGGAGACCTGCCGGACGTCATTGTCGCTAGCGACGTGACCTGGTTTAACTTCGCCTTCAACGAGGCCACCACTCCGCTGGATGACCTGTGGAAGGAAGTAGGAACCGACCAGGATAGCTACGTTGACACCCTCCGCGAGGACTATGCCTACGATGGCAAGCACTACGGCGTTCCATACTGCCGCTCCACCTGCCTCATGTACTTCAACACGGACATTCTGGCTAAGGCGGGCCTTCCCACCGATCGTGGACCGAAGACGTGGAAGGAGTTCGCAGAGTGGGCACCCAAGCTTGTAGAAGCCAACGGCGGCAAGCCGGCGGTTGTCGTGCCCGATGGTTCGAACTACCTTGACTGGTACTTCCAGGGCATGATCTGGACCTTTGGTGGTGCCTACTCCAAGGAGTGGGAGCCCACGTTTACGGATCCGAAGTCCATCGAGGCGGGAGAGTTCCTCAAGGAAATGGTGGGGAAGAGGTACATCGACGTTCAAACCGATCCCACTGTGCAGTTCGGCGCAGGTAACGCCGCAGGTTTGTTGGAGTCCACAGGCTCGCTGCAAGGCCTGAACAAGACGGCCACCATTCCGTTCATCACCACCTACCTCCCGGGGCCGACCCCGGGCTGCCCGACTGGCGGTGCCGGCCTCGCCGTGGCCAACGGTATTTCCGATGAGCGCAAGCGCAACGCCGTAAAGTTCATCGACTTCATGACAAACGTAGAAAACACGGTGAAGTTCTCCCAGGCCACAGGCTACATGCCCGTACGCAAGGAAGCTATTGAGCATCCAGACGAGAAGGCGTACCTGAAGGACAACCCCAACGCCCAAACAGCGATCAAGCAGCTCGCTGAGAACACCGCTCCGCAGGATTACGCCCGCGTTTTCGTGCCCGGTGGCGGAGCCCGCATCGGCGGTGCGCTCGATCGCATCACCGTTGGACAGGAAGATGTCACCGCTGTGTTTGAGGATCTTCAGAAGGAAACCCAGAAGACCATCGACCAGCAGATCACGCCGTTCCTCTAAGCCCAGGTACGACAAAGGGAACGTGAAAGGAAGATAGTAGACAATGGCAACTGTAGAGTTTCGCCAGGCCTCCCGGATCTACGACCCGGCGCGCCCGCCTGCAGTGAGCAGGATCAACCTCACCATCGACGATGGGGAATTCCTTGTACTTGTCGGACCATCTGGCTGCGGCAAGTCCACCACCCTGCGAATGCTTGCTGGCCTCGAGCCCGTCGATGAAGGGCAGATCGTCATCGATGGACAGGATGTCAGTGAGTCCCGAGCTCGCGAACGCGACGTGGCAATGGTGTTCCAATCCTATGCGTTGTACCCCAATATGACGGCACGCCAGAATATCTCGTTCGCTCTGGAGAATCAGAAGGTTCCGAAGGAAGAGATCGACAAGCGCGTCGATTTCGCTGCGAAGATGCTCCAGCTGGAGGATCTGCTGGATAAGAAGCCGGCGGCGATGTCTGGTGGCCAGCGCCAGCGTATCGCCATGGGTCGCGCAATTGTGCGGGAGCCAAAGGTGTTCCTCATGGATGAGCCACTCAGTAACCTTGACGCCAAGCTTCGTGTGTCCACACGTGCCCAGATCGCTGCCTTGCAGCGCGAGCTGGGAGTTACGACTGTGTACGTGACCCACGACCAAACCGAGGCTATGACCATGGGGGACCGTGTGTGCGTGCTGAAGGACGGCATCCTGCAGCAGGTCGATGTGCCCCAGGTGCTGTACAACAACCCCGGTAATACGTTCGTGGCGCAGTTCATCGGGTCCCCGTCGATGACGCTGCTCGATGGTATCGCCGTGGAAGAGGGGCGTGCGGTTGTCGGCGAGGGACACCGTATGGATCTCAACTTGGCGCGGGAAAACGCGCTAAAGCTCAGTGGTAATACCGTGATCGCTGGAGTGCGACCGGAAAACTGGGAGATTGTCTCCGTCAACGAGGAGCCCGAGGAGTTTTGTCTACCACTCGACGTCGCTATCGTCGAACACCTCGGTGCGGAAATTTATACTTACTGTCACGCACACATGACAAAGAATTCTCCGGTTCGTGTCCGTGGCGAGATGGTCACCGTACGTGCCGGTAAGCACGATGTCCTTGAAAAGGGCGACCAGATCTGGGTGCGCCCAGTGCCCGATGGTTGCGTGTTCTTCGATCCGGAGACGGAGATTAACCTCTCCTACCTCCCCAATCGTGAGACCGCGCCACTGGCTCATTAGGTAGCTAAGCCGAACAGATTCGTTGACCCCCGCATGTTCTCGCATGCGGGGTCTACGTTATGTGTGGACGGCCGCGTTTACTTCCCTGGGCGGCGGTGGGCCCGTAGGGTTAGTGTTATGCAAGATGATCTGATTCAAGCGGTGCGCTACGGTTTTGTTTCTGCGGCAACGCCGTTTTTTCTCAGCTCATCCCCACTCTTGTCTTTAACCAGGGCGCGACCATGCTGGAGGCCCTGCGCGCCGAAATTGCGATCGTTGGGTCTTTTCACTTTTCCGTGGCCTTTATCAACACCAGCGGCATCGGCGCGTTGAAACAGTCCTTGGTGGACTCCGGGCGCCGGGCTCTCCGCCAGGGCACGCGCAATACGATCATCACCTCCACCTATTTGGATTTCAACGATCCGGAGGCCTTGCGTGAGTTGATGGCCCTGCCGGGTGTGGATGTGTATGTTCACACGGATCTCGATCGGGGTTTTCATGCCAAGGGGTACGTCTTCGAGCATGAGGGTGGCGTGGCTACTGCCATCGTGGGAAGCAGTAACCTCACCAACAATGCGTTGGCGAGCAACGAGGAGTGGAACTTCAAGTTTTATACAACCGGCGACGGTGACGTGGTCGAACTGCTGAGGCTGGCCGTCGACAAGCAACGATCTCAGTGCATCCCGCTCACTGAGGCCTGGATTGCAGACTATGAGAAGCGCCGGCGCAAGCGTGTGATCACCGTCGATGGCGATCAACCGCGGGTGGGGGAGAAGCTCGTTCCCAACCCGATGCAAGCGGTGGCGCTGGAGCAGATCGAGGACGTCCGCGAGGCGGGGGAAACGCCGGCGGTGGTCATCTCGGCCACCGGCACCGGCAAGACAATTCTTGCAGCCTTCGCTGTTCGCCATGCAGACCCCACGCGCGTGCTCTTCATCGCTCACCGTGAACAAATCCTTACCTAGGCGCGGAGCGAGTTCGAGCGGGTGCTAGGGGCAAAGAAGTACGGCTTTGCCGTGGGGGCCGGGCAGACTGGTCGGCCGATTACCTGTTCGCATCCGTGCAGACGCTGTCCAAGAACCTGCACATGGTGCCACGGAAGAGGTTTGACCACATCGTCATTGACGAGGTTCACAAAGCCGGCGCCGACAGCTACCGGGCGATTATTGATTACTTCACGCCTGGGTTCTTGCTCGGGCTCACGGCTACGCCGGAGCGAACCGACGGGTTCAACATCTATGACCTCTTTGATTACAACGTCTCCTATGAAATCCGCTTGGGTGAGGCGCTTAAGCAAAAGATGCTGGTTCCGTTGCACTACTACGGCATCGCCGATACTGGGCGGGTCGAGGATGTGGTGGACACGCTGCACACGTACGGCAGAGTAGACGATGTCCACGGGTTAATTTTTACCTCCAGCGTGGAGGAATTCCACGCACTCGCCGAAGACCCCACCCGGCGGGGGATCCGCGCAGTTGCGCTCGCCGGCGCGGATGCACCCGCGCGCCGGGAAGCAGTCGTTGGGCAGCTCGAACAAGGTGAGATCGACTACATCATCACCGTGGACATTTTCAATGAAGGTATCGACATCCCCTGTGTCAACCAAATCGTGCTCATGCGTGAGACGCAGTCCGCCATCGTCTTTACCCAGCAGCTCGGCCGCGGGTTACGCAAAGCGCCGGGGAAGGATCACCTACGCGTCATCGATTTCATCGGCAACTACAAGAACAACTACATGATCCCCATCGCCCTCACCGGTGACCAGTCTCGCAGCAAGGAAGCGTTGCGCAAGAAGGTGATCACCGGGGATGGGGTTCCCACCAATTCGACGGTGAGCTTCGACCGGATTGCTACCAAGCGTGTACGTGACGCAATCTCGACCAGCAAGATTGACGGTATGCGGGAGATCCGATCCGCTTTCACGGACCTCTCGCACCGCTTTGGACGGATTCCCCGGCTCATGGATTTTCTCCGCTTCGAAACGATGGAACCCGATGTTGTCGTTCGGAAGAAAAACTACTGGTCATTGTTGTGCCAGTTCCGGGCGGTGGAGCACGCGCCCACAGACGAGGAGGCACGTTTCCTCACCTTCATGTCGCAGGAGCTTCTCGACGCCATCCGACCCCAGGAACTGCACATCTTACGCTCCCTTACCCGCGGCGCCGGGGACGGCGTTGACCCGTGGAACTCATCCCGGATCCTGTCATTCGCCGTAACGTCTATCGGGTACTTACCCTGCAGTTTTATTCCGCCAAACAGTTCGGTGCACGTTTCGGCACAGTGCCGCTGATCCGCGAGGCTGGTGGTCGATGGTACCTCTCCGATTCTTTCTCCAGCCTCTACAACTCTTACTCTCCGGATGCCGATCCCGCGCAGTCCTTCCGCGCCCACGTCGACGATGTCCTCGACACTGGCCTTGCCCTGTCGCGCCTACGTGGCACCGACACGGGTGAGCTCGTAATCGGACGCCAGTACAGCCGCCGACAAGTGTGTCGCATGCTCGGCTGGGACACGAACCAAGAAGGCGTGATCAACGGCTACAAGGTAGACACCGCAACGTCGACATGCCCTATTTTCGTCACCTACGACGGGGACATGTACAACGATCACTTCAAGGACAACGACGTCCTGCATTGGTACACGCGTCTGGATCGCACACTCGTTTCCCCAGAAATTAAACGCGTCCTCCAGTCTGAGGTTGCCCACCACCTGTTTGTGAAAAAGAGTGACCAGGAAGGCAAGAGCTTCTACTATTTAGGATGCGTTGATCCTCACGGTGCAGCCAATAGCAGCCACGGCGGCAAGCCCGTCGTCACCATGGATCTTGTCCTCCGTTCGCCGGTGGAGGAGCACCTCTACCGCCACCTCTCTAAATCTGAAAAGCCCCCGACTCCCCATGACCGTGTATGCCATCGATTTTGGAATCTCCGGTGCCAAGCGCTCCGACGGACGTACCGTAACGTACCCCACGCGCTATCCCCGCCCCTGGCCAGGTGGAGCAACAACCATCCGATTGGTTCCGCGCGTTCAACGAGCTTTTCGACCCTACAGCAGAGGCCATCGTCTTAACGGACCAGATGCACGACCTCATTTACCTGGATCGCGACGATGATGTCGCCGTCTTATATTCGGATACACGGTCCTCAGTACCAGACATCGCTGAGTGGGAGATCATTACGGCAACCAGCAGGGGCCGACCTCGAACGTCGCGATGATGCATACACTCGGTGTTGAGCGAGTGGTGTTTTCTCCATCCGGCTATATCGCACACCGCCTTGGGCTTGGTCACTATGTAGATCCAACCACAGCATCGACCACCGGCTTTATGGACCTCGCCACGCGCGCGTGGTCTCCCGCCATCTGCGAGGCAATCGGTGTTGATCCGGCCGTGCACCTGCCCACGATCGGGCAGGGGCACATCGGCACCGATCAGGGGGTCGATATCATCCTCGCGCCGGGGGATGCTGGTACAACTGCACTTGGGATCGGGGAGGAGCACATTTACATGGGCACGACCGGGTGGCATGCGAGCATCGATATGGTAGTGGCGACCCGTCGGCGGGAGAAACACACCCTTGCCTTGGAGAATGACAAGTATCGCAGCATTGCTGCGGTCCAGGCGGCGGGGTCTGCCCGGGAGGAAGCTCTGCGGCTTTTCCCCATCGACGGGGCGCTGCCGTCTGGGCCCTCCGGTGTCGTCGCCCTGCCGACCTTTTTCCGTGAGCGTTTTCCCCGCCGCGTAGAGACCCCTGGAGCAGCATTCATCGGCGTGACGCCGCAGACTACCCAGGCACACCTGCACAAGGCCATCTTGGAAGGGGTGTGCCTGGCGCTGAGCTTTGATATTGAGCCCAATGGTGCCCCGCTCGCTACCGTTGGCGGATGCACGCGGTCACCGGAATGGATGCAGATCCTCGCCGATGTTACGGGCTGGGGCATCGAGGTGCTTCCCGATTTCGACGCTGGAACAGTGGGGGCGCTGCGGTTCGCCGGTGTGGATATCCCCACGCCACCGCCCACTGCGGTTTACAAACCGCAGGAATCATACGAGCAGGAAAAAGACCAGTTCGCCACTGTACGCGCAGTGCTCTAGAACTAACAGCTCTTAAACTAACAGTGCGCGTTCCAGTCAGGCGCTGAGCACACTGAACCTACTGCAGACTCCATTCGGCTCCTCTCGGCTAAACGATAGAACTGCTAGCTGGCTCGAGAAGGCAAGGAAAGCTCGCGTAACTGGTACGTTTTCTGTTGCTGCCTCTCGGTTTTCCGAGCCATTGCGGTCATATAGTGGACATCTCTTAGCGACACTGGTGCGAGCCCTGTGGCCTCTAGACTGAGGTTGACAAAGTTATGGTCGATGAGGGTCTCGCGGTGAGTATGGCCGTGCACGTTGACAAGGTACCCATTCATTTTCGGGGCGAAACGGACGAGGTGCGGTTTGGTATAGCGGTTTTCCGCCTCGTTGCACGGTAAGTGGCTGAGCAGAACGTGGCCCACCTGTGGTACGTAGGTTTCCAACTGCAGAGTGATGTAGTCGAATACGGCGTTGAAGGGGGCACTCCATCGGAGGTTTTGGTCTAGCCCACACATGGGGTGAACCATGTCATGGTTTCCAGGAAGGAGAATGAGACTAGAAAGCTCCAATTCATGTTTCAACTGGTCAATAACCTCGAGGGCGTAGTCTTCGCGCCGCACAGTGATATCTCCCATGACTATGAGGTTTGCGCCGTGGGGGGTAACCCTCCTGATAGCGCCGATAATGTATTCGTCGTGCGCGTCTGTTGTAGAAAATCCTCGCTTTCGGCTCACCAGAGGGTGCCCGAGGTGTAGGTCGCTGACGAAGAATGTTCGATCCAGATCCTTAAATACGGAGTTGTTTTTCCTACCGTCCATTGTTTTTCACGTCTCCTTGACAGGTAGTGGAATGATTGTGGCATGGCATGTAGAGCCAGAAGATGCCAGGTTCGAGATGATTGTTACGTTATATGTCTGTTGCGACCCGACCCGTTTTGAAACGGCTTATTCTAAAAAGTTTGCTTGCCTTTGGAGGCTCTACTCTGCGTGAATGAGAATGGGGTTGTACAAGAGACAAGCCTTATGGAGTGGCACTCGGTGATCGCGACGCGCGTTAGAAGCGTGCGTCGAACCATGATCCCGCATCGATCTCCTCCCTTCCCCGAGTACCCGTCGTTTTCACCTAGGCGGGTGCAGTTTTTCGGTGTTCTGCACACATGTGTCAAGTTCTGCCTGCGTCAGCCTCTGCGTATTCTACTGCGGATTTTCGTGCAGGGTGTCACAACGGTGACGACGCGTACTTTATGCCACGCGACCGTCTCCCCGCTACCCGAACGTTGCACCCGCACTAATTTGAGTTGTTGATTTCGGTGACTATCCCCCCGCTCCCGATAGCAGACCAGCTTGTGTGAGACGTAGAGGCTCCTGCACGCCTTTGCTCATGGGCGTGGGGCCAGCCACCTTACAGTTAGTGTCCGGGCGGCCCCCTTCTCGCTGCTGGCAGAAAAGCGCGGTTACCACTGGCTGGCAGTCGCCAACCAGCACACACAGAAAAATGAGTAGTTAGCCTACCTTCTCGGCAATGAACCGTTTGACGGCTTCCGCATCATTTGGCATGTCAGTGACGTGGCGCTCACCAGATTCGATGTCACGGAAACGCTCGGGGACGGTGGGACTCTCGCCGATAGCCTCGTAGATAGTCTCGGCGAACTTCACAGGTAGAGCGGTCTCTAGGCAGATGACGGGGCCTGTGACCGTGCCGGCGGAAAGTAGAGTTTCCGCCACGTGAATGCCGTCTGCGGTGTGTGGGTCCACGAGCTGGTCGTACTCGGAATGCAGGCGGGCGATGGTAGCCAGCCTGTCTGCGTGGGTAGAAGACCCCGAGGCGAACCCGAACTCGTCAGAGACGCGCGCCATCTCGTCGTCGGAAAGCGTAAACGAGGGGGAGGTAGAACCGAACAGCTCCGCCGTGCGCTGAGCACCGACAAGATCGTGAATGAACCGCTCAAAGTTGCTGGCCTTGGAAATATCCATCGAGGGGGAGCTCGTGGCGAGCGTCTCCGCCGCCGAACGGGGCCTGTAGGTGCCCGTGCGGAAGAACTCGTCCAGGACATCGTTCTCGTTGGTGGCTACGATCAGCGACGTAATCGGAACACCCATTTGGCGGGCAATGTGGCCGGCGCAGATGTCGCCGAAGTTGCCGGTAGGAACGGAGAAGGCAATCGGAGCGCCGGCCTGCAGGTAGAGCCAGACGTAGTACACCACCTGTGCCAGCAGCCGCGCCCAGTTAATCGAGTTGACCGCGCCGATGTGGTACGTCTCCTTAAACTCCTTATCGGCAGAGACGGCCTTGACAATGTCCTGGCAGTCATCAAAAACACCGTCGACGGCGATGTTGAAAATATTCGGGTCGTCGAGGCTAAACATCTGCGCCTGCTGGAACGGTGTCATACGGCCCTTCGGGGTGAGCATGAACACCCGGATTCCGTCGCGTCCGCGCATGGCGTATTCCGCAGAGGAGCCGGTGTCGCCACTTGTGGCACCGAGGATATTCATCTCCTTGCCGGAGTCCTCAAACAGCACACCGAGGAGCTGCATCGCCATGTCCTTAAAAGCTGCCGTCGGCCCCTGAGACAGATGGCCGATGAACAGGTTGTCGGTGACCCGCGTCAGCGGGACGATCTCCTCGGAATCGAAGGCCGTTGTCGTGTAGGCCCGGTGCGCGAGGTGGCCCTTGCCAGGTGCGTACAGTTCGATAATGGCCTCGGCCACCTCAGGGTAGGTCTTCCCCTTGAGCGCGTCTAAGTCCTCCTTGCTCAGCTGCGGGTAGCTTTCGGGTAGGTACAGGCCGCCGTCGGGGGCTAGCCCCCGGATGAGTACGTCATCGAAGCTGGCAGGGGACTGGTGGTTGTAATCGCGGGTGGAGAAGTACTTCATGGGTAGGAATCGTACCGTACCGCCCGGTCTGTAGGTGGTTTTTGCTTGTCGACGCCTCGTCTCACCGTATCTTCTCCCTCACTCCCGACCGCTCGTAACCGCCCGAAAAGCTATATGACGTGCGCATTTGGTAATTCGGTGACGGTTACGTAGACTCGTGGGCACGCTCAACGGAGTATAACCGTCAGAGTAAAAAGTGAAAACGCATACGTTGCGTATGCCCCGTTCGTCTAGCGGCCTAGGACACCGCCCTCTCACGGCGGCGGCACGGGTTCAAATCCCGTACGGGGTACAAGGAAAGGCACTCAGTGGAGTCACTGAGTGCCTTTTTTAATGCGGTGGTAGACACGCCAACAGGTGGCATGGAGAGGGCGGGTTAAATGCCAGGTTCTCACACATACTGCAGGTGGACAACGTTAGAACGAATGTTCATTCAGACCGAGGAATTACGTTGTGTTTAGTCATAAAGTTATGGATATGGGCTTTGTTGATTTCATTTCGAACCTTCTCAGTGGCGACAACACAGACTCCAGGAATCACCGGAACGACACAGCGCCCGGTATTGATAACGTTCTTGGAGGCCTCGAAGAAGGCGGGCTCCCCAATCAACCACTTGCGGCGCCCACATCTCATTATCCGCAATTCTCGGTCGCGAGAAGCGTAGAGAGCTCCGCGCCATTGCCGTGGTTGGAACCGAAGCAGGCGATAAGGATGCCAACCTTTGAGGGGCGCTACATCTGTGATTGGGTGAACCCCATCGCCCAATTAAAGCGAGACGGGGATTTGGATACTGCCCTCTATTTTGCCAAAGGGTGCATGGAAGAAATGGTGCGTGCGGCGAGAGAAAATCCAGCTAATGTGATGGAATTTTACGTAAGTCAGGTACTCATCATCCAGCACAAGCAGCGGGACTATGTGGGAGAGCTGGAAACTCTGGATTACTGGTTGGGCCTCCAGCTACCTGCCTCTAGACAGGATCTCCACGTCAATCTTCTGAAAAGACAAGCCAAGGCGCAAGAGATGGCGGCTAAGAGGAGCGGAACCGATCCTGCGCCCTACACAGCAGAGTGGAAGCGGCTCGTTGAACTGGAAAAAGAAACCAAGAAATCTCAGGTTGACTCAGGTTCACTCACCGGCAGGTCAGCGGCTGGATTGGACTCTATAGCGACGGTCAGTCGGCACGCACCACGGAGATATGCAGCATCTCCGGAGGCACTTGCGAAGCCGAAATTCGTTGCCGTTGACTTTGAGACAGCTAACCGGTCCTCGAGGTCTGCGTGTCAAATCGCTATGGTCAAGGTCGAGTACGGCCAGATCGTAGATAGATTCTCTACGCTGCTTAAACCTCCACCGGGGCACGATGAATTTGAATTCACGTATCTCCATGGCATCTCGGCTCGCGATGTCGCGGATGCTCCAAGCTGGAAGTTTGTCGAACCTTACATACGAGCTTTTGTTGACCGCCTGCCTGTGTATGCACACAATGCGTCTTTCGACAGGGGAGTATGGGTGAGCATGGATTCTTACTACGGAACGAGGACGCTGCCGGAAGAGTTTTACTGTTCTTATCGCACTGCAAAGAGGCTGATTCCTGGCCTGGAAAACTACAAGCTACCCACCGTTACCAAGGCAATCGCGCCATGGTTCCGTCTTGATCACCACCGCGCTGACTCGGATGCCGAGGCCTGTGCGCTGATCGTTATAGGTTTGCAGATGTTGGAGAACTACTCAGAAGATGAGAGGCCAAAGCAATAAGCGACCCGGAGTATTTATGCTGGAAGAACGATCGAGTCAATGAACTCCTTAGCTTCTTTACTTCTCGTCGCGTGCCGGAGCCAGACTGCGGTAAGTGGCCGGGTGAAGGTAACCTCAGCGGGAACGGCGATGAGGCGACCAAGCTGAATATGATCTGCGATAGCGCCCTTCGCGATGATGCCAGGGGCTTTCAGCGCCATGATGCCGGATCGCTGTGAAGCAAGGGAGCCGAACTCGCCGGCAGGTGGTGAAAGTGTTCCGAGGACGTTCTCAATGACATCGCGGGAACCGGATCCTTTCTCCCTGACAACCAGGGGAGTTGTACGTAGCTCTGCAGCTGTGACGGGGTGCTCGTTGTCACGCTTTGCCCATGGGTGATCCGGGGTGACGGTAAGAACCAGCTCGTCTGAGCCGAGTTCCTTCTCAATCTCGTTGTGGAGAGGTGTGCCTCCCTCAACGACGCCGACATCGGCGTGCTGCTCAGCGACAAGCTTGCGCACCCCTGCCGAGTTGTCCTGTAACTGTGTGATCGACACGTGCGGGCGTGTAGCAGTAAAAGTCGCGATCCAGGCGGGGCTGTAGAGCTCGGCGACGGTGTTCGATACAGCGATGGTCAGGGTGACGTGCGCAGGGGTGCGGGCAAGGAGGCGTCGAGAAGCCTCAAACTCGTCGGCGTGGGCGAGGAGAGTGCGGACGTGTGGGAGGAGCGATCGACCTGCAGCCGTGAGTGCAATGCCATAAGGAGAACGGTGAAAAATCTCGATGCCCAGGGTGTTTTCTGCACGATTGATGCGCTGGCTCAAGGTCTGCTGGTGAATGTGGCTGTCCCTGGCGGTGGCGGAGATACTTTCGTGCTCGGCGGTCAAGACCACGGCGTAGAGATCGTCCCACGCAGGTAGATTGCGGTACACGCATTCATTGTACCCCCCACAATTTCTGGGGTGTGGTGGTTCTGGGCTGCGAGTTAATAGAGTGCCTGTGTGCATAAGTCAGATAAACCATGTGTTCTTGCTCCGGCGGGCCCAGCTTGGGCCGGGTCCCTCATGGGGACCTCAATTGCCGCGTCACTCACCTCTGCTCACGGTCTACCCGGGTGGGTATCCGCCTTCTTTGCCACGATTGCAGCGGGCATCCTCGTGACTATCACGGTCGGCTGGCTTATCCACCGCAACCCCCACTTCTCCCACACCCTCATGCCAGCGTGGGGCATGTACGCCATGGGCATCCTCGCCTGCGGATCCGCTTGGACAGCGGTCACTGGCAATGACTGGTTCCAGATCATCTCCTGGTGGATCGGAACACCACTGGGGATCATTGTGTGCCTCAACCAGCTGCGCGGATTCGCCGGCGCGCCCACCTTCCAATGGGGGCTTGCACTTGTAGCCCCGATGGTTGGGGCTACAAGTGGGGGCCAACTTGCACCCGACCACGGGGGGCTTTATCACACTGCGGGTATCGCATGTTTTGTGCTCTCACTGGTCACCGCGCTGCCCATTTTTGCGCGCGTGTACATCGACGTCGTCCGTGGGAAGTTGCGCCTCCCAGGCCAAATCGCCGGAACAGCGTGGATTCCCCTTGGTGTCGTGGGTCAGTCGACAGCAGCTGCGCAGGTTCTCTTCGGGGGTAAGTTTGCCATCATTTACGGTGCCGTTATGCTCATCGCCGGCATCAGGATGGTCGAGTTCGCTATGAAGAAGTTCTACGTTGCCGTGTTCGAGTGGGACGGCTACAGCCCCGGCTGGTGGGGCTCGACATTCCCCACCGGTACGTTGTGCCTGGGTACTCACTTATTGAGCAAAACAGCTTCTGCGGAGTGGCTCGACTACGTGTCAATTTTCTTCCTCATCCTGTTGCTCTGCCACTGGACGATTTGTTGCGCCCGGTGGGCGACATGGTTGCTCCGGGAGTCGCCGGCAGCACACCGCTACCACGCCAAACGCCACCCCACCCTCGTCATCGAGGATCCCCGCTTTCACCATGGAGAAACTGAACCTGCATCGACCGACGACGGGGGCGACTTTGTCGTGGAGAGCCATGCCGATGCAACAGATCCCGATCATGAGCGCCTGAGTAAGGAAGGCCTAGCAGCACACCCTGCGGTCTCTGGAGCGCGGGGAGTATAAACGACGGAGTTTGCGCACAGAATTAGGCAGTTACAGCGGGATTTCCAGGGACACCGGAGCCGACTCGTCTAAACCTGGATAGATTCATTTGGGACATGTGGGGGTAGGCAGTTGCCGGAAAGTTCGGATTAATCTTAAGCTAATTGCGCACCACGGGAGCTGACAGGAAATCCTGTCGGCTGAGATGCCTCGCGGCGAACCGTAGAACCTGATCCGGGTAATACCGGCGAGAGGAAGGGATAACTTTCATGAACAATTCTGTCAACCCAGCGGACGAAAAGGGCACTGCAGGAGTGCCTGTCCGCACATCGGGGCCATCCAGGAAAACAGACACGCGTGGCTGGCGTGGCATCGACATCATTACTGCCGCAGTTTTAGCTGTGGCATGTGGCCTCATCTTCTGGCTGTGGAATATGGTCGGCGGCGCGGGTTTTACAGCCTTGGACACACTGACACCCGGGTTTGGTGGTCTGGTGACGGGCACGTGGTTCTTGGGTGGTGTCCTTGGCGGATTAGTCATCCGGAAACCAGGTGCCGCGATCTTCGTTGAGCTGGTTGCCGCTTGTGTTTCTGCTGTGCTGGGAAGCCAGTGGGGAATCTCGACGCTGTACTCGGGAATCGCGCAGGGGCTTGGTGCCGAGATCGTTTTCGCTATCTTCGGTTACAAGAAATTCGGATTGCAAATCGCAGCTCTTGCCGGTGCTGCATCAGGCATCGGAGCGTTCTGCCTCGAGTTGTTCACCAGTGGCAATCTCGCTAAGAGCGCAGAATTTAACCTCATCTACATTGTCTGTCTCATCATTTCTGGCGCGATTCTCGCAGGCATCATTGGCCACTATCTGGTGAAGGCCCTCGCACAGACCGGCGCTCTCGACAGGTTCGCAGCTGGACGCGCAGCGAAGGCTTAAACAAAAAAGTCGAGAATAAAAGCCTCGAGAAAAGCCAGGCTTATCTCACGTACGCGCACCCAGCCTGTCAGAAAAATGCCTGAAGCCTAAACCGAGCCGACTGCATCTGAGGCCCGCACTCCGACAAGCTTTGCGGGCGCTGATGGGCGAGTGTGGTTCCCGCAGGGCGGAGTCCACCTGCATCTGGGAAAGAAAACAGCGGTTGGCACCTCAATCGCTGGGGCTCCAGGCGTGCTTTCTGCGCCTGCCACACGTGAAAAGGAGAAAGACATGCTTGTGGGGACGGCACGATGACGACGAGACCAGTAGGTTCACGTAATCGTCAGGAGCACGGGGATGTGGTGGTGGAAGCCACAAATTTGGGATACACGCATGCGTCCCGCGGAATCCCCGCTTTCACGGGTCTTGACCTCACAATCGAGCGGGGGGAGCGCGTTCTTCTAACTGGCGATTCCGGGGCGGGAAAATCTACGCTCTTATCGCTCATCGCGGGTCTATACACGAGCGATGACGAAGGTGCACAGGAGGGGAGTCTCACTGTCCGGGGTTCCGTGGGGATGGTGTTGCAGGATCCTGATTCACAGGTGATCTGTAACCGGGTCAGCGATAACGTGGCTTTCGGTGCAGAAAATCTCGGAATTGATCCGGAGGAAATCTGGAACCGTGTACGAACGTCACTGGACTTGGTGGGACTGTCGGTTCCCCTTGACCATCAGGCATCCAAGCTATCCGGTGGGCAAAAACAACGACTCGCTCTGGCCGGAATTTTGGCAATGAAGCCGGATATCATCATTCTCGACGAACCTACGGCGAACCTCGATCCCGAGGGGGCTGAAGATATTGTTCGAGCGGTCGATTCGGTTGCGCACTCCGTGGGGGCGACGCTCATTGTGGTGGAGCATTCCCCTGCGCTGTGGCTGCCACTAATGGACACCGTCTATCGCATGGAAAAAGATGGTATCCACCAGATTGCTCCCGCAGATGCTGTAGTTACGTTCGACTTACCGGAGCATAGAACAATTACTCCAGGGGCCAGTAATCTTATTGAAACAACGGATCTGCAGACAATATGGGGTCCACCGCGGTCTGTTGCGCTTCCCGAGGGATATTCGACGGTCATCCGTGGAGCGAATGGTACAGGAAAAACCACCCTTGCTCTCACACTTGCAGGACTGGAAAAAGCGGTTGGGGGGCACATGTATATTGCAGATTCGCTTCGACAAGGGTTATCAGGTCCCCCGCACACATGGCGCTCGCGCGAATTAGCCCGTCGCGTAGGGTACGTTTTCCAAAACCCAGAGCATCAATTCGTAGCCCGCACTGTTGCTGCGGAGCTTGCTGTTGGTGGTGCAGACAGGAAACGTGTCGCCGAGCTAGTGGAGCGGCTACGCCTTGGTCACGTCCTTGATGCCAACCCCTTTACCTTATCTGGTGGTGAAAAGCGGCGTTTGTCTGTCGCGACGGCTCTTGCCAACGCGCCACGCCTCGTCCTTCTTGACGAGCCAACCTTTGGGCAAGATAAGACGACGTTTGTAGAGTTGGTTGGTTTAATCCGTGAGCTGACAGTCAATGGAGTGACAGTGTGCTCGATCACGCATGATCCTGTATTTGAACACAGCCTCGGCGATCACACGGAGGTGCTCCTATGACAGCTGCAACGCAGCACACGAAAGGGCTGGGCGTAGGGGGACTGAACCCCGTAACGCGCCTCTTCATGGTTTTCATTTTCACCTTGCCGCTCTTTTTCACTGTGGATTGGGTATCGGCGACGGTGGCAATCGCTATCGAGCTCATCGCAATACCTATTCTCCAGGTACCAGTGAGGATGGTAGTCAGGCGAAGTATTCCCCTTCTTATCGCTGCTGGCCTCGGTGCCATTCCCATGATGCTGTACGGGCAGGCCGACGGACACACCTACGCGTCGTTTCTGACAGCACAAATCACGGATAATTCGCTTCAGCTGGCAGCGGGGATCTTTGTTCGTGTCCTCGCTGTTGGCCTTCCCGTAGTAGTCGTTTCTCACGGTGTGGATCCGACGGATGTAGGGCGCGCGCTCGCCCAGGTTCTGCACCTCCCCGCACGATTTGTCCTGGGCACCGTGGCTGCGCTGCAGATGCTCACAGCTCTGCGAGAAGACCTCCATGCTATGCACCAGTCCCGCCGTTCCCGTGGACTGATAGACCAGCGAGGTTTCGGTCACCGCTTCCGCAATGCGATTACGCTTGCATTCGGGCTTCTCGTACAGTCGCTTCGTCGAGCCTCCACGCTATCGGTGGCTATGGAGGCACGTGGATTTTCCTACGCTCATCGTCGTACGTGGGCGAAGCCGTCCACTCTGCGTGCCGTAGACGTGATTGCGCTCGCTATTACCACTGTTCTCGCAGCCGTCCCTATTATTGTTTCTGTCGCTACAGGCTCTTTCCGTCTCTTTGGAGTTTTTGGCTAGATGGCGCGCACGATTCTTATCGATGGAAGGTCAGGAGCGGGTAAGACAACTTTTGCCGGGCTCGTTGGGGAGGCGACTGGCTTTCACGTCATCCACCTCGACGAGTTCTACCCTGGGTGGGGTGGCCTTATAGCTGTCTCTTATACACATCTGACGCTGCCGACGATACTCCTTGTGTAGA
>ERZ1030944.125-NODE-125-length-21571-cov-8.697853_pt1 | contig 21571 bp, 20 predicted proteins | sample MGYA00518599_ERZ1030944 | MGnify/ENA primary metagenome ERZ1030944 (study PRJEB33718, sample SAMN03159697) | human skin metagenome | collected 2014-05-20 | study: EMG produced TPA metagenomics assembly of the PRJNA266117 data set (Human skin bacterial metagenome... | reverse complement strand
CAACAACACCAAAACAACCAACCCCACCCCGGGGTCACTTAGCGCGCGCAAAAAGTAGCAAACACTGCCCAAAATGCAACGCCGTGACCAGGCACGAAAAAACACCCCGCGAGCGGGGTGCTAAGGGGGCTGGTCTACTTCTTGGTGTCGCGACCGTAAGAGGACTGGCTGCGGTTGTGAGCGCGGGCGCGACGATCGTCGGCAAGCAGGGGGTGCTCCTCGGCACGCTGCTTGGCGAGGATCGTAGCCTGCTCGTTGGAGGCCTCACGCTCGGTCTCTGCGTGACGGCGTTCCTCTGCGAGAGCGATCTGCTCGGGAGTGCGAGTGAAAAGGGTGAGGACGAAGCCGAGCATCGCCAGGATGTATGCAGCCTCCTGGATAACGAATCCCATGCCAACGCCCCACGGAAGATCGCCGGGAGGTGTCAGAGAGAGCCACCACACCAACAGCGAGGTGAAGAAAGCAGCAGTTAAGGTCGCCCATCCGGCCCAGGATACGAGGGTCGAGCGGGTAATGAGTGTTGCTGGTGCAAGGATGAGCAGTGCGAGGAGCCCCAGCCACGAAGAAATGTAGATGGGGGCGCTCAGCATGTACGTCTTTGCGGCGTCGGTGACCATGAAGACATCGAGGCCCGTCAGGGAACCGAAGTAGCGAAGGAACTGCGCGACAATAAACAAGACGAGTGCAATCGGCAGGAGGAATTTCGCCCCGCCAATGTAAATCTTGCTCCCGGCAGCACGCTCAGCCGAGGCGAGGTCGCGCGTGTTGTTATCGGTTGATTCGGACATGAACTACTTCCTTTGCAATGTGGCCCTGCAATGAATCTTAGGTTAGTTCGCCCGAATTCCGGGCATGCCGAGCCCCACCTCGCGAGGATTCGGAGCAGTAGTCGGAATGATCCCGGCCTCGTAATGGTCACCCGCCTTCGTCCGGCGGTGCGTGTGGATCCCAGAATCTGCGATGAGGTAGTGCGGCTTCGATTCGGTCACGGTGACGGTAACAAAGTCGCCGGGGCGGATGCCCTCCCCTGTGCCGGGGTCGAAGTGCACGAGGCGACCGTCGCGGGCGCGACCAGACAGGCGGTGCTTCTCTGCTCCCTTCTTGGACACATGCTCCTGTACGAGGAGTTCCACTTCCTGGCCAACAAAGCGCGCGTTCTCCTCGGCACAGATACGCTCCTGCAGTGCCTGGAGGCGTTCAAAACGCTCCTGGACGACCTCCTTGGGAACCTGGTCCTCGTACTCGGCCGCCGGTGTCCCTGGGCGCGGGCTGTATTGGAAGGTAAAGGCGCTGGTAAAGCGGGCGCGCTCCACAACGTCGAGGGTCTTTTGGAAGTCTTCTTCTGTCTCCCCGGGGAAGCCAACAATGATGTCGGTGGTAATTGCAGCCTGCGGGATCTTCTCACGGACCTCATCGAGGATCGAGAAGAACTTCTTCGTGCGGTAGCTGCGACGCATGCGCTTGAGCACATCGTCTGAGCCGGATTGAAGAGGCATGTGCAGCTGCGGGCAGATGTTCGGCGTTTCCACCATCGCATCGATGACATCGCTGGTGAATTCAGCAGGGTGTGGGGAGGTGAAACGCAACCGCTCTAGCCCGTCGATTTCGCCACAGGCACGCAGCAGCTTGGAGAAGGCGCTGCGATCGCGCTCGACTGTCGGGTCGGCAAAGTTGACGCCGTAGGCATTGACGTTTTGTCCCAGCAGGGTGACTTCCTCCACGCCTTGGTCGACGAGGGCGCGAACCTCGGCGAGGATGTCGCCGGGACGCCGGTCTAGTTCTTTGCCTCGCAGGTGCGGGACGATGCAGAACGTACACGTATTATTACAGCCTACGGAGATGCTGACCCACCCGGAGTAGGCGGACTCGCGCTTTGCCGGGAGTACGGATGGGAAATCCTCCAACGCATCTTTGATTTCCACCTCTGCGCGCTTGTTGTGGGAGGCGCGATCCAGCAGCGCGGGCAGGGATCCCAGATTGTGGGTGCCAAAGACAACATCGACCCACGGGGCTTTTTCGACGATCCGCTTGCCGTCGTTTTGCGCCTGGCAGCCACCGACGGCGATCTGCATCGACGGGTGGTCCTCCTTCACGCCGAGCAATTGCCCGAGCGTGCCGTACAAGCGCTGGGCGGCGTTTTCCCGCACAGCGCACGTGTTGAAGACGATAAGGTCGGGAACCACCGTTTGGTCGCCGGCGACCAAGGGGTCCTCCCCGTCGTATGCCACATAGCCGGCGCTTTCCAAAAGACCAGACAGGCGTTCAGAATCATGAACGTTCATCTGGCAGCCGAAGGTTCGCACTTGGTAGGTCTTTGGTATCGAGGCAGTCACGGCACAACATTGTATGGTACGTGGTATCTCAGACCTAACCAGGTGTCAACGAGTGAATAAAAGAAGTATCCCTCAGTGAACTAGTTTTACACCAGTTGCGCAATGTGTACTTTCGTACCGGTCAACGGGGGGATCTGTCGGAGGAATCGTCGAAGGCGAGTAGCGCCACCCTACAGGTGGTCTCATAATTTGTCACTACCCCAGCTACAGTTCCTACTTTTCTTTGAACAACCCCCATCGTTTGTAATTGGTCTGCTGTTTCGGGGGCACCCATTCACTATGCAGGTTTAGTAATATATTCAGGCAAGCGAATATGTAGACCAACGTTAAAGTGTTACTAAAGTGGCAAAAACACCCCCGTTCTTCCACGCCAGGAATTAAGAACCATTTTCGTTGCGTAATTCAGACTTTTTCACGCGCGAGGAAAACATACAAACGCAGGTGAGGGCGGGTTAGGGAGGTTCGGAAAACTCCAAAACTTGGGGGCAGATGTTTTAGGCTAAAGACATGCCCGAATCCAGTGTGGTTAGGACCACCCATGACAGTCAGGACCAGGCTCAGCCGGTTCGGATTGCTGTTTACTCTGATAGGCGCGCGCTCAGAGAGGATGTCCGCGCAGCTATTGGCAGCAGTCTTGATCGTGACTATCCCTCGGTGGAACTAACAGATTTTGCAACAGCGCCGATCCTCGTCAGGGCGCTTCATAACCGCGAGTTCGATCTTTGCCTGCTGGACGGCGAAACCGCCCCGCTTGGTGGCATCGGACTGGCGTACCAGATCCGAAACGAAGTGGACAATCCCCCACCCCTGGTTGTGATGCTTGCCCGGCGCGATGATGCCTGGCTAGCGACCTGGTCCAAGGCCGATGAGGTTGTCCCGCTTCCCATCGACCCGCTCCAGCTCCCCGCAACTGTTTCTCGTGTTCTCTCAGAGCGCGAGGCAATGCGGAATCCGGTGCCCGAGGCGGGGAAGTAGGTAGGAGACCTCGTGAATTATTACGTTCCAATCCTCACGCTCGTGGCCATCGCCGCAGCCTTTGTTGCGGTGATGATCCTGGTATCCATCGTCTTAGGCCCACACCGGCACAACAACGCGAAATTTGATGTGTACGAGTGTGGTGTCGAGGCCGTTGATCGGCCTTCCGACGGCGGCAAAATGTCGCTGAAGTACTTCACCATCGCCATGATGTTCATCATTTTCGACGTGGAGACTATTTTCCTGTTCCCATTCGCCGTGAGCTTTGGGCTCATGGGGTGGTTCATGGTGATTGAAATTGTCCTGTTCGTCCTCACTCTCCTCACCGCCTATATCTATGTATGGCGTCGCGGGGGGCTCGACTGGGAATAACACGAACGCAACTGCACTTACCCCCCTAAGAAGAACTGGATTAGTACCTATGGGAATTGAAGACAACCTTAAAGGCGGTTATCTCACAACGACCACCGAGTGGCTGTTCGGCCTGACTCGTGAGTGGTCCGTGTGGCCCGCCACCTTCGGCCTCGCGTGCTGCGCTTTCGAAATGATGAGCTACGCGGGGCCTCGCTATGATTCGTCCCGCTGGGGCCAGGAGGTGTTCCGTGCCTCGCCACGCCAGGCGGATTTGCTTATCGTGTCGGGTCGCGTGAGCCAGAAGATGGCTCCGATCATGCGCCGTGTCTATGACCAGATGCCTGACCCGAAGTGGGTCATCGCCATGGGCGCATGCTCCTCGTCCGGTGGCATTTTCAATAACTACGCCATTGTTCAGGGCGCCGATCACATTGTCCCGGTTGACGTGTACGTCCCGGGCTGCCCTCCGCGCCCCGAGATGCTTATCGACGCGTCGTTCAAGCTGCGTGCCATTATCGCCAAGAAGACCAAGGTCGGCGAGGCGAACACGATTGAAGACGAGCGTCGCAAGGAAGAGGCGGCTCTGGCCGGCGAGATCCGGCAGGCCCCCGAAAAACTCATCAAGATGAAGAAGTAGGGCGCGACGTGACTGATAACCAAAAGAACCCGCTCTACCCCTCCACCGAGGAGCAGCAGGATATCGTGCGCGATAATTCGCACGCGGTGTTCGGCCCCCGCCGTGGCATGTGGGTGGACGGTACCGGAGATGTCTCCGGTTTTTCCAAGATCGTGCGGCTGCCGGACCGCATCGTTTCCGATGACAACCCGACGGCGAATCCCCTCGTGGCACGACTCTTTGAGCTCGTGCCGGAGATCAGCGATGCGCCTGTGGTGTCCGGTGGCGACCAGCTGACCATTTACGTGCCACGCGAGCACTTCCAGTCTGCTGCCCAGGCGCTGCGCGATGACCAAGAGCTGCGCTGCGAGACCTGCTCATCCGTGTCGGGTGTGCACTACCCGCAGGATAAGGATGCTGAGCTCCACGCGGTGTACCACTTCTACTCGTTCACGCATAACCACCGCATTCGCTTCGAAGTGGTGTGCCCCGTGGACGATCCGCATATCCCCTCCCTCGCACTCATTTACCCGGGTGTGAACTTCCATGAGAGGGAGACCTGGGACATGTTCGGGATCATCTTCGATGGTCACCCCTCGCTCACGCGCATCCTCATGCCGGACGACTGGTCCGGTCACCCACAGCGCAAAGACTACAAACTCGGCGGCGTCCCGGTGGAGTTCTCCGACACCGATGTGCCACCCGTTGAGGATAGAAGGAGGTACCGCTAGTGACTACCGGATACTCAGTACCAGCCGGGTCCACTGCCCTGTCACCAGAGCAGGAATTTTCTGACCCGTCCATCCCGCAGTACTCCGCAGAAGGTGGCGACTGGCAGGAGATCGTTGAGGCACAGCACCGCGACCGCGCGGACCGCATGATCATCAACATGGGTCCGGCGCACCCCTCCACACACGGCGTTATGCGCCTGTGCCTGGAGATGGATGGCGATATCGTGACCAACCTGCGACCCGCCATCGGTTACCTGCACACCGGCATTGAAAAGACCGCCGAATACCGCACGTGGACCCAGGGGTCGGCACTTGTCACCCGCATGGACTATGTGGCCCCAATGTTTAACGAGTGTGTCTACTCCATGGCTGTGGAGAAGGTCATGGGGATTACGGACAAGATCCCGGAGCGCGCACAGATTATCCGTGTGCTGTGCCTGGAGCTGTGTCGCATCGCTAGCCACCTCGTGGCTTTGGCTACCGGCGGCAACGAGCTCGGCGGTACGACGCTTTTGACCAACGGTCTCCGCGAGCGCGAGCGCATCCTCGATTTCTTCGAGTGCGTTTCCGGCCTCCGCATGAACCACGCGTACATCCGCCCCGGCGGTGTCGCTGGCGACCTGCCGGAAGACGGCATGCAGATCTTGGATACCTGCCTTGATTGGCTGGAAAAGCGCATGCCCGACTTTGCCAAGATGCTCAACGACAACCCGGTGTTCAAGAAACGCTTCGTCGACGTTTCTTACCTTGACCTCACCGGTTGCATGGCACTGGGAATCACCGGCCCGCGTCTCCGCGCCGCCGGTCTCAAGTGGGACCTGCGCAAGGCTGAGCCGTGCCTCGGTTACGAGACCTACGACTTCGACGTTCCTGTATGGGACACGTGCGATGCCTACGGCGCGTACCGCGTCCGCCTGGCGGAGATGTTTGAGTCCCTCAAGATCGCCCGCCAGTGCCGCGACCGGCTCGCCAAGACCGAGGGGCAGCCCTTTATGGTGCAGGACCCGAAGATTGCCCGCCCGGCGTACCTCAAGGTGTACAAGGACGGCCAGGGCAACAGCTACGAGCACGTGAAGAACATCATGGGCCAGGACATGGAATCCCTCATTCACCACTTCAAGCTGGTGACCGAAGGCTTCAAGGTGCCCGCCGGCCAGGCCTATGTGGAGCTGGAATCCCCGAAGGGAATCATCGGCTGCCACGTCGTTTCCGATGGAGGCACCCACCCCTACCGCGTCCACATGCGCGACCCTGCATTCCACGCCATCCAGGCGCTGCCCGCACTGTGTGAGGGTGGCATGCTCTCGGATGTTGTCGTAGCAATCAGTTCCATCGACCCCGTTCTTGGAGGTGTAGACCGGTGACCGACCACACGCCTCACCAACATTTTGAGGCACACTTCGGCGACGACGATCGCGTCGATCTCGCCGATACCACTACTAACCTGACAGACGTAGATGTCGACGACCTCAAGGAGCTGGCCGGGCGGTACCCCAACCCCCAGTCCGCTCTGCTTCCCATGCTGCACCTCGTGCAGAGCGTGGACGGTAAGGTCTCGGGCGAGGGCGTCCGCCACATCGCGTCCATCTTGCACATGACCGAGGCGCAGGTCATCGGAGTGGCCACGTTCTACTCCATGTACCACACCCACGAGGTAGGAAAACACCTCGTGGGCGTCTGCACGTCTGCACTGTGCGCGACGATGGGCGGTGACATTATCTACGATGCGGTGAAGCGTCACCTTCAGCTCGACGGTGACGAGGACACCACCAGCGATGGAATGTTCACCCTCGAGCGCATCGAATGCAACGCAGCCTGCGACTTCGCCCCCATCTTGATGCTCAACTGGGAGTACATGGACAACATGACCCCCAAGAAGGCTATTGAGATTCTGGACAAGCTGCGCGCGAACCAGGAGGTCTCCTCCACGCGCGGCCCGAAGATCACCAGCTGGCGCGACAGCGAACGCGTGCTCGCCGGATTCTACGACGGACGCGCCGACGAAGGCCCGGCGGCAGGACCTGCCAGCCTCCGTGGCCTCGAGCTTGCCGACGGCTACGCCTACGACGAGACGGTGGGAGGTGGAGACCGTGACTAGCCCCAATACCGATCAGGTGGGCGTCGACAAGCCAAAGAGCTTGAAGATCACACCGATCCTGTCCGCGAACTGGGGCGACCCCACACCGTGGAAGATTGAGAGCTACGAAAAGCGCGGCGGCTACCAGGCGCTGCGCACGGCCTTATCCATGGAGCCCAAGGAGCTCGTTGACCTCGTCCTCGAGTCCGGGTTGCGTGGCCGTGGTGGCGCCGGATTCCCCGTGGGCAGGAAGTGGTCCTTCGTGCCCGTGGACAACCCGAAGCCTAAGTACCTCGTGGTCAACGGCGACGAGAGTGAGCCCGGCACGTGTAAGGACATGCCATTGCTCATGGCCACGCCCCACACGCTGGTAGAAGGTGCAATCATCTCCTGTCTCGCGTTCCATTCCGAGCACGCCTTCATCTACCTCCGCGGCGAGGTCGTGCACATCGCCCGCCGCCTGCAGGCAGCCATTGAAGAGGCCTACCGCAAGGGCTACGCCGGCGAGAACATCATGGGCTCCGGCAAAACCGTGCACATCCAGGTGCACTCCGGCGCCGGTGCCTACATCTGCGGCGAGGAAACCGCACTCCTCGATTCACTCGAGGGCAAGCGCGGCCACCCGCGTCTGCGCCCGCCGTTCCCCGCAGTGGAAGGCTTGTACGCCTCCCCCACGGTGATTAACAACGTGGAATCCATCTCCTCCGTTCCCGCCATCGTGCGCAACGGTGCCGAGTGGTACACCCGCGTCGGCACCGAAAAGTCGAATGGTGCAACCATCTACTCCCTGTCCGGGCACATCAAGAAGCCCGGCCAGTACGAGGCCCCACTGGGCATCACCCTGCGGGAGCTCATCGACATGGCTGGCGGGATGCGCAAGGGCCATACCCTCAAGTACTTCACCCCCGGCGGTTCCTCCACGCAGATGCTGACCGCAGAGCACCTCGATGTGCCCCTCGATTACGAGGCGCTGCGCGAGGCCGGCTCCATGCTCGGCACGAAGGCTCTCCAAATCTTCGACGACACCACCTCCGTGGTGCGTACCACCACTCGCTTCGTGGAGTTTTACAAGCACGAGTCCTGTGGCAAATGCACCCCCTGCCGCGAAGGCACGTGGTGGCTCCTGCAGCTCTTGCAGCGCCTCGAGCGCGGCGAGGGCAAGCCAGGCGATGTGGACAAGCTGATATCCATCTGCGACCACATCGGTGGCCGCAGCTTCTGTGCTCTTGCCGACGGCGCCGTCGCGTGCGTCACCAGTGCGGTTGCGAACTTCCGCGAGGAGTTCGAGGCCGGCTACACCACGCCCGCGTGGGAGCTGTTCCCGTACGAAAAGAGCGCCATCTTTGATGACAAGGAGATGCTGTCATGACCGACAAGGTAACCGACAAGAAGGCTGAGGCAGCGGCTGTGGATGCCGTTGAGACAGTCACCTTGGAAATCGATGGCAAACAGGTCACCGTGCCAAAAGGCACCGTCGTGATCCGCGCCGCCGAGAAACTCGGCATCGATGTCCCCCGCTTCTGCGATCACCCCGGCCTCGAGCCCATCGCCGCCTGCCGCCAGTGCATGGTGGATGTTCCCGATGCCGGCAACGGTCGCGGATTCCCCAAGCCGCAGGCTTCCTGCTCGCTGGAAGCGCAAGACGGCATGGTGGTCAAAACGCAGTACACCTCCGACCTTGCTCGCGACGCGCAGCAAGGCATCATGGAACTTCTCCTGGTCAACCACCCGCTCGACTGCCCCATCTGCGATAAGGGTGGCGAATGCCCGCTGCAGAACCAGGCCATGAGCGCCGGTCAGGGCGCTACCCGTTTCGATCTGGAAAAGCGCGAGTTCCCGAAGCCGATTGACCTCGTCTCCGGCGTGCTGCTGGACCGCGAGCGCTGCATCATGTGTACGCGTTGCGTCCGGTTCCAGGAGCAGGTCGCTGGCGATCCGTGCATCGCCAAGGCGGAACGTGGTGCCGAGGAACAGATCCTCGCGGACCCCGCCTCCGATGCCGGCAGTTACTTCATGGGCAACACCGTGCAGATCTGCCCCGTTGGTGCACTCACCAGCTCCGATTACCGCTTCCAGGCTCGCCCGTTCGACCTCGTGTCCACGGACACTACCTGTGAGCACTGCGCTGTCGGCTGTGCGCTGCGTGTCGATCACCGCCACGGCAAGATCACGCGCCGGCTCGCCGGCGAGGATATGGATGTGAACCAGGAGTGGAGCTGCGACAAGGGCCGCTACGGCTACCGCTACGGTCTGCAGGAGTTCCGCCTCACCACCCCGCTTATTCGTCGGGACGGCACGCTGACGGAGGCTTCCTGGACGGAGGCCCTGCAGGCCGCCGCCGAGGGTCTTACTCGCGCCGAGGGTGCTACGGCGGTTATCGCTCCGAACGCTGCAACGGTGGAAAACACTGCGGCTTACAGGGCGTTCGCCCAGAAGGGCCTCAGCACGGCCTCCATCGATTTTCGCACGGATGCGGCAACCGATGAGGAAGCAGCCTTCCTTGCCACGCACGTCGTCGGCAAGGATGGGGTCACCTTCGCTGATCTCAATGACGCGGCTCGCGTCATCCTCGTGGCCTTTGACCCCGAGGATGAAGCCGGCGTGTTCTACCTCCGCCTCCGCGATGCCCACCGCAAGCACGGCACGGAGATCGTGACTGTTGCCAGCCACGTCTCCATCGGCACAGCCAAGCTGGAGGCCACGCACGTGGCCTCCCGCCCCGGCGAGGAAGCCGACGCCCTGCGTGGCATCGACGGCGTGGATGGTGACACCGTCATCCTCGTCGGCCAGCGTGCAGCCCGCACCCCGGGTCTGCTCACCGCCGTTACGGATGTAGCCCAGACCAGCGGCGCGCGGATGGCGTGGGTACCTGCCCATGCCGGTGACCGTGGCGCATTGGAAGCTGGCGTGCTGCCTGCTGAGGGCGGAAAGAGCACCCCGGAGATCCTCGCTGCTGCACGCAACGGTGGCATCCGCGGTCTTGTCCTTGGCGAGTTCGATGAGCGCGACTACACCGATCAGGCGGGTCTCTTTGCCGCCGCCGATGCTGCCTTTACCGTGCAGCTTGCTCACCGTCGCACGGCGGTCTCCGAGCATGCTGATGTGGTCTTCCCTGTGGCTCTCATGAGCCAGGTCAACGGCCACGTCATGAACTGGGAGGGCCGCTGGCGCGGAGTCCGCGCACTCGACGGCGTGAAGGTTGCGGCAATGAGCGACCGCAAGGTACTGCTCAGCCTCGCTCGCGTCCTCGGTGCCGACCTCGAGTTGCCCAGCAACCGTGATCTGGTGGCGGGTATGCGTCGGGAAGCCCCGGCCGTATACGCGCCGCAAGCCACCGCTGCGACCGGCGTGACCGGTGCCCCACAGGGTGAAGGGCTCATCCTTGACACCTGGCCGGAGCTCATGGGTGAATCCGAGGCGCTGGCAGAGACCACCTTCGTGGGCTCGGATCGCCGGCGCGGGCACGCCCGCATCAGCCCCGCCACCGCGGATGCGCTCGGCATCCACCACTGCAGTGGGTGCGGTGGCCACTCCTCTATCGAGCTGACCGTGGGTGACACCACCGTCACTCTCCCCGTCACCGTTTGGCCCACGATGCTTGACGACGTCGTGTGGGTGCCATCCAACGCACCTGCCACCGTCCCGGTTCCCCTCGCGGGAGCAACGCGGGTCCGCGTGACAGCCGCGCAGACGCCTCATGCAGACGGCACGCGGCAGGACCAAGAAACGATTGGAAGGTAAAACCCGTGATTGAAAACGAAATCGGGCTATGGGGCGACCCATGGTGGCTGATTTTGATCAAAGCCATCATATTTTTTGCCCTGCCGCTCCTCATGGCCATCGTTACCGTGTGGTACGAACGCCGCCTCCTGGCGTTCATGCAGAGCCGCCTCGGCCCCAACATGGCCGGCCCCATCGGCCTCTTGCAGCCGATGTCCGACGGTGTGAAGACCATCTTCAAGGAAGACTTCATGCCCAAGGGCGTGGACAAGTTCGTGTTCACGCTTGCCCCGTTCATTACCGGTACCGCCGCGTTCACCACGTGGTCGGTGCTGCCCCTTGGCGGCACAGTGACCATCTTCGGCCACGAAACACAGCTGCAAAACGGTGACCTTCCCGTCGCCGTACTGTTCATCCTCGCCGTTGCTGGTCTTGGCACCTACGGCCTGGTGCTCGCCGGCTGGTCATCGACATCGCGCTACTCCCTGCTCGGTGGCTTGCGCGCCGCAGCCCAGATGATCTCCTACGAAATCTCCATGGGCCTCGCCGTCGTCGCCGTCGTCCTTGTCGCCGGCACGATGAGCACGCTGGGCATCGTTGAGGCACAGAGTGAGACGCTCACCCTGTTCGGCTGGAACTCCCCGTTCCCGGCCTGGAACTTCCTCATCCTCATGCCGGCGTTCCTCATCTTCTGCGTCACCATGTTGGCGGAGGCCAACCGCGCACCGTTTGATATGCCGGAGTGTGAATCGGAGCTCGTCGGCGGCTACGGCACCGACTACTCGGGCTTCCGCTTCGCTATGTTCTACCTCGGCGAGTACATGAACATGGGCACGCTGAGCGCCATCTGCGCAACGCTGTTCCTCGGCGGGTTCCACGCACCGTGGCCGCTCAACGGGACGGCACTCGACGGTGGCTGGTGGGGCATCATGTGGTTCATCATCAAGGTGGCCATCATGCTGTTCTTCTTCATCTGGGTGCGCGCCACAGTACCTCGTTACCGCTACGACCAGCTGATGGACGTGGGTTGGAAGACGCTTCTGCCCCTCGCCCTCGGGTTCCTCATGGTCGAGGCCATCTACCTGAAGGCCCGCCAGCTTTCTGCACCGGATTCGGTCCTGCGCGATGACGCAACGCTTCTGGCCCTGGTTGTTGTCTTCCTCATCGTCGCCTACATCGTCCTCGCGGTACAGCGCCAGGCAACAGAGCGAAAGCTCGCCACCCCGTACCGCGTCCGCAACATCGCCAACCTGAATCCCACCATCTTCCCGCTGCCTGAGCTGGACGGGAAGAAGTTCGGGATCCCCGATGGCGAATACGACACGGCCACCCTGACCACATCCGCGCGAAAGAAGGAATTGTCATGAGTATCTTCTCCCGCTGGAGGGGAATGGCAGTGACGTTCGGAGCCATGTTCCGAGAGAAGTCCACTGTCAACTATCCAAAGAAGCCTGCCGAGACCAGTCCCCGGTTCCACGGCAAGCACCAACTCAACCGCTGGCCGGATGGGTTGGAAAAATGCGTGGGATGCGAGCTGTGCGCCTGGGCGTGCCCCGCGGATGCCATCCGCGTGGAGGCAGCTGAAAACACCGAGGAGGAGCGCTACTCCCCCGGTGAGCGCTACGGCAAGGTCTACGAGATCAACTACCTGCGCTGCATCTTCTGTGGCATGTGCATCGAAGCCTGCCCGACCCGTGCACTCACGATGACCAACGAGTTTGAGCTCGCCAACGTCTCCCGTGAAGCACTCATCTTTGGCAAGGACAAGCTGCTTGCCCCGCTGGAGGAAGGCATGGAGGAACCGCCACACCCACGCCGGCTTGCCGACGACGAGCGTGGCTACTTCCTCGGTCTGCCCACCTCCCCCGGCGCGGACATCGCCGTGGATCCAAAGAAGGACACCGCACCGCAGTCCGCCCAGGACGTCGCTGATGCCACCGAGGCAACGAGCACGTCCACCCAGGAGGAGGCTGCACGATGATGTCGCTTTCCTACCTGGCTGCCGACACCGCCGCCACCGCATACGAGGGCTTCGGGTTGTTCGGCCAGGTGTGTTCCTGGATTCTCGCCGCGGCCATTATTGCCGCTGCGGTGGGCATGGTGATGTGCAAGGAGCTCATCCACTCTGCCCTGTGTCTCCTCTTTGTCATGGTCGGTGTCGCTGTTGAGTACGCGACCATGGGGGCACCGTTTGTGTTCGTCGTCCAGATTGTCGTCTACGCGGGTGCCGTCATGGTGATGATCCTGTTCATCGTCATGATGGTTGGTGCTCGCGGACAGGCTGCCGACGGAGATGAGACACGCACCGGCGTTTCGCACAGCGTGCTCAGCGGCATCGCTGCCATCGCACTGCTTGCTCTCATCGGCATCGCCGTGAACATGAGCACGATGAATGCTCCCCGCGGCATGGCTGAGGCCAACGCGGAGCACGGTGGCAATATTGCCGGTCTGGGCGTGGAGATCTTCAACAAGTACGTTGTCGGCTTCGAGGTTCTCTCGGCGCTGCTCATCGTCGCCGCTGTCGGCGCCATGATCATGATCTTCCGCGTCCGCGCAGTCAAGCGCTCCACCCAGCGCGAACTGTCCCAGGCGCGCTTCCGTGCTTACAAGGAGCGTGGCATCAACGTCGGCCCGCTGGCCGGCTCTGGTGTCTACGCCGATTCCAACGCGATGGATGTTCCTGCTCTGCTCCCCGATGGTTCCGAGCTGCGGACTTCCGTCAACCCCGCGTTGTACGAGCGCGAAGAGGTCGACCCCGCCCAGGGATTTGTCGACCAGACCAAGCGCACCTACGCGTCGCTGGATAAGCAAAGCGAAGGTGAGGAGTAAATGTCTACCGGATTTTACGTCGGACTCTCGGCGGTCCTGTTCTGCGTTGGTATCTGGGGGTTCCTCTCCCGTCGCAACGCGCTGGCAACGCTGATGTCCATTGAACTTATGTTGAACGCGGCAAACCTCGGGCTTGTTGCGTACGCACGCCACTGGGGCGAGCTGGAAGGTCACGTGGCAGCGTTGTTTGTCATTGTGGTCGCCGCGGCTGAGGTCGTGGTCGGGCTCGCCATCGTTGTGTCCATTTACCGTTCGCAGGGCACAGTGATCGTCGATGACGAACGCGCGATGAAAGGCTAGGCGCTGTGAATTACTTGTTACTTGCTCAACAGGCGGGTGCGGTCACCGGCGAGATTGCCGTGGCGGATTCCACCGCTACGACACTTGCCTGGCTCATCATCCTCTTGCCGCTGGCAGGTGCCACCATCCTCCTCGTAGGTGGGCGGGTACTCGATGCCTTCGGCCACTGGATTGCCGTCGCCGCCAGCGTCGCCGCCTTTGCCTGCGGCGTGACGTTGTTTACGGATATGCTGGCGCGGCCGGCCTCCGACAGGCCACTTCACGCGCCCCTATTCCAGTGGATGACTCTTCCCGGTTTGGAAACCGATCTGACGCTCCGCGTCGACCAGTTGTCCATCGTGTTTGTGCTTCTCGTGACGGGCGTCGGCTCGCTCATCCACCTCTACTCCGTGGGGTACATGGCCCACGATGAGAAACGACGGAAGTTCTTCGCCTACCTCAACTTTTTCATGGCAGCGATGCTCACCCTCGTTCTGGGTGCGAGCTACCTCATCATGTTTATCGGTTGGGAAGGCGTGGGACTCGCCTCCTACCTGCTCATCGGTTTCTGGGCGCAGCGCCCCTCGGCTGCTGCCGCGGCCAACAAGGCCTTCATCATGAACCGCTTGGGCGATATCGGCATGGTGCTCGGTATTGCTACCATGTTCGCCACCATTGGGTCGACGGAATTCAACGTCGTCAACGCTGAGGTTCAGGGTCTGCCCACGGCAACGGTGACGTTCATGGGCTTCGCCCTTCTCCTCGGTGTGTGCGCAAAGTCCGCGCAGGTTCCACTCCAGGCATGGCTTCTCGACGCCATGGAGGGACCGACCCCAGTGTCGGCACTCATCCACGCGGCAACCATGGTTACCGCGGGTGTCTACCTCGTTGTCCGCGCTGGTGCCATCTACCAGCACTCCACCGCCGCATCCACAGCCGTCGTCGTCATCGGCACGGTCACGCTGCTTGTCGGCGCCTGGATCGGTTGCGCCAAGGACGACATCAAGAAGGTGCTCGCCGGTTCCACCATGAGCCAGATCGGCTACATGGTTCTGGCGGCAGGCATTGGACCAGCCGGTTACGCACTGGCCATCTTCCACCTGGTGACCCACGGCTTCTTCAAGGCCAACATGTTCCTCGGTGCCGGTTCCATCATGCACGGCATGAACGAATCGGTGAACATGCGTGAATTCGGTGCACTGCGCAAGGCGATGCCCTGGACGTTCATCACGTTTGCGGCTGGCTACCTGGCCATTATCGGGTTCCCCGGCTTCGCCGGCTTCTACTCCAAGGATGCCATTATCGAGGTCGCCTTCGAGCGTGGCTGGGTCTTCGGACTTGCAGCGCTCATCGGCGCGGGGATCACCGCGTTCTACATGACGCGCCTCATGATGATGACGTTTGCTGGCGAGAAGCGCTGGCGCGAGGATCAGCACCCGCACGAGTCTTCCCCCACTATGGTGGCAGCACTCGTGGTGCTCGGCATCCTCTCTGTCATCGGTGGCCTGATTCTGGCCAACGGCATTGCCACGTGGCTTAACCCCGCGGTCGGCGGCACGGCTGACGATGTTCCACTCCTGCACCTCACCCCGCTGACAGGCGTGACACTCCTTGTCGTCGCCGCCGGCGTGGCCCTGGGCTGGTGGATGTTTAAGCAGCCTATTGCCCCGACGCGGAAGAACCCCGGTGTTGCCACCCTCATCGGTGACAACGCGTTCTACGCAGACACCATTAACGATTGGGTTGCTGTGAAGCCCACCCACGCGCTGGCTGAAACGGCAGCGCTCGTGGACTCCGTGGGCATCACGACCGCCGTCGATGACGGAGGCCGCGGCTTCGCCGGCCTGGCAGATGCCTTTGGCAAGCTGCAAAACGGCCTCGCCCGCACCTATGGACTCATCATGGTCCTCGGTGCAGTGGTGATCGCAGCAGTCCTCCTCTTCCTGAATCAGATGGCATAGGAGCAAATAGAATGTACCTACTCACTACAGCCGCTCTGGTTCCGCTTGTTGCGGCATTGTTCATGACATTCTTGCGTACAGGCGCTGCCCGCGTGGTGGCCTTTGTCGCAAGTCTTGTCCCGCTTGCACTGGCGCTCGTCATGGTCGCGGGTTTCGACCCCGGCGCAGGCATGCAGTACACCGTTGAGGTCCCGTGGATTCCCGCACTCGGCGCGTACTACTCCCTTGGTGTTGATGGCATCGCACTGGCAATGATCCTGTTGACCGCGATTTTGACCCCCATCGTCGTCCTGTACTCCGGAACGGAGCGCTACCGGGCTGATCAGATGGGAGAACATGCCTTCCTCGGCTTCGTTCTCGCCATCGAGGGTCTGTCCATCTTCGTATTCAGCTCCACTGATGTGCTGCTGTTCTACCTCTTCTTTGAGGCAACACTCATTCCGATGTTCTTCCTCATCGGTGGCTTCGGTGGAGAGAACCGGCGCTACGCAGCCATCAAGTTCCTCCTCTACTCGCTGGGTTCCGGCCTGCTCATGCTGGCCGCGATTATCGGTGTGTACGTTGTCGGCGGTGGCAGCTTCCTGCTGACGGATCTGCAAAATGCCGACCTCGGCGGAACAGTTGGTAACTGGCTCTTCGCGGGCTTCATGATCGCCTTCATCGTGAAGGCACCCATGGTGCCCTTCCACACGTGGCTGCCGGACGCGGCGGAAAACACCACCCCCGGTGGTGCCGTCATGATGGTTGCCGTGATGGATAAGATCGGCACCTTCGGTATGATCCGCTTCGCTATGTGCCTCTTCCCCCAGGCAACCGAGACCTTCCGCAACGTCATGGTCTGGCTCGCGGTTATCTCCGTCATCTGGGGTGCACTGGCTGCCCTCGCGCAGACCAACCTCATGCGTTTTGTGGCCTACACCTCGGTCAGCCACTTTGGCTTCATCATCCTCGGCATGTTCGCAGTGAACGAGACCGCGGTTTCCGCAGCTGCCCTGTACATGTTCAACCACGGCCTGTCCACAGCAATGCTGTTCCTCGTCGTCGGCTACATGATGAAGCGCCGTGGCACAGCAGACATCCACGCCTTCGGTGGTGTGCAAAAGGTTGCCCCGCTTCTTGGTGGCTACCTACTCCTCGCACTGCTGTCCGCCGTGGCGCTGCCTGGCCTCGCACCGTTTGTTTCCGAGTTCGGTGTCATCGCCGGCACGTTCAATGGTGCACCGTGGGCAGCGGGCATCGCCGCCATCGCGATGGTGCTGGCTGCCTGCTACATCATGCGGGTGTACAAGACCACGATGACGGGCGAGCCCGGCGACGAGGTCATCCGCACGATGCCGGATCTCACTCACCCGGAGCGCTGGGTGCTGGCTCCGCTCATCATCCTGCTCTTCGTCTTCGGTGTGTACCCGGAGCCCCTCACCAACCTGGTGAACCCGGCCTCGGTCAGCACCGTCGAGTACCTGCACGATAACGGCGTGCCCCCAGTAGGCACCACGTACGGGTGGGTCCTTGACACATCTGAATTGACGGATTCTGCCTTGCAAGCCGATCTTTCCAGCGAAGGAGGTGCGCTGTCATGACAGCTCTCACTGCTCACGTTTCCACGCTCGCACAGTTGGGGAACAGGCACGGCACTGCTGACGTAATGCAAGCGCCCGATTTGAATTACCAGCTCCTTGTACCGATGCTCGTCCTGTTTGGCGGCGCTTGCGTTGCCATCCTGTTCGAGGCCATAGTCAAGGGTATCCAGCGCTCGGTTGTCCAGGTGTTCACCGTGGGCATCACGCTGCTGGCGACCCTCGGCATCCTCATCTACAACTTCGCGCAGGGACACTTCGGCTCCTACGGCGCGGGACTCCTCATGGCGGATAAGCCGGCGTACATCATGCAGATGTCGCTCATCGTGTTCACGTTGGGCGCGATGTTCCTGTTCGTCACCCACACGAGCAAGGCAGCCCGCGAGGCAAGCGGAAATAACCGCCAGCTGGAAAGCGAGATCCACGCGCTCGCGCTGTTCTCCCTGTTCGGTATGGTGCTGTTTGTCGCCTCGACGAACCTGCTCATGCTATTCATCGCCCTGGAGGTCCTGTCCCTCCCGCTGTACATCCTATGCAGCATGGACCGCTACCGCCCCGGTCGCAGCCAAGAAGCATCGCTCAAGTACTTCCTCCTCGGCGTGGTTGCCGCAGCGCTCATGCTCTACGGCATTGTGCTGACCTTCGGTGCGACGGGTAGCTTCGACTACCAGTCCATCGCTACGGCCGCTGAAGGAGGTGTCGAGACGAACTTCTTCCTCGGCTTCCTCTTCATCATCGCGGGACTCATGTTCAAGATCGGTGCCGTACCGTTCCACTCCTGGGTGCCGGACGTGTACCAGGGCGCACCAACCCCGGTGACCGCCTTCATGGCAATCGCCACCAAGCTCGCCGCCTTTGGCGCGTTGGGTCGCCTGCTCACGCTCGTGGTGCCGATGAACGACGTAGACACGTGGAAGCTCGTCATCGCCATTGTGGCGGCAGTCTCCATGGCTTACGGCGCCATCGTTGCTATCGCTCAGCGCGATGTGAAGCGCCTCATCGCCTACTCCTCCATCGGCCACGCGGGCTTCATCCTCGCGGCCTTCGTGGGAGCCACAGATGGTGTGTTCACCGTCGCTGGTCTGGAAATCACGGCGATGTCTGCGGCGATCGTGTACCTGCTGGCCTACGGCCTGGCTACAATCGGTGCATTTGCCGTTGTCACCCTTGTACGGGATGAAAACGGCAAGGAAGCCACCGACTTCGACTCTTGGGCCGGTGTCGGCCGGAAGCACCCGGCCATCGGCGCGGCATTTGTCATTTACTTTCTCAGCTTCGCGGGTATCCCGCTTACCGCTGGGTTCATTGGTAAATTGTCCGCCTTCGCTGTCCCGTGGCTCGCAGGCCACGCCTGGCTCGTCGTTGTCGCGCTGCTGCTGTCCGCAGTTGCAGCGTTCGCCTACTTCCGTTTCCTCACCATCATGTTCTTCGACGCCCCGTCGAAGACCGCCCGGATGGTGGCACCACAGGGTGCCGTGGCGATCATCATCGCCGTCACGGCCATCCTCACCGTCCTCATGGGTGTGCTCCCTACGTGGGTCATCTCCCTTATCAGTGACGCAGGAACCTTCCTTGTAGGCTAACCCATCGCACACGAGTGCCTCCCAGCAATGAGCTGGGAGGCACTTTTTATTTGCTGCTACTCCCCTAGTTCGTCATAGCGGGATTGCGCGATATCCTTGGCGATAGCAAAGCACAGCCCCTGGGGGAAGCCGCGACGGGCAGCGACACCGACGAGACGGCGGAGATCTTTGTCCTGTTCCTTCCTGTCGGTCGGCACTGACTTGATGGAGCGTGCCTTCTTCTCGATGAGTGCCCGCACCATCGCTTCTTCATCTTCACGGGTGATTTGTTCCAGCGCCTGTGCACGGATCTCCGCGCTCACCCCTTTGCGTTCCAGTTCCCTATCGAGGATTGCAGCGGACTTACCGCGACGCGCGTGCCGCACGCGAACCCATTCGTGGGCAAACAGGGCGTCGTCGACAAGCCCAGAGCTCTTGAGCTCCTCCACTACGGCGGTGACCACATCGCGCGGGAAATCCGCCTTCACCAGCCTCTCAGTCAGCTCATGGGCAGACCGCATGCGAGAGTCCAGGAGGGTGAGGGCGCGCTCCCGGACGGGCTTCTCCGCTGCCTCAGCGTTGGAATCGAACAGCGTAGACGTATCGGACTGCTCAAACTCGGTGATCGCGCGGGACAGCAGCGCGATCTTTTCTTCCTTTGTCGGTGCGTGCGGGTCGTGAACCACAGCACATGTCCTTTCACATGAAAACACACCCATCCTGGAAAGGAGGGGTGTGTGGGTGGATGGTTACTCTTCGGAGTCGTCCTCGTCGTCATCGAACGAGTAATCCTCGTCGATCTCCACGTTCGGAACGACATCGACGAGGTCATCGGAGAGCTCGTCTGCCTCTTCGTCCTCCACGGCCGAGTACTTGCCCACCTTGAGCTTGCGGAAGATCTTGTCCTCAATCTCGTCGGCAAGCTCCGGATTGGACTTCAAGAACTGGCGGGACTTCTCCTTGCCCTGGCCAAGCTGGTCACCCTCGTAGGTGAACCAGGAACCGGACTTCATGACGATGCCGTTTTCCACACCCAGGTCGATGATGGAGGATTCACGCGAAATCCCCTCACCGAACATGACGTCGAACTCAGCGATCTTGAACGGCGGGGACACCTTGTTCTTCACGACCTTCAGTTTGGTGCGGTTGCCGATCGCGTCGCCACCATCCTTGAGCGTTTGGATACGGCGGATATCGCAGCGCACCGAAGCGTAGAACTTCAGCGCCTTACCGCCGGTGGTGGTCTCCGGCGAACCGAACATGACACCGATCTTTTCACGCAGCTGGTTGATGAAGATTGCCGTCGTGCCGGACTGGTACAGCGCACCGGTCATCTTGCGCAATGCCTGGCTCATGAGGCGAGCCTGGAGGCCCACGTGGGAATCGCCCATATCGCCCTCGATTTCAGCCTTGGGTGTCAGTGCTGCCACCGAGTCGATGACGACCATATCAATGGCGCCGGAGCGGATGAGCATGTCGGCGATTTCCAGCGCCTGCTCACCGGTATCGGGCTGGGAAACAAGCAGCTGATCAGTGTCGACACCGAGCTTCTTGGCGTACTCGGGGTCAAGAGCGTGCTCCGCATCGATGAAGGCGGCGATTCCGCCGTCCTTCTGCGCAGACGCGATGGCATGGAGAGCAACCGTTGTCTTACCGGACGATTCTGGCCCGTAGATCTCCACAATGCGACCACGTGGGAAGCCTCCGATACCCAGGGCTACGTCAATGGCGGTGTTACCGGAGGAGATAGCAGCGATCGGCGGGTGCTTCTCTTCGCCCAGGCGCATGATTGAACCCTTGCCAAAGTCCTTTTCGATCTTTTTAAGGGCAGCATCCAGCGCCTTTTCGCGGTCGCTCCCGCTGGATTTGGTGACCGACTTCTTCGATGTTGTCGTTTTCCGTGCCATCAGTTCTTTTTCCTTACTTATCGTCTATAAAAGAGTAACTCTCGAGTGCGTGCAGCCCGCGAGTCGCCGCGCCGTTCATGCGCGCCTATCAGTTAGACGGCCCAACCCGGGCAAAAGGATCCCGCGGGGGTAAAAAATTTTTCCACCAACGGAATCACCGAGCATGCCGTGCCTTTTCGCTTACATGCACACCGTACGCGATCGCTTCATCCGTAGAACACTATACCTGCACATCTGTTCGAATAGCGCGCCCGCCTAGGCGTGGCGTGTACAGACGAGGCCCTACCGCGTCCGAAAAATTGGAATCTACCTATTAGGGCAGGTCTTTCGGACCCCAGCGACGATCCTGCGGAACCTCGAAATCATCACACAGCTTCTCCCAAATATCCCGCACGTCTGTTTCGGTGTTCAGGAGGTTGGCAGCCGTATCCCCCAGCCCGGAGATCTGGTGGTGATCGACGATGTAATCGCCACGGGATTCGCCAAACTCGTGATGAACAAGCTCGTAGAAGTGGTTAAGACGCATACCGCACATAGTACAGCGGGCACCCACAACAGCGGATGCACCCGCGCATACTGTCGTGTGCAACTGCCACGACACCACAGAGCACGACCCGTACCCGCCACCCACCCCTGTCTCTTATACACAT
>ERZ1030944.124-NODE-124-length-21696-cov-10.805092_pt1 | contig 21696 bp, 16 predicted proteins | sample MGYA00518599_ERZ1030944 | MGnify/ENA primary metagenome ERZ1030944 (study PRJEB33718, sample SAMN03159697) | human skin metagenome | collected 2014-05-20 | study: EMG produced TPA metagenomics assembly of the PRJNA266117 data set (Human skin bacterial metagenome... | reverse complement strand
ACGGAGGCGAAACCGGCGGCACGCAGGGTGGTGGCTTGCTCCTCGGGGGTGGCCTGGGAGGGGAGACCAAGGAGAGTGAGGATTTCCCCGGCCTCGTGCTCGTTGGCGATGAGGGGGTTGGCGCGGAGGAGATCCTCGCGGTTGACCTCAATGACGGGGGCCAAGTTGATGACGACACGGCCGGTGGCGTGGGCAATGGCGGCCGAAAAACCACTGGCCGGGATCTCGCCCTGCACCAAGATCATGTCGCTTTCCGCGATTGTCTCGGCGTGGGCTTCGACGCGCTCCGCGTCCATAGCGGAGTTCGCGCCGGGCACGACGACGATGGTATTCTCCCCGGACTCGGAGACGGTAATGAGGGCGAGGCCGGTGTGCTCCTCGAGGAATTCAACGTCGGCGAGGGAGACATCGGAGGATTTCAGATTTGTGAGGGCGGATTCCGCATACGGATCCTTGCCCACGGCACCCACCATGCGCACGTTCGCCCCCTGCAAAGAAGCGGCCACGGCCTGGTTGGCCCCCTTGCCGCCGGCAGAAATATCGCCGCCTGTGCCGAGGACAGTTTGTCCAGGAGCCGGGTGGCGGGTGGCATGTACGGTGAGGTCGGCGTTAATAGAACCGATGACTGTCAGACGCGGATTCATAGGCAACACCATACCGCCTGGTGTCTGAGGAAACAGAAGACCCCGGGCACGGGGACCTGCTCACGGCTTCAGGGAACCGATCGCACATCACAGTGTCCGGGGCACCGTCCGGGGTAATGCATCTGGGGTTTAGCCGGGGGAGCTCAGTTACTCCACCCAGCCGTAGGTGCGCTCCACAGCGCGGTTCCAGTCGTGGTAGAGCTTGTCCACCTTCTCCTTTTCCATCTGCGGCTCCCACACCTTGTCGATGTCCACCTGCGCCTTCAACTGCTCGAGGGAATCCCAGAAACCAATGGCCAGGCCGGCGGCGTAGGCGGCGCCGAGGGCGGTCGTCTCCGTCACCTTCGGGCGAACGACCTCGGTGCCAAGGATATCGGCCTGGAACTGCATGAGCAGCTCGTTCTTGACCATGCCGCCGTCGACCTTCAGGCGGGTGATCTCGACGCCGGAATCGGCGACCATCGCGTCGAGGACCTCGCGTGTCTGGTAGGCCGTCGCCTCGAGCACGGCGCGGGCGAAGTGGTTGCGGTTGGAGAAGCGGGTGAGTCCGACGATGGCACCGCGCGCGTCGTCGCGCCAGCGGGGTGCGAACAGTCCGGAGAACGCGGGGACGATGTAGACACCGCCGTTATCGTCAACCTCGCGGGCCATCGACTCGATCGCTGCGGCGTTCGGAGTTATTGCCAGCTGATCGCGCAGCCACTGGACGAGGGAACCTCCGATGGCCACGGAACCCTCGAGGGCGTACACGGGCTTTTGGTTTTCGATCTGGTAGCAGACGGTGGTGATGAGGCCGTTGTCGGACCACGTCGCCTTATTGCCCGTGTTCTGTAGCATGAACAGGCCCGTGCCGTACGTGTTCTTGGTGTCGCCGGGCTGGAAACACGCCTGGCCGAAGGTTGCAGCCTGCTGGTCACCGAGGACACCACGGATCGGAACATCGGCGAGCGGACCCACATCACGGGTGCGCCCAAAATCGCCCACCGAGGGGCGGATCTCCGGCAGCATGGACATGGGGATATCCATGGCGGCGCAGAGCTCCTCATCCCACTGCAGGGTTTCGAGATCCATGAGCAGGGTGCGGGACGCGTTGGTCACGTCCGTGACATGCTCGGCGTTGCCCTCGGCGCCGCCGGTGAGGTTCCAGATGAGCCAGGAATCGACTGTGCCGAAGATGAGATCGCCCTTTTCTGCGCGCTCGCGGGCACCCTCGACGTTGTCCAGGATCCACGTGATCTTCGGACCAGCGGGGTAGGAAGTAATGCGGAGACCCGTCTTCTTGCGCCACCGGTCAATCCCCTCATCGCCGGCGAGCTCCTTGCAGATCGCCGAGGTGCGAGTGTCCTGCCAGACGATAGCGTTGTACACGGGCTCGCCCGTGTTCTTATCCCAGACAACGGTGGTCTCGCGCTGGTTGGTAATGCCCAGTGCGACCACATCGGAGGTATCGGCATCGATATCGGTGAGGGCGCGCCCCATAGCGCGGCGGGCGTTTTGCCACAGCTTCATCGGGTCGTGCTCCACCCATCCAGCCTCGGGCATGATCTGATCATGCTCATACTGGCCGGTGGAACAGACGGTGCCTTCGTGGTCGAACAGGATGCAGCGGGTGGAGGTGGTGCCGGCATCGAGTGCGGCGATGAACTTCTTGCGTCCCATAGCGGTAAAACCTTTCTTTTATGTGGGGGAGAGATATTGAAATATCTGTAGTTCGGGAGTGCGGGGGTGCGGGTTAGACGGCGAGTGACAGTAGACCGACGGCAACAGCCGCCAGCAGCGGTCCGATGATCGGAACCCAGACATAATTCCATGCTGCGGATTCCTTGTTCTTAAAGGGTAGAACGAAGGCATACATGAGGCGCGGGCCGAGATCGCGGACCGGGTTAATGGCGTACCCGGTGGGCGTACCAACCGAGAGGCCGATGGCGACGATGATGAAGGCGACACCGAAGTAGCTCAGCGGGCCGAGCTCTCCGCCGGACGGGCCGAAGGCGATGAAGGCCAACAGCGCGAAGGTGCCAATGAACTCGGTCACGCAGTTCCAGCCGTTGTGCGGATGTGCGGGCCGGGTGAAGAAGATCCCGCCGGGGATGGCCTCATCGTGGTGATCAAACAGCTGCTTGTAAGCGAGGTAGGCGGCACCGGCGCCGACCATGGCGCCGAGCATCTGGCCGGCGATGTAGGCGGGGACCAGCGACCAAGACAGGTTCCCGGCGATCGCTGCCCAGATCGTCACTGCCGGGTTGAGGTGGCCGCCCGTGGGGTCGGCGATCGACGCACCGATGAACACACCGAGGCCCCACCCGAAGGCGATCATGAGCCAGCCGGTTCCTTTAGCGGCCGATGTGCGAAGGTTGACAGCGGCACAGACACCGTTGCCAAACAGGAGGAGCATGGCGGTGCCAAAAAACTCCCAGCCAAATGCGGACAGTGGTGTTAATTCCATACGCGGACTTTCTTGTCGTGGGTTTTTGCCCAGTTATCTGTGTTTATGTGGTTTTTTCTCTGGAAAGGCGAAAGCCCCGCTCGTAGCGGGGCCTTCAGAGGTATTGAGTTTTTACTGCTCATCCTGCGATTCGTCGAGGTGAGTGCGCGGATCGGAGACTTCTTCCAAACGGGCATTCGCAGCCGCATCGGTAAGCTCCTTCTCGGCGGCGAGCTGACCCTTCATGCGGGAGGTGAAGGACTCAATCTCGGCCCGCTTGGTCTCGTCATCCCAGCCAAGTAGTGGGGCGATGATGTCGGCCACGGCCTCCGCAGAGTCGATGCCACGGTGGTCGTACTCCATCGTGATGCGCGTGCGGCGGGCGAGGATGTCCTCGAGGTGCTGTGCGCCCTCGTGGGTGACGCCGTAGCGCACCTCTGCCTCGAGGTAGTCGGGCGCGCCGGGGATCGGCTTCAGGCCGTCCGGGTCGGCGGCCACAACATCGTCGACAAGCGAACCATAGCGGTGGATGAGGTGGTCGGCGACCTTCTCGGACACGCCGAGGCGCTTGGCCAGGGCCGGCAGCGAGTTCTTCAGGGCCTGGAAACCGTCGGCGCCGAGAATCGGCGTGTGATCCGTGACGGACTCGGGGACGCGGATCTTGATGTCCTCGGCGGCCTTGTCCACGGCGTCCTTGCCGATGACGCGGTAGGTGGTGTACTTACCGCCAGCGACGGAGACGAGACCCGGGGCAACGCGGGCGACCGCGTGGTTGCGGGACAGGTTCGTCGTGGTGTCGGACTTGCCGGCGAGCAGCGGGCGCAGGCCGGAGTACACGCCGACAATATCGTCGTGGGTGATCTGGCGAGAGACGCGGGAGTTGAGCTCGTCGAGGATGTAGTTGATATCCGTTGCCGTCGGGGCCGGGTCAGCGCGATCCATGTCCCAGTCGGTGTCCGTGGTGCCGACGATCCAGTAGTTGCCCCACGGGATCACGAAGAGCACGGACTTCTCGGTGACGAAGCAAATGGCGGCGTCTCCCTCAAAACGGTCCTTCGGGATCACAATGTGGACACCCTTGGATGCGTGGACGGTGAACTTGGCATCCACGTCGGCAAGCTCCTGGATCTCGTTGGTCCACACGCCGGTGGCGTTGATGAAGGCGTCTGCGTGGATGGTCGTCGTGTCGCCGGTGTCGGAATCCTGGACGTGGACGCCGGTGACGCGGTCGCCGTCCTTCTCAAAGCCAGTGACCTGGGTGGAGTTGCGGACCGTCGCGCCGTAGTGGGCGGCGGTGCGCAGGACGGTCATCGTGTGGCGGGCGTCGTCGACAAGAGTGTCGAAGTAGCGCACGCCACCGACGAGGGCATCCTTCTTCAGGCCCGGAGCCAGGCGCAGGGCACCCTTGCGGGAGAGGTGCTTCTGGAATGGCACGGTCTTTGCGCCGCCCATGAGGTCGTAGAGGGCGAAGCCGCAGAACATCATGACGCGTTCCCACACGGGGTGGGTCAGCGGGAAGAGGAAACGCAGCGGGGTGACCAGGTGGGGAGCGAGGGCGGACATGGACAGCTCGCGCTCGTGCAGGGATTCGGCGACGAGGGCGAAGTCGAACATGGCGAGGTAGCGCAGGCCACCGTGGAACATCTTGGAGCTCCTGGAGCTGGTGCCGGCGGCGAAATCGCGAGCCTCGATCACGGCGACATTCAGACCGCGCGTTGCAGCGTCGAGTGCGGCGCCGGCACCAACGGAGCCACCGCCAATGATGACGAGGTCGAAGTGCTCATTGCCGAGTTTTTCCCAGGACTCCTTGTGTACCTCGGGGGAAAGTGTTGAGGTGGGGTGAAAAGCCATGATAAGTCTCCCTTTCATGTGGTTTTGTTTGACGGCTTGGTGATGACTAAAACTTTACCTACGAAACCGTAAGTTACGAAAGTGTAGCGTCCCCTGTTTGGGGTTAGGGGGCGGACACGTGGATGCACGGCCAACGTTAGTTTTGTGCCCGTGATCCTGCATGACAACGTTTATTCCTGCACGTGAAGGAAGTGGGGTGTGTGCGGGGAAGAGGGGGCAGGTGCCGTGATGTGTCTCACTATGTGGTGTGAGGGGGTGCATGTGGCTGTGGCGGGTTGACACAGGTGCGAGGTTCTCGTCGTCCCGTCGTGCGAGTCGGGTCAGTGGGGTAGGCTGAAACGCGTACGTTGTTTACGGCCAGTGGGTGTCCGCACCCCTTCGAGTACTTGGAGATAACAATGGAAGCGTATTTCATGCCCCGTCGTGTGCCCACAGTTCACACGGTGGATCCCCAGGTTGCTGCAGCGGCCGCAGCACAACATCGGGACGACAATATCCTGCAGGCCTTGGACACCCAATTCTCGGTAGACCAGGAGCACGTCATCGACATCATGTCGGAATATTGGGGGCCATATTCCAGCTAGCACCTGCAGAAGCAGATAAGCTACCGCACTTTCCAGGCAAAACGGTAGATTGGGGGAAAGAAACCACTTCCATTGATCGCCGGTGATCGTGTGTGGCCCGGCAGTGAGGACAGTAGTCATGATTCCCGCCGACAAGAATGACGCTAACGACGCTCTTTTAGACCGTGCACAGGGGGTGCTGTACGGCCAATTCATCGGGGACTCCCTCGGCTCACTCGTGGAGTGGATGTCCCCGCACGAGATTGAGGCTGACTATCCGGATGGGGTTCGGGAGCTTGTCGACGGCGGGCCCCACGGTCTCCTCGCAGGCCAGCCAACTGACGACTCGGAAATGGCGCTGGCACTCGCGCGGTCGCTCGTCTCCCTCGGCTCTTTCGATCTCGACGATATTCGTGGTGCCTACGAACGCTGGATGCGCTCGGAACCCTTCTCCGTGGGGCAGACGTGCCGGGCTGCACTCACCGGTGGCTATATGAGCCCGGATTCGCAGGCCAACGGCGCCCTCATGCGGATTTCACCGCTCGCCGTCTTCGGCGCGGGCCGCCCGGCAGATGCCGACGGATCGATCGCCGAGGCCGCCACGGAAGACGCGAAAATTACGCACATCAACCCGCTGTGCACGGCGGTGAACGCCACCTACGTTCTCACCCTCACGCGGATCGTGCGCGAGGGCCTCACCCGCGATGCGGCGGTGGACACCCTCCAATCCGTCGCGCGCGAGTATGGCTCCCCAGAAGTAGAAGACCTGGTTGAGCGCGGGCTGCAGGCACCGCCGGCGGACTTCGTCCAGCAGATGGGCTGGGTCACCATCGCGTTCACCAACGCCGTGTACGAGCTCGCGCACGGCGACAGCATTGAAGAGTCCCTCGTCCGAACGGTGAGGCAGGGTGGCGATACCGACACAAACGCCGCCATCTGCGGCGCGCTGCTGGGTGGCCTTTACGGTGCCGAGGCGATCCCCGCACGGTGGCGGGAAACTATCGACACCTGCAAGGCCTACCCCGGTACCCTGCGTCCACGGCCGGAGGAATACTGGCCCGCAGATGCCTCCCAGCTCGCACGGAGCCTGTTGGCCCTGTAGCTAGACGGGCGGTAGCCCCTACGATGTGGTGAGCGTCAGCCGGGAATCCAAGAGCTGCTGCGTGTACGCGTGCTGGGGGTTCGTGTACACGGCATCGGAGGAACCGCGTTCCACGATGCGGCCACCCTGGAAGACGGCCACATCCGAGCAGATCTCGTGAATGACACCCAGATCGTGGGAGACAAACACTGTGGTCAGGCCGTACTCCCGCGACAGACGCTGGAGCAGGTTCAGGATCTGGGCGCGCACGGACACGTCGAGGGCAGAAACCGCCTCGTCGGCAAGCAAAACCTCCGGATGCACGGACAGCGCGCGAGCGATAGAGATGCGCTGGCGCTGGCCACCCGAAAACTCGTGCGGATACTTGTCGGCGGCCGACGGATCGAGACCCACCTCCGCTAACACCTCCTCCACACGAGCGCGGGACACGTCTCCCGGCTCTGCAATCGAACGACCCACCGTCATCCGGGGGTCGAGCGAGCCACGTGGATCCTGGAATACCATCTGCACGCTCCTGCCCACGGTGCGCGGATCGACCGGTTTCCCGTGCAGGGTGATGGTGCCACTGGTAGGCGTAATGAGGCCGGAGAGGAGACGCAGGAACGTAGACTTGCCCGAGCCGGATTCGCCCACGATGCCGAGCTGCATCCCCTGCGTCACAGTGAGCGAAACATCGGACAATGCCGTGTTTTCTACTGCCGGGTGGAAGAGCTTCTTAGAGGTGAACACCTTGGACACGTTGTCAGCAACGATAATCGGGGCAGGGCCGTGTGTGCTCGCCGCTGTTTCTGCTTCTGCTGATTCTGTTTCTGCTGTTTCTGTAACCGCCGTTGCTGTTTCCGTCGGGGCTGCCGATACGCCCTTCTTTACACCGGGGACGTACGTGTCCGCCGTGGAGACCGTGTAGAACTCGCCGTTTTCGTCGCGGGCGGTGAGATCCGTCGCCGCAACGAGCCCGGCAGTGTAGGGGTGCGCGGGAGAACTGATGAGAGTCGACGTTGCGCCCTTTTCCACAAGATGCCCATCCTTCATCACGATGAGGGAATCGCACACGTGGGAAACGAGGCCGATGTCGTGCGAAATGAACAGCACAGCCGTGCCACGCTGTTCCGTCAACCGCGAGATAAGGTCCACGATCTGCTGCTGCACAGTAACATCGAGGGCCGTCGTTGGCTCGTCGCAAATGAGAAGATCCGGGTTGTTCGCCACAGCCATGGCGATCAGCGCCCGCTGCCGCTGGCCACCGGAAAGCTCATGTGGGAACGCCTCATAGGCGCGTTCCGGCAGGGAGCACTCCGCAAACAGGTCCTTGGTGCGCTGGGCGGCAGTGGCCTTGTCCGCCGTGCCGTGCAGAAGCATCACCTCGTCTACCTGTTTGCCCACGCGCTTCAGGGGGTTCAGCGCGGTCAACGGCTCCTGGAAGACGATCGAGATGCGGTCACCACGTAGAGGGGCGACCTCCTTTTCCGGCGCGCCGATAAGCTCCCGCTCCGCAAAGGTGGCGGAGCCGGTGGCGTGGAGATTCTCAGCGAGGAGGCCGAGAATGGCGTAGGACGTGAGCGTCTTGCCGGAACCGGACTCGCCGATGATGCCGAGCTTTTCGCCGGCATCCAGCGCGAACGTGATGTCCTTGACCAGGTCACGGCCGGAGGCGGTGGAGACGGTGAGGTGGGAAACATTAAGAAGACTCATCGGTTTGCTCCCGTTGTCGGATCAAGGATGTCGCGGAGGGCATCACCTAGCAGGTTGAAGCCCAAAACCGTGAGGGCAATAGCCATGCCGGGCCACACCACCAAAAGCGGCTGGGTGGACAGGAAGGACTGCGCCCCCTGCAGCATGCGTCCCCACGATGGATCTGGCGGGGGAGTGCCGAGCCCGAGGAAGCTGAGGGCCGCCTCGGCGAGGATCGCCAGCGCAAATACGATGGAGGCCTGGACGATGACGAGGCCAGCGATGTTCGGGAGCACGTGGTGCACAGCCTTGGATACTCCCCCCTTGCCCGCGAGCGTGGCGGCCTCCATATACGGGGCCGTCACCACGCGCAGCGTGCCCGCGCGGGAGACGCGAATGAAGGCGGGGATGGAAGCAATGCCAATGGCCACCATAGCCGAGCCCGTGCTCGCACCCACCATCGCACCGGCGATAATCGCCATGAGCAGGGCGGGGAAGGCGAGCAGAATGTCCGCGCTGCGGATGATCAGCTGCTCGATGACGCTATCCCTGTTCATCCCGGCAATGATGCCGAGCGGCACCCCGACGAGCATGCCGATGGTGACGGCGACAAAGCCGACAAAGAGGGTGATCTGGCTTCCGGCCATGATGCGCGACAGGATGTCGCGCCCGTAGCGGTCGGTTCCCATGAGGTGTTCCCACGAGGGGCCCTCCAAGGCGGAGTGGGGGAACGCCTGGATCGGGTCGTAGGGCGTCCACACCAGTGAGATAAGGGCGACGGCGACGACGATGATGACGAGGCCAGAGCCGAGGTAAAGCTGGAGTTTTTTCATGCGCGGACCCTCCTCACGCGGGGGTCAATGATGGTGTAGCAGAGGTCCACGATGGTGTTAATAGCCAGCGTGAACACGACGAGGACAAGGACAGCGGACTGGACGGCGGGGAGGTCGCGGTTGGTCACGGAATCCAACAGGAATGCGCCGAGGCCGGGGATGGCGAAGACGCGCTCGATGACAACCGCGCCGACCACGAGGCCGGCCAGCTGCACGCCGGTGACGGTAATGACAGGAAGGGCGGCGTTGCGCAGGCCGTCCTTGACCAGAGCCTGCCAGCGGGTCTGGCCCTTGGCGCGCGCCGTCCGCAGGAAGTCGTCGTTAAGAATATCGAGGACGGCGTTGCGGACGTAGCGGGTGATAATCGCGGCCTGCACGGCAGCGAGGGCGAGGACGGGGAGGATGAGTCTGGACACGAATGCGCCGAAATTCCATCCCGGTGGCATCCAGCCGTTGGCCGGCAGCCACCCCAGCTGTACGGAGAACACCGTCACCAACAGGATCGCGGCGAGGAAGGAGGGGATGGCGATACCTACCTGGCTGGCAGCCGTGATGAGCACACCGTCGATCTTGCGGGCTCGCAGGGCGGCCCACATCCCCAGCGGGACGGCAATGGCTACCGCAATGATGAGCGCCGTGGTGACCAGGATGAGGGAAACCTGCAGGCGGTCGGCGATGAGCGGGGAGATGTCCTGCGAACTGGTGAGGGACTTTCCAAAATCGCCGGTGAACAGGCCGGAGACCCAGTCGACGTACTGGGTGAGAAGCGGCCGGTCGGTGCCGAGTTCCGCGCGCTTTTTGGCGAGGAGTTCGGGGGTGGCGTTCACGCCGAGGGCAATCTCGGCGGGGTCGCCGGGGACGACGCGGAGCGCCAAAAAGATGAGGATAGAGGAGGCAAAAACCGTGCCCACGAAGCGGACCCCGATGCGGAGGAGCTGTCTAATCACTTGTCTGCCTCCATATCCGCCAGAGGCAGGCCCTCCGTCACGACGTTGGGGTTAAAGCCCGTCACGCCCGGCTTGGTGACCACGATATTGGGGAAGTTGAACACGGTATCTGCTGCCGCATCCTGCATGATAGTGTCCACCGCATCGCGCATGTACTGCACGTTTTCCTCGGGGGTTCCTGTGTCGGCGAGGCTAAGTTGCTCGCGCAGTTTTTCGCTGTCGTAGCCAAGGTAGTAGTCGGGGTTACCAAACAGGTGGGGGATGTCGCGGGCCTCCACGTGGGCGATGAGCGACATCTGGTAATCGGCCTGGCCCATGACCTTGTTCAACCACACGGCGGGGAACTCCGTGCCCACGATGTAGGCATCGAGTCCGATGTCACGGAGCTGGCTGACAATGATCTCGGAGGCGCTCATGGCGTAGGGGAAGCTGGGGACAGCGAATTCCACCTTTGCGCCCTCGGCACCCGCTTCGCGGATGAGCTCCCGCGCCTTGTCCGGATCGTAGGGGTAGTAGTTCTTCTCTGTGTACCACGGATCGGTGGGGGGAACTGGTTGCCCGCCGGTATCCGTGCCGTAGCCTGCCCATGCGGTATCGATGACCGCTTGGCGGTCGATGGCGTACATGACGGCTTGGCGGACGCGGACATCGTCGAACGGGGCGCGCTTGTTGTTCATCGATAGCAGCACCTCCCCGTTGGTGGTTCCCACCTGCACGTTGTACTTGCCACCGGATACGAGCCCGGATACGAGCTCGGGTTGCTGCGCGGCCCAGAGAATATCGATGTCGCCGCTGAGGAGGGCGTTGGTGGAACTTGTGGCATCCGCGAAGTAGCGAATCACCGCGTGGGAGTGGTGGGGTTTTTCGCCCCAGTAGGTCGGGTTTTCTTTAAGCGCGACGGACTGGCCGACGGCGAAGCTGTCAATGGTGTAGGGGCCGGTGCCCACTGGTTCGGTTGCTAATTTGTCCACGTGGTCGGGGTGCATCATGGCACCGATGAGCGTGCCCATGGACCACAGCCACTGGTTCGACGGGTGAGACAGGGTGACTTCGAGGGTGAGGGGATCAATAACGCGGACGTGGTCGACCACGTCCATGCCCTTTTTCATTCCGTTGGTCCAGTTTTCCTGCACGTTGGTGATGGAAAACGCTGCGGTATCCGCGGTGAAGGGTTCCCCTGTAGAGAAAGTCACGCCGTCGCGGAGGTGGAATGTGTAGACGGTGCCGTCCGGGGACATTTCCCAGCTAGTGGCAAGGCCGGGTACGATGTCGCCCTTTTCATCCAGTTGGATGAGGGTCTGGTACACGTTGCCCATGAGCGCCGAGGGGATGGCGGCGCCACCGGTGGTGGTGAAGTCCAGGCTCGCAGGTGGCCCGGAGGTTCCGACGACGATGGAGTCTTGTTGCTGATTTGTTGCTGTGGGGGTCGCCGTGTAGCCAGCGCTACACGCCGTTGCCGCAGTCGCGATCGTGATGCCCGTGAGGACACTCGCGGTCGCCCGGAGTGAAAACATGTGGAACATGGTAAAACGAACGGCAATTAAAAACACGTTTTTTTGAATATTTCCCCCCGTTTTCTCCTGTCGCTTCGCGCACGAGTGCAATAATGGCCCATCGTGGGAGACGTTATTCATGGTTTTACTGTCGTCGCGCTGATTATCGTCGCCGGATTCGCTGTCGCGCGGACCGGTGTCCTTGGGTCGCATGCGGAGAAGGTTCTCTCCGCCCTCGTCTTCAACGTGACCACCCCGGCGCTCATCATCACGCACACGGCGACGACGCGCCCTGCGGAGCTCTTCTCCCCACTGTTCTTCGTCATCGTCGCTGCGGAAATGGTGATGTTTGTCCTCGTTGCGGTGGGCTACCGGCTCGTCGGGCGGACCCGCTGGGACCGGGCGATCTTCGCGGGGGTGAGCACGTCCTACGTCAATGCGGCGAACCTCGGCATCCCGTTTGCCGTCTATATTCTTTCCGACGCCCACCCCGCCGTCCTCGCCATCGTGTTTCAGACCTCACTGTATGCTCCCTTTGCGCTGCTGCTTGTCGACGCTTCCCGGGGCAGGCACGCCAGCGACACGCGCGCCCGCGGCCGCAACCGGTGGGCGCCACTGAAGAACCCCATCGTCATCGCTGCGGCTATCGGCATCGCGGTGAGTCTCACGGGCGTGACGATCCCCTCGATGATCTTTGATCCACTGCAGCTGTTATCCGATGCGGCTGTGGGGCTCGCACTCATCTTCTTCGGTGTTTCGCTCTCCTCCACGACGTTCCTGGAAAAGGGGGCGGTCTCCCGGCGGGAGGCGGCGGGACTCAGCGTGGCCAAGTCCATACTGCACCCGGTAGTGGGGTGGGGATTGCTACGCTTGTGGGGCTGGATCCCGCCGGTGTCATCGCGGCGGGGCTCATGGGGGCGCTGCCCACCGCGCAAAACGTGTTCGTGTACTCCTCGCAGTACAACACCGCACCGCACCTTGCTCGGGATGTGTCCGTCATCACCACGCTGGCGGCGCTTCCTGTCATGCTCGTCATTGCGCTGGTTCTGGGGTAGGGGCAGTAGTCACCGCTCTGAAAAGTCGAGTGCCCCCACCCCGAACATGTATTGAAGGGATTCTATGTGAGTGCTAGCCTACGTATTGAAAAGTTTCGATATATAGGAGGTTGGCAGTGGCACCTGAAGAGCGCTATTCCCGCATCGCCGGCATGATAACAGCCCTCTCACAGCCCAAGCGGCTGCAGATTGTGGATATGTTGTCCTGCGGGGAACTGTGTGCGTGCGAAATATTGGAAGCGTTCCACATCACCCAGCCGACGCTGTCCTACGACATGAAAGTGCTGACAGAAGCCGGCATTGTGAAGGGGCGAAAAGACGGCAAAAACACCTACTACACGTTGCGGCAAGAAAACCTCACATGGCTGCTAGGAGAGCTCAATGCCGTGTGTTCTGACACCCCCGATTGCCTGTGTCATGTGGCCCACCGAGGTGATTGCTAATGGACTTCTTCCACAAATATCTCTCAGTGTGGGTTCTCCTCTGCATGCTTGCAGGTGTCGCCCTCGGTGCTCTCGTGCCTGCCGTCCCGGACGCTCTGGGGAGGCTGACTGTTTCAGGGATCTCCATCCCTATCGCTGTGCTCATCTGGATCATGATCTACCCCATGATGATCAAGGTGGACTTCGCCAGTGTCCGCACGGTAGGGAAGAATCCCGGTGGGCTCGTCCTCACGTGGGTGATCAACTGGTTGGTCAAGCCGTTCACGATGTATGCCATCACCGCCTTCTTCCTCTTTACTGTGTTTTCGGCAGTCATCCCTAAGGATCTCGCTACCGACTACCTTGCTGGCGCGGTTCTGCTTGGCGCCGCGCCGTGCACGGCCATGGTTTTTGTGTGGAGCAGCCTGGTCAAGGGGAATCCCGCGTACACGGTTGTTCAGGTTGCGACCAACGACCTCATCATCCTCGTGGCCTTCGTGCCCATCGTCACGTTCCTCCTCGGGGTAACAGATGTGCACGTGCCCTATACCGTCCTCATCCTCTCCGTGGTCCTGTTCGTCGTGATCCCGCTCGTGGCTGGCGTAATTACCAGGCAGGTAGTCGTCCGGAAGAGGGGAGAAAAGTACCTGGCGGACACGTTCCTGCCGGCCTTCGACGGCGTTACCACCATTGGTTTGCTGGCAACCTTGGTCATCATCTTCAGCTCCCAGGCGGAGACGATTCTGGCGCACCCGGTTCATATCGCCCTCATCGCGGTCCCCCTCATCATTCAGACCGTCGTCATCTTCGGTCTTGCGTATGCGGGAGCCCGGGTCATGGCACTGCCGTTCGACATTGCTGCACCGGCGGGAATGATCGGGGCCTCGAACTTCTTTGAGCTTTCTGTAGCCGTCGCCGTTGCACTGTTTGGCGCGGGCAGCCCGGCAGCTCTGGCAACGACCGTGGGGGTACTCACCGAGGTGCCCGTCATGCTGGCTCTCGTGGCGTTTGCGAACAGAACCAAGGGCTGTTTTGCGACCGGGCAAAAGGTGAGGGGCACCTCCAGTGTGAGCAACACCTCCAGTGTGAGCAACAACTCCAGCGGGGGTGAGCCGCGTGGGAACTGAGCATGGTGTGAGAACTGTGCGTGGCGTGGGAACGAGGCCACGCGTCGCGTTTATTTGTGTGCATAACTCGTGCCGGAGTCAAATCGCGGAGGCGTTCGCGCGGCTCCGCCTGGCTGATGTGTGCGATGCCTATTCTGCGGGGGTCGCCGCTTCCGGAAGCCTCAACCAGGACGCGGTGCGGCTCATGAAGCAGCTGTACGGCATCGATCTGACAGGGCAGAAGAGCAAGACGATCGAGGAGATCCCGAACCCGAACATTATTATCTCCATGGGCTGTATGGACGGGTGCCCATACATTGGCAGGGGATACGACGAGGATTGGGGGATACCGGATCCGACAGGAACCGATGACGAGACCTTCGCCCGCACGATCCGGGTAATTGAAGGAAAGGTAGCTGCGCTGGGAGCACGCCTCAGACAGCACACAGCCCACCGAAAGTAATTCCGGTGGGCTGCCTGCCGTCAGTATAGGCGGGAGAAAAAGTCGGGGTTTACGCGGTAACTGCTGCCTCCACGGGTTCATCCTCGTGGAGGGTGGCGACACCGACCTGGATGTCTTCCTTCTTACGGGTGGTGAAGTCCAGGATCAAGCCGACGATAGCGGCTGTCAGAACCGGGAGCCACCAGCCGAGGTCGTTGGAGTGACCCGGTGCCCAGCTGATGAGCGGCTCGATGACAGCAGAACCCCAACCGAGGGAATTCAGGCTCATGAGGCCGGCCCAAATGATGGCCACATACAGGGAGATGCGGTACGTCCAGAACAGCTTCCGGCCGAACAGGGGCTCCACCAGGGTGATGAGCACGAGGGTCATGGCCGCCGGGTAGAGGAAGCCGATGATCGGGGCGGCGACGGACAGCACGGCGGTCAGGCCCAGGGAGGAAATGCCCAGTGCGATGACGGAGAAGATGATCACCCACGCGTGGTAGGAGATGCCGGGGGCAATCTCGTTGAAGAACTCGGAGGTCGAGCCGATGAGGCCGACCGAGGTGGTCAAGCAAGCCAGGAAAACGATGGCGCCGAGAGCGTACATGCCGGGGGTGCCCATGATCTCATGCGCGGATGCGGCAAGCAGTGACGCGCCATCCTTGTAGGAGCGACCATCAGCCAGGTTCTTGCCGATGATTCCCAGACCGATGTAGACGAGGGCCAGGAGAATGCCGGCACCGATGGCGGCGGCGGACACGGAGCGGACGAGGCGCGGGCCTTCGCCGACGCGCTTGTACCGCAGGGAGGTAACGACGAGAATGCCGAAGGCGAGGGCAGCCAGGGAATCCATGGTGGCGTAGCCCTGGATGAGGCCAGCTGACATCGGGGCAGCATAGTCCTCAGCTGGGGGCAGAGCCTGCGAGTCCAAACGGACGAAGCTCATGATGATCATGACGGCCAGCAGGAACAGCAGCGCCGGTGTCAGGAACTTACCCAGGTTGTCGATGATCGAGTTCGAGTTCCATGCCAGGGCGGCCGAAATGACGAAGAAAACGATGCAGTAAATGACCAGTGAGGCCTTGTTGTCCACGCCCGAGATCGGGACGAACCCGGAGCCGTAGCTCACGACGGCTGTACGGGGGACGGCGTACAAAGCGCCGATGGACAGGTACACAAGGATCGGGAAAACGATGCCGAATACCTTGCCGCCACGGTTGGACATGTCGGTGATGGAATCACCGGTCACGGCGACGGCGATGACGGAAATCACAGGAAGAAGCACACCGGCGAGAAGGAAGCCGATAATGGCGGGCGTGAAAGCCTCGCCTGCGTGTGCGCCGAGCATCGGCGGGAAAATAAGGTTACCGGCGCCGAAGTACATGGAAAACAGCATCATGGACGCCACGATGAGCGTTATGTAGTACTTTCCACCTCGGATCGTCGGTGTTGCTGCGTCGGCTGACGCATTCTTTGCAGTCATGGTAGGAACTCCAGTCCTCTCAAAAATCTCACTCTGACGGATTACCTACCGGCCCTGTGCCCTTTGTCAGATCGGGTCGATTCGGTAGTGGTTTGCCGTGGTTACCGCCTATGGGTGGGGCGGACTACGGCTCCCCATGTCCTTTATTTCACTGTATGGGACGGTATCCTACACAGTGGGAGGCAATTTGTGAAATTTTATCCCTAAAAGGTATTCCCAATTCTGCTTATCATTTCTGCTAGGGTTGACCGGTCGCACCCGAAATTGAGACGCGCAAACCCGTCATGAACTGCCCCGAACCCAGTGCATGCGTTGAGTCCGACGCGCGCTTTCTCGGCCAAAACCTGCTGTGGGTTGTTGCGCAGCGCAAGGATCTCACATTGTGAGAAATCAAGCCACATGAGGTAGGTCGCATCCGGATGTGACATGCCGATTCCGGGCAGAACCTCGGGCAGGTGGGTGAGGAGATAGTCTCGGTTTTCCACGAGGTACGCGATTTCGTCATCGAGGAACGAGGATGTGTCGGTGTAGCAGGTCACGGCCGCAACGTTCCCGAGAATCGATGGTGGGGGCACGGCGCTTGGGTTGAGTTTCCCCCACGCGTCATTGTCGTGGTTGTTGGTGAGGATGATCTGGGCGGAGCGCAGGCCAGCGACGTTCCACCCCTTGGACGTGGACATGAACGTGATTGTGCGCTCAGAGGCGACATCGGACACTCTGGCGGTGGGGCAGTGATGGTGACCAGGGTAGACCAGAGGCGCGTGAATTTCGTCGGAAAGCACGCGCACGTCGTACCGGTCCGCGAGTTCCGCCAGATGGATGAGGTAATCCCGCTCGTGGACAACCCCCAACGGATTGTGTGGGGAACAGAGAATGAACGCTGCGGGGTGGTGGTCTTGGAATGCCTCCTCCACCGCGTCGAGGGACAACCCGTCAATGGTGACAACCTCTCGCCCTGCTGATTGGCAAGCGAAGAAGAACGGCGGGTAGCTCGGTGTGGGGATCACGACGGGGCCTGCGGGAACGATGTAGCGGAGCGCTGCGATGAGCGCCTGCATGACGTCGGTTGCCAGATGGATGCGGGAGGGATCGACGTGCCACCCGTAGCGGGCTTGGCAGAACTGGCTGAGCGCCTCTGCTACCTCGTTTCCCGCCGGGGGATAGCCGAATTGTTCCTCGTCAATGGCCTGGTGGAGAGCCTGGGTGATGCAGGGGTTGGTGGCAAAATCTGATTCGGCGATCCACAGTGGCAGCACATCTGGCTCGAAGGCTGTCCACTTCATCGTCCGGCGGCGGCGGAGCGTGTTGAGGTCTGGGCATTTCATACTTTAGATTGTATTCCTCTGCCGTGCTCATGGAACCTGGCTCACTGTGTCTGCGGTGTCTGGGGTGTCTGGGGTGCCTGCGGTGTCTACTGTGTCTGCTGTGCCTTGCTCACAGAGCGATTAGTTGATGAGGCCGAATTCTTTCAGGCGCTTGCGGCTCTCCTCCGTTGCCGTGGAGGTGAGGGCGAGGAGCTGGGAGTAAATACCACCGGAGGCCGCCAGCTCCGCCGGTGCGCCGATCTCGTCCACGCGTCCCTTATCCATCGTGACGATCGTGTCCACGGTCGCAATCGTGGACAAACGGTGGGCGATGATGAGCGTCGAACGGTTGCACATCAGCGCCTCCAACCCGGCCTGAACCTGCTGCTCCGCTTTGGTGTCAAGGGCACTCGTCGCTTCATCAAGAACAAGGATGGGAGCATCCTTCAGCATTGCGCGGGCGATAGCCACGCGCTGCTTCTGGCCACCGGACAGGCGAAGACCACGTTCGCCGATGACAGTGTCATAGCCGTCGGGGAAAGCCTCGATGAAGTCGTGGGCGTACGCGGCCTTGGCAGCGTCGATAATTTCCTCGTCCGTGGCATCGGGCTTGCCGTAGGCAATGTTCTCGCGCACCGTGCCGGAAAACAGCGAAGAATCCTGGAACACCACGCCGACGGATGCCCGCAGATCCTCTGCCTGAACATCGGTGACATCGTGCCCGTTGATGGTAAGCCGGCCGTCGGTCGGCCTGTACAGGCCGAGGATGAGATTGACCAGCGTCGACTTGCCGCCGCCGGATTCGCCAACGAGTGCAACCTTTTCACCCGGGTGGACAGCAAAGCTGATGTTGTGGATGACCTCGTCGCCCTCTTCGTAGCTGAAGCTCACGTCGTCGAAAGTGATGGCGGTCGATCCGGCCGCTGCCAGAGGCGTGGCGTGCTGGGGCTGCGCCTCGAGCGTGTGGGAGGAGCCGGTCGCATCGACGACGATCTCGTTGGCCGTCGGCTCGGGGGACACCTCCATCACCTCGAAGTAATCCTTGGAGCCCGCGATCGCCCGCTGCGTCGTGTCTACGAGGTAGCTCATCATCATGACCGGTTGACGCGCCATGGTGACCAGCTGGATAAGCATGACCATGTCACCGAGGCTGAAATAGCCGTGGAGAGTGCGGTAGAAGAGCACGCCGTAGATGAACAAGAAGATGAGGTCCATCGCCGCGCCGCGTGCGACATCCATGAGGTGCCAATAGCGGGACTGCTCGCGGGTATACGTCACCGTCTTGCCGTAGCGACGGGAGAAGCCGACGAGCTCAGCCACCTCCGTGACGAAGGACTTCACCACCTTGACCTGGCTGATGACCTCGGCAAAACGCCCGCCTGCGAGGTCAATTTCCCTGTTCTTCGCTGCCTCGATGCGCTGCCATTTCTTGCTCGTCAGCGCCGTCAGCCACATGTAAATGGGGAAAATGATGGCCAGCAGGACCGCAAGCGGCCAGTAATACACCGCCGTGATGATGAGGACAGCCGCCACCGTGAGCAGCATCGGGAAAAAGTTGTTGGAAAAAGCCTGCAGGAACTGCGTGATAGAGGTGATGGACCGGTCGAGCCGGGCGATGATCGTGCCGGTCACTTGGGAATCAAAGTAGCGCTGTGGCAGGGACAACAGCTGCGCGTAATAACGCGTGCAGAGGATCTGTCGCATCCGCGCGGCCATGACATCGCCGATATAGCCGCCGATGTTGCGCACGCCGGTGTTGAGAAGTCCGACGACGAGGATTGCCACGGTCAGCCAGATGATCCGCGTGTTCGCGTCACCCAGTGGCTGCTCGCCGGAAACGACGGAGACGATGGTGTCAGTCGCGTCGCGCATGATGAACGGGTTAATCAGGCCGAGCGCCGCGGTGACAAGGGAGGCGAGGATCACTCCCACATAGAAGGGCCACAGGGCTGTGGCATTTCTAATAATTCGTAGGATGCTACGCACACATACTCCTTCTACCCGCTGTCCCCGGGTCCCCGGGGATTATTGCCATATCACCAAACACGCACCCTACCTCACATATTCCCACGACGTGGGGTCGGTAGAATAAGCTAAAGTGCACGTGCTCAGTTCTGGTACGTGTGGACCAAGGATTTCAAGGATGGACGTTTCGTGATGAATCTTCGCCGACCGATCGCCTCTGTGGTAGCTGTTACTGTGTCTGCTGCGCTGGTTCTAGCTGGTTGCTCCGACGAGAAACACGACGGGAACAGTGCCCAAGAATCGTCGGTTAGTGAGAAGGTGTCCACCTCGACTGAGGCTGCCCCGTCGTTCACTCCCAAGGATGTCGCGCCTAAGACGGTGGAAAAGTTTTCCGAACCGGTCGTCGACGAGGGCCTCGGGTTGACCTACAAGCTCGTCAGCGTTGCCGCGGGTAACTTCGGTGGCACCACCGTCGTTGTCACGGTGGAAAACAACAACGAGCAACCGTTCCCGCCGAGCGCGCTGAAGGCCACGTACAAATTTGAGGACTACGACGGCAACAAGGAGCTTTCGGAGGGGGAACCGCTCACGATTTCCGATCCGGACTACATCGTGGGTCTCGACGTGCCCCTCGGAGTGGGGGCGAAGGCGAACCTGAACTTCCCCTACGCTGTGTCCCCCAGCACCGCCTACGATGCGGAGTTCACCATCGGTAACGTGACGTTCAAAGGGAATCTCACCGCCGCCAACTAGGAGCGCACGGTTTTTCGACGCCTCCGCGCACCCTCTTCTCGTCCCTCACGGTCTGCACCGGTGGGGGTTTTCTTTGCCCACTTACACGTAGGGCAGGGGACCGGATGTGGAATCTCCGCGCAGGCGCTTGAGCACATTCTCGGCAGAAATGAGGCACAGTGGAACACCGACACCGGGAACCGTCGTTCCGCCCGCAAAGTACAGGCCGGCGACTTTGGACGAGGCGTTGGAGCCACGGAGGAATGCGGACTGCCACAGCGTGTGCGCCAAGCCAATGGAGGAGGCCTGCCACGAGTTATAGCGCCGGGCGAAATCCGCCGGTCCGATGGTAAACCGCTTTTCCACCTTGGTCTTCAACGCCGGGGCATCCGCGCGCCGGGCGACGATGTCGATCACCTCATCCACGATGTCCTCCACCCGTGGGCTGGGCGCGTCATTGTAGGCGGAGCCCCGGCCGATGTGCGGATCAGCGACCGTCGGGATGAGGATGAAGATGTTGGAGTGCCCGTCTGGGGCCAGCGTCGGATCGGTGGCGCTGGCCTTGCACACGTAGACGCTGCGCGAAAACTCCTGTCCCGGACGCTTGCCGGAGATAGCAGCAAAGTCGGGCGACCAATCGTCGGAAAGCGAAAGAGTGTGGTGAGCAAGCGTCGGCAGCGGATCGGCGACGCCGAGGAGCGCGACGATCGAACTGATCCCCGGGTCCTTCCGCGACCAGGAGCGGACCGAGCGCAACCGGCGGGGGAGGAGAGACGTCTCCGTGTGGTGGAGATCTGCGGTGGAAACAACGATCGCCGCCGGGATCGTCTCCTCTGTGCCGTCGTGGGTCACCCGAACACCCGTGACCGTTGCGTCCTCCGTGAGGATGCGGGTGACGGTACAGCCGGTGCGCAGCGTCGCGCCGCTAGCGGTGGCGAGCTCCGCCATCTTCCTGATGAGCTGATAGTAGCCACCCTGGGGGTAAGCCACGCCGGCGATGAGGTCGGTGTGACTGAGGAGCTTGTACATGCTCGGCGCGCGGTCGGGTCGCGTGGCCACAAAGACGGCGGGGTACTCCAGCAGCATCCGCAGAATCGGGTTGTTGAATTGGGACTCCACATCGTCCTTCAGGCTGCGGGTGAGCAGCCGGATGAGAAGCGGAATGCGGGTAAGGATCTCCCTGTCCAGGAATGGCTTGATGGAGGTGAACGTGGTGTAGAGGAACGTGGTGAGCGCCACCCGGTAGGTGAGGCTCGCCTCCTCCAGGTAGGCGCGGAGCTTTTCGCCCGCGCCGCGCTCCACCGACTCAGCAAGAGCAACCACATTCTCCATGCCCGTGCGCACGTCGACGGTGGGGAAACTGTCGGTGACCACGCGGTACGCGGGGTCGAGGCGATGGAGGTCGAGCTCCGCCTCCGTTGATGTGCCCATGAGCGAAAAGTAATGGTCGTAGGCCTCCGGCATGAGCCACCAGCTGGGGCCCGTATCCCACCGGTAATCGCCGCTGGTGAAGGTGCCGACGCGCCCGCCCAACCCAGTGAGCTTTTCCACGAGCGTCACCGAATAACCCGCGCGAGCACACAGACCCGCTGTGGCGAGGCCGGTTACCCCACCACCAATGACGACGATAGGGGCGGATGTGGCGGAGACGGGGG
>ERZ1030944.118-NODE-118-length-22298-cov-8.192105_pt1 | contig 22298 bp, 20 predicted proteins | sample MGYA00518599_ERZ1030944 | MGnify/ENA primary metagenome ERZ1030944 (study PRJEB33718, sample SAMN03159697) | human skin metagenome | collected 2014-05-20 | study: EMG produced TPA metagenomics assembly of the PRJNA266117 data set (Human skin bacterial metagenome... | reverse complement strand
ACACGCGTATGCGTCGTTCGCAGTGGAAGGCTCACAACGCTGACCTGCAGGCTGTAAAGATCGACGGTCGCGAGGTTCTCATTCCTCGTCGCCTCGTCAAGGCAGCCAAGCTCGGTCTCGTAGACGTCGAGCAGTTCTAACATCATTGTGACTTCTCCGGGTATCCGGAGAAGTCAGAATAACTGGTGCCGGAGCCCATAGCGCCTGCACAAGAAGAAAACGGCACCTCGGTTTCACCCGAGGTGCCGTTTTCTGTATTTACTCCTCCCTAACCTTGGGTGGTTTTGCATAGAAACGACTGTCCGAACGTCTGTTTTTTAAATTCTGGTGTGGGAATTTGGGGGTACTCTTCAGTGCCTCATAGGTTGCACGCAACCGGTAATTACCGGCTTAACCTCGCAAAAGGCTGAACTTAAGGTTGTAGCAACCTGGCGGTACACTGGACTGAGGTCTGAAAATACGTTCCTTAATGGTAGTCTTCTTTAAAAGACCGCTTTAAAAAGGGAAGAAATGAAGATACTTGTAGCTGATGATGAACAGGCGGTGCGAGAATCGCTTCGCCGATCGTTGAGCTTTAACGGGTACGACGTGGTGCTAGCCGAAGATGGGGCTGAGGCAGTCGAGCTCATCGAGAAGGAACAGCCCACACTCGTCATTCTTGACGTGATGATGCCGCAGATGGACGGCCTCGAAGTTTGTCGCACACTGAGGAGCTCCGGCGACGATCGTCCGATTCTCCTCCTTACTGCCCGTGATGGTGTGTCCGATCGCGTTGCTGGCCTGGATGCCGGTGCCGATGACTACCTTCCCAAGCCTTTTGCTCTAGAAGAGCTCCTCGCCCGCGTGCGGAGCCTTTTCCGCCGGTCTATCACGGAATCCCAGGCTCCTGAGCAGCCGAAGGAACTCCAGTTTGAGGATTTGATCCTGAACCAGGACACGCGCGACGTTACGCGTGCGGGTAAGCCCATTAGCCTTACCCGCACGGAGTTCGCGCTCCTTGAATACCTCATGCGGAACCCGCGCAAGGTGCTGTCCCGTTCGGACATTCTCGAAGAAGTGTGGGGCTACAATTTCCCCACCTCCGGTAACGCGCTCGAGGTGTACATCGGTTATCTGCGAAAGAAGACAGAAGCCGATGGCGAATCCCGTCTCATTCACACCGTCCGCGGTGTGGGTTACGTATTGCGAGAGACGACGCCGTGATTTTGCGCCGTGGAGCGGCGCGTCAACGATCCGAGTGGGGACGAAGGGCTCCCCTGCGCTGGCAGCTTTCACTAGTCACCGCCCTCATGGTGGCGATTGCTGTTGGTTTGATGACGGTTGTCACCTACTGGGTGGTTTCCACCGCCCTTACCCGCAATGTTGATGTCGCCTTGAAGGAGAAGGCCGAGTCTCTCATCAGTGAGACCGTGGACCCGGCCTTTCTTCTGGACCCCGCAGCCGAGGTCACAGCTTTCAAGAGTTACAACCCGGACACGCGGGCAATGGTGTACATCCCCGGTTCTCCCAACCCCATTGGCGACTCCATCCAATTGGTGTCCGAGATCCCCGTTGTACAAGGCAACCAGGAGCTGAGCATCCGCAACGCCGGTGAGGAACGTGTGCTGGCGTTGCACGGAAATACAGGTGCCACGGTTGTCCTCGCCCAGGACATGGCAACCACCCATCGCATCATTTCCAACCTGGGAATGGTGCTCTTACTCATCGCCATCGCCGGCGTTCTCATGGCTATCGCGACGGGCATCGTGGTCGCCTCTACCGGTCTGCGCCCCATTGCCCGGCTGCAACAGGCTGTCAACTACGTGGCTCGCACCGACGAGCTGCGCCCGATGGCCGTGGTGGGCACCGATGAGATTGCGCAGCTGACCCGTTCCTTCAACGACATGCTCGCGGCCTTGCAGTCCTCCCGCGACCGGCAAACAGAGCTCGTCGCCGATGCCGGTCACGAACTGAAGACTCCGCTGACCTCCCTGCGCACAAACGTTGAGCTGCTCATGATGGTGAGTAAGCAGAAGAACGCGATGATTTCCGAGGAGGATCGGCAGGCGATCGAGAACGACGTTGTCGCGCAGATCCAGGAGATGTCGACGCTCATCGGAGATCTTGTCGATCTCGCCCGTGAGGACGGCAGCCGTGAATTCGTCGCCGAAGATGTCGATCTCATGGAAGTCATGGACACGTCCCGGGAGCGCGTCAAGCGACGTCGCCCGGACGTGGCCTTCGTCTTCAATCCGTATCCGTGGAAGCTCAAGGGCGATCCCTTTGCCCTCGGGCGCGCGACGTTGAACCTGATGGACAACGCCGCCAAGTGGTCTCCCCGCAACGGGACGGTGCGCATTGATATGAAGCCGGTGGAATCCGGCATGATCCAATTAACGTTCGCGGACTCCGGCCCGGGTATACCGCTGGCCGATCGCGACAAGGTGTTTGAGCGCTTCTACCGCTCGGCTGAAGCCCGCTCGATGCCCGGTTCCGGTCTTGGCTTGGCCATCGTGAAAAGTGTGATTAACAGGCATAACGGGACAATTGCCGTTGGTGATTCCGATGATGGTGGAAACCTCATGACTGTCATTTTGCCGGGTTCTGCTGGGGATCTCCCCGCAGATGATGAGGAGGAAGTTACCAGCTCACAGGAAGATAGCAGCAGAAGTGATTTCCTTACACAGTTCTGGCAACGGAGAAAATACAGGACGACGTAATAAGATCGTTCACTATGACATACGGTGAATCAGTGTGGAACAATCCACAGGCGGAGCAGAATCACAACGCCGTGGAAAATAGTGAACAGGATACGTCCAATAAACAGCCCCGGAAGGTGGGTCTTCCGGCCGCACTAGCGATGATGCTCGTTGGTTCCGTGGCCGCAGGTTCCATCACCGGGGTTGCCGTATCCTCTATGCAGCAGCCGGAGGAAGAGACTACCTTCTCGCAGCAGGCCCCGGTCAACACGGACCCTGCGCCCGAGGGCTCGGTAGAAGCCGTCGCCGCGAAGGTGCTGCCCTCCGTGGTTTCTATCCGTGTTTTGAGCGATAACGCGCTGGGGGAGGGGTCCGGCTCTATCATCAGCAGCGACGGCCTTGTCCTCACAAATAACCACGTGGCGGGTGAGAACGCACGTGAGATTGAGGTCACGCTCAATAACGGTGAGCGCCACGCTGCTGATTTTGTTGCCGGTGACGCGTCGACGGACGTTGCCCTCATCCGCATCCGGGATGTCCAGGGGCTGCCCGCGATCGATCTGGGGAACTCGGAAAACCTCAGCGTCGGCCAGCAGGTTGTTGCCGTCGGTTCTCCGCTGGGGCTGTCCGCCACCGTCACCACAGGTATTATTTCCGCTCTGCAGCGCCCGGTTCGTGCGGCCGGTGGCGAGGCTGGTCAGTCTTCGCTTATCGACGCCATCCAGACGGACGCTGCCATCAACCCCGGCAACTCGGGCGGGCCGCTTGTCGATATGGATGGTCGCCTCATCGGCATGAACTCGGTCATCGCATCGCTGTCCTCGGGCTCGAGCCAGGCTGGCTCGATCGGCCTAGGTTTCGCCATCCCCGTCAATAACCTCAAGCGATACACCGACCAGCTTCTCAAGGAGGGCACTGTCACGCACCCGATGCTCGGCGTGAAGCTAGCGGTCAACTCGCGTTTCGACGGCGCTCTCGTCGCCGGTGTCGATCCGTCTGGTGCCGCCGCCGATGTTGATCTCAACCCGGGTGATCTCATCACCCGCATTAACGACCGTCGGATTGACTCGGCAGACTCGCTCATCGCTGCTGTACGTTCCGAGGACTTCGGGTCAACGGTCACCCTTGAGGTAACCAACCCGGAGACGGAGCAAACGCGAACGGTAGAGGTAACGCTCTCGAGCGAGTAAGTTTTTGGTTATGACCTTTTTTGACGATGTAGCCGAGCCGGACCTTGCCAGCCTGCGCGCCGAGGAGGAAGCGAACCTCAAACCGACTCCTCATCGTGCTCTCGTGGTGAATGTCCGGGATCAAACGAATAAAAATTCCAAGTTGCTCGCCGAACTCCTCCACGAGGGTGGGTACCACGTCGGTGGTCTCATCGAGGTGGAATCTAAACGGTCAGCAATTAGGCAGGCCATTGAGACGGCTGTTGTCGGCGGTGTGGATCTCGTCCTCACCGTCGGCGGTGTCGGTGTCGGTCCGCGGGATAAGACCCCGGAGGCGACAGAGCTCCTGCTGGATATGGAGATTCCCGGCATTGCCCAGGCAATCCGTGCCTCCGCCATTGCCTGTGGTGCCCTTGATGCTGCGACATCGCGTGGCATTTCCGGTGTGTCCGGATCGACGCTGATTGTAAACCTTGCTGCCTCGCGCACGGCCATCCGCGACGGCGTGGCCACCATCCTCCCACTGTCCCACTACGTTGTGGGGCAGTTGCAGGGATAGACGTGGCAGCAGCGAAGAAGCGTCGCCGGATTACCAAGCGGTCCGCGCACGATTACGATCGCACGGCAGATCGCCCATCGGCGGTGCCTGCAGAACAGCCGGATCGGGTGGTACCACTCGATGACGAGCAGCCGTACCCCGATGCAGAAACGGACGGCTCGTTTACTGAGGAATATTGGCGGGAGCAGATGCCGCCACACTACGCACGACGACAGTAACGGCGCCGTTCAACGTCGCGGCGGCGACCCCGGGGGCAAGGTCGCTGTCCATGGACACCAGAACCGTGTCCTTGCGGGGGAGGATAACCGTCGCCCTCTCGCAGACAATGGAGCCATCGGCAGCGACGATGGTGACCTCATCCCCATGTTTGAGGAGCTCGCCGGTGGCAGGATCAGCAAGGCGTAGGGGAACCGATGTTGTGCCCTCGGGGGTGAGCCCTTCGCCGGTAAAACTTGTGGCGGTGAGAATCTGTCCCCGGCTGAGCGTCGTGACGGCGACCTGGCCATGTGCTACCTGGTCGTCTTCCACAGCATTATCGGGGATCAGTTGCTGGGGCACAGGGGAACGGGTGAAATCACCGGGGCTTAACGTTTCCCCGGCAGAAACCGTGCGCGTCAGGGTCACCACCTGCGGATCCTGCTGGGACGCAGACAGCGTGAGCGCGAGAATGACGAGACTAAGGGCAGCAATCCTGCGGAACCATAAACTCCTGTGCCACCCCGGTGTGAGCAAGGCGTTCATACACAGTTAGACGGTTCCTGAGGTACAAAAGGTTCCGCGAGGGACAAACCTCGCGGAACCAGAAAGTCGTCGACAAGCCAAAAAGAGTTACTTGTGCAGCTTTGCGCCACCCGCAGTGAGAATGACGACAAGCAGCAGGGCGATGCCCGCGAGACCGGCGATGCCCGCAGCCGAACCGTTGCCAAAGCCACCGGTCAGCGGAAGCTTCGAGGTGGGTGCGGCATCGTAGGCGCCGTCCTGGGCCGAGACACCCTCCGCACACATCTGGACGGAGCTGCGCAAGGCCGCATCATCGGTATCGGTGGACACCTTCTGCAAACGGGTATTTAGGTTGTTGAGCGCCTTATTACCCACAGCGGCTCCACGCTCGCTAAACATCTGCGACATCTGGCTGTTGGTAGCAATCGTGGATTCTGCCAACTGCTCGTAGATATTGTCAGCCTCCAGGAACTGCGACGCCTGCGCCTGCGGAATGAGCAGGGTAGGAATCTGCTCCTCCGGCAGCGGGTAGGTGGCTACGTTGAGCTCCTGCGGGTTCCAGCCGGCCGCACCGGCGGAATCCGCGACGTTGGCGACCGCGTTCTGCCCGGCGTTGAACTCGTCCTCGCTCATTTCCTCGACGGCCTTTTCCCCATTGGTCAACTCGTCGATGACATCGAAGTTCTTCCTTACCCCGACGGGGAGGTCGTTGCGGAACCCGTTGCGGAGGTCGATGTTAAAGCGGTAGACGGCATCGCTTTGAGCCTTGAGCACAGAGGGAGCCTCTGATTGATCGGTGATTTGGCACACGGGCCCCAACTGCGGGTCGATGCCCACGTTCACGTCGTATGCGGAGGCAATTGGCGCGCACATGAGCAGCGTCGCAGCAGTTGCGGTAGTAACGGTGGCAGAGATGGAAAACTTCATGGAGCCATAGTCTACTAGTCAGTGATGACACATTGGCACTGCGCGTCGTGTGCCTCGTAGGGGATAGAATCGAGCACTTCGTCTGCGTAGACCACCACTGCGCGGTCAATCGTCGGGTTGGCTTCCAGCAGCCGGTCGTAGTAGCCACCGCCCTTGCCCAGCCTGTGGCTACTCTTGTCCACGCCGAGTGCCGGGACGATGATGAAATCGATGCCGGCCTCCGCAAGGGTATCTACCGGCGTGGTGGTGGGTTCCGGAATGTTGTACTTGCCGGGTGCCATGTGGTCATCATCGATGTATTCCGCCCAGGCAAGCTGTCCCTCGGGAAGCGACAGCGGGAGGAACACGGTGAGCCCGGCCTCCTTCAACGCGGGGACGAGGTACTCTCCGCCTGGTTCTCCCGAAGTGGGGTAGTAAGCGGAAACGTGGGTCGCTCCGCGGCGAGTGATTTCCTCGGCCACGTTGCGAGCCAGTCGCTCATCTTTGAGAGGTGCATGGTCAGAGTTGGCGCGCTCCTTTCGCTGTGCGAAAAGACGCTTCCTGCATTCAGCCTTTGTTTCCATATCCTCCACTTTAGACACGCAGAGGGGCACCTAGTGGAAGATACGGGGGAAGAGATTAGTAGTGTATTGCTCATGACCCTATCCATTTCAGACCACAAGCATGCGGTGAAGACGGTCATCGTTCCCGCCGCAGGCATGGGCACGAGGTTCCTGCCGGCTACCAAGACCGTTCCCAAGGAACTGCTCCCCGTCGTTGACACCCCCGGGATTGAACTTATTGCTGAGGAAGCAGCAGCCCTCGGAGCTTCCCGTCTCGCGGTGGTTACGTCTCCAAATAAAAAAGAAGTACTTGATCATTTCCGTCCGCACGAGACCCTGGAGCGGACGTTGGAAGAGCGGGGCAAGACAGCCCAGCTCGCAAAGGTTCGTCGCGCGCCGGAGATCATCGAGGCAATCGCCGTCGAGCAGGACAAGCCACTGGGGTTGGGCCATGCCGTCGCGTGTGCCGAGTCGGCACTCGATGATGACGAAGATGTCGTCGCCGTCATGCTTCCCGACGACCTCGTGCTCCCGATGGGTGTAATGGAAAAAATGGCCGAGGTGCGCTCGCGTTTCGGCGGGTCCGTCCTGTGCGCTTTCGATGTGCCCCGGGACGAGGTGAGCAACTACGGGGTCTTCGACGTGGAAGAGTGCCCGATGGAAGATGTCGCTCGCGTCAAGACGATGGTGGAAAAGCCCGCTGTAGAGGACGCTCCCTCCACGCTCGCCGCCACTGGTCGCTACCTTTTGGACCGCAAGATCTTCGATGCGCTCCGCCGCATCACCCCTGGTAAGGGAGGGGAGCTGCAGCTCACCGATGCCATTGAGCTCCTTATCGAGGAGGGCGAACCCGTCCACGTCCTCGTCCACCGCGGGACGCGCCACGATCTGGGCAATCCCGGCGGCTACATCAAGGCGTGCGTTGATTTCGGGTTGCAACACCCGGTCTACGGCCCGGGGATTCGTCGCTTTTTGGAGGAACTACTCGGGTAGAGTTTTGTCTCATACGGCGCGAGTAGGAGATCTCGGCCACGTAACTCGTAAGGAGTTGGAATGCGATCGGTAAAGGCACACAAGGAAGTAACCCTGGCTAACGCCCTGGTGCCCGATCCTGTTCGCATGGCAATCACCGATGCTGGTGGGCTGCTCGCCGCGGAGGAAGTCCAGGCGACGCATCCGCTTCCGGCCTTCCCCATGGCAGCGATCGACGGGTACGCGGTGCGCTCGGTAGACGTCGGTGGCACACGCGCCATCGTCGGCAGTCACGCCGAGGAACGCCCGGAGGTACCCGCGGAGCGGGAGACGAAGCTCCCCGTCGTCGGTGAAATTCCTGCCGGGTCGCAGCAGCCGATGCGCTTGCAGCCGAAGCAGGCGATGCGCGTGCACACGGGCGCGCCACTGCCGACTTTGGCGGATTCCGTTTTGCCCCTGGCGTGGTCGGATAAGGGCACGGCGTTTGTGCGCCCGCTGAAGCCGGTGGCGACGGGCGAGTTTGTCCGTGGCGTGGGGGAGGACATCAACGAGGGGGACGTGGCTGTCACCCCAGGTACGATTCTCGGCCCCGCACAGATCGGGCTGCTGGCGGCTGTTGGTCGCTCCAAGGTACTGGCGTATCCGCGCCCCCGCGTGTCCGTGTTGTCCGTGGGTAGGGAGCTCGTGGATATCGAGCGAGAGCCTGGGCGCGGGCAGGTCTACGACATCAGCTCCTATGCCCTCGCCGCCGCTGCCAAGGATGCCGGGGCGGAAGTGCGCCGCGTTGGCATCGTGGAAGGCGAACCACGGCGCATCCGGGAGGTCATCGAGGGGGAGACTCTTCGTAGCGAGATCATCCTCATTTCTGGTGCTGTCGGTGGTGCCGGTGCTGCGCAGATCCAGGCGATTCTTTCTGATCTGGGGGAAATCGACACCACGCGCGTCGCCATGCACCCAGGTAGCGTGCAGGGGTTTAGCGTGCTGGGATCCGATGAGGTTCCCTGCTTCCTGCTGCCCGCCACCCCGGTTTCCTCGCTCGTCATTTTTGAGGCTTTCGTGCGCCCGATGATTCGCGCTGGTCTGGGAAAGCGGCCACTGGATCGGCGCTTGGTCAAGGCCCGCGCGTTGGGGCCCCTGCAGTCCCGCGTCGGCCGTCGCGGGTACATCCGTGCCCGCCTCATGCGCGATGCTGAGACGCAGGATTACCTGGTCGAGGGCCTGTCTGGCGCCACGGGCTCGCCGGCGCATCTGCTTGCCGGCTTGGCCGAGGCGAACTCGTACATCGTCATTCCGGAGGACCAGCCAGACGTGCGCCCCGGCGATGTTGTCGATGTGATGTTCCTGTCTCAGGGCTAGTCATGCTGGACCGGCTTGCGCATTTGCTTTTCGACGAACCGGAGGCTCACCCCGGCTGGCCCGAAGCCACGCCTGTGGCTACTCTCCCCTCCGGTGCGTCGGTTCAGCTTCGCCCCGCCACGAAGCAAGACGGAAGGCTGTGGTCTGCTTTTCGACGCGAAGACGAAGCATCCCTGCGCGTCGTCGAACCGACAGCGCTCGACTGGAATGCGGCGAATTCGGTGCGTGCGTGGGGGGCAAATTTCAGGTTTTTGACGCAGGAGGCCTACTCCGGCCGTGTCCTGCCGTTCGCCATCACCCTCAACAAGTCGTTTGTCGGGCAGCTCACGCTCGGCAACATTCAGCGGGGCGCGGTGAGCGAGGCGTGGATCGGCTATTGGGTAAGTTCTCGCTACCAAGGCCTGGGTATCGCCACGGCGGCGGTGGCCCTCGGCGTGGATCACGCCTTTGCTGGCATGAAGCTGCATAGGCTCACAGCGACCTTCCTCCCCGATAATGCGCCCTCCCGGGCGGTGTTATCGCGCATTGGCTTCCGTGAGGAGGGCTTTCTGCGCCGAGCCCTACACATTGACGGCGAGTGGAGGGATCACGTGATGGTGGCGCTCAACGAGGATGATTACCCCACGCTGGCGATTAATCGGCTGTGGCGGATGGGGCGAGTTGTATAATTTTTTGCTTTCGTCTCCGCGTGGCACAAAGTGGTGTGACCGGGTGGAAGCTTAAAATTCACATAATGTAAAAATCGTCGTCGACAAGCATGAAGGTGGAACCTACGTGTCCGGGAATCTTCCGATCGTACTCATCGTGGTGATGTGGATATTCGTCCTCGCGCCACTGCTCCTTCGTGGGCAAAAACCGATCAGGCGAACCAATAAGGCCCTGGAAGAGACCCATGTGGTCTACGAGGGCGGCTCCGGCGCTATCGACGTGCCCCGTCGTCGCCCCCGCTTCACCAAGAATGATGTTCACCGCGACGAGGCGGAAAACGACGAGGACTACGAGCTCGTCGATTCCTATGAACTAGACGATGCGGAGGAGAGCGAGGATGCCTCCCCAGTCGAGACTGAGGACAACGTGCTCGACGGTGAAGTCCTCGCGCACGAAGAAGATAGCGTCGCCGTCCGTGTTGACGCGTCCATGCTCGACGATGAGGCCGCAGAGACGGAGGAGGGCACCTACGAGGTCGACTCCTCCTATCTCGAGCCTGCCGACCTCATGTACCCGGACGAGCCGGAAACAGACGAGCTGGAAGATACCCAGCTGGCGGCCGATGAGCACAGCGATGCCGAGCCTGCTGAGCTCAGCGCCGAGGAGATCGCCTTTGCGGAACGCCGCAAGGGGCGTGGCGGATTCGATCCGCAGGCCGACGCCGAGGTGAGCCTCGACCGGTTCGAGCGTCGCAAGCGCACCCTTCTCGCCCTCGTGGTTGCTCTGGTGGCATCCATTCCTGTTGCCCTTCCCGTCGGCAACTGGATGTGGGCGCTGCCCGTACTCGTTGTTTTGACCATTGTCATGTACCTGTGGGCACTGCGCCAGCAGGTGAAGGAAGAAAACCGCGTCCGCGCCCGCCGAATCCGCAACCTGCGCCGCGCGCGCCTCGGCGTGAAATTGGGGGAGGAAGAGGAAAAGTCCATCCCCGCCCGACTGCGCACCCCGGCAGGGATCGTCCTCGAGGTGGATGACCCGTCGCCCGACTTCGATGGCTCCCTTCCCGAGGTTCAGTTCGTCTCCTCAGAGCTGCAGCAAGCCGGCTAGCCAACCCCCATTTTTGGAATTTACCAACGGGGGAGTAACGTTATGACCCGTACCAATACGGGGCCTTGGCGCAGTTGGTAGCGCGTCTCGTTCGCAATGAGAAGGTCGCGAGTTCGATTCTCGTAGGCTCCACGGTAGGGTAAACCCCCGGTCGCTGTGACCGGGGGTTTCTTCACTCATAAGTAGAGTGGCTCATGCGCGTTGGGCAAAGGAATGTATCCTATGTTCCATGGATCGACCCTTCATTCGCGAAACAGCACTTTTGCTCCTTCGATTGGTTCTCGGCGTGGTCTTTATTGCCCACGGTTGGGACAAGATGTTTATCACTGGGCCGGTAGAAACCGCAGGCGGATTTAGCGCAATGGGCGTGCCCAATGCGCAGTTCTCCGCCTACGCTGCGGGAATCACCGAGCTCGTCGGTGGTGGCCTGCTCATCCTGGGCTTCCTCAGCACCATCGTCGCAGCAATCCTCATCCTGCTCATGTGTGGCGCCATCTTCTTTGCCCACTTTGGAAAAGGATTCTTTGTCAGCGACGGCGGCCCCGAGTTGGTCCTTGTCCTTATTGCTGCCCTCATCATCGTCGTGGTCTTTGGAGCGGGGCGGGTGAGCCTCGACCGGGTATTCGCCGATGATTAGTTGCCAAGAGATCCAGCGCGCGATCTCTGCCAAGCTTGATAACGAGAAGGCGGAGATCGACGACACGATCATCGAGGCACACCTTGAAGGCTGCGCTGAATGTCGCGCCTACCTTGAACGAGCCCGCGTGCTCAAAGCAGAACTGTCGGGAGCAGAAGATTATGCTCCCGACCTCACAGACCTCATTGTGGCAAGCGTTGGGCCAGAGATCCGGCGCGCGGAGAACCGTCGCGCAACAAGCCTCGCCATTGCCAGAACCATTCTCGTTTTCCTCGGTATCGCCTTTATCGCTTGGGCGATCGGCACGCTTGTGGAGTCCACGCGGCTCATCACAGACGGACTTTTCTCTGAGGACCCCGTTATCACGGACATGATGGTGAACCTTGCCGCTGCTCGTGTGGCGCTTGGTTTCGGCTTGATTTTCGCCGCGTGGAAGACGGAGGTGGCCTCGGGGATGCTGCCGATCTTTGCCACGCTGTGGACATTTAGCTTCGGCTTCGCCGCCCGGGGACTCATCCTCGGGACGCTGTCCACCGGCAACGTTGTGGGGCTGCTGCTCCTCCTCGCAGCCACTCTCGTCTTGTTGTGGACGTGGCTGTCCGGCTACGGCAGGTCGGCGGTGCGTCGCGCCTGGCAGGCAGCCAACGCCCGGCCAACGTTCTAGAAGGCTAGCGCCAGCTGGGCAGCACCATCATGACGTCGTAAAGCTCACTGGGGATGACAAGACCGTACAGAATCGGGGAAAACCACACGAAACTCACCGCGACAGCGGTGAGATAACCGGTCACGACCCAGTGACCCCACGGCTTCCACCTATCCAGCTGCGCCAGGATGAGCGCGAAGCCCACCAACACAAAGGGGATCATGGGGACGGCGTAGAAGAAGTACATCTGGCGATCGAAAACAACGAGCCAGGGTAAAAACGCTGCTGCAAAGCCGATGAGGGGGATGGAGAAGCGGAGATCCTTCCGCGTGATCAGCATCCACGCGCACCACACGATCGCGGGGACGATGAGCCACCAGATGATCGGGGTGCCGAACAGGTAAATCATGGATTTACACGAATCGCCCACGTAGCATTCGTCGTAATTGCCGGAGGAGTAGAGCACGGGGCGTGCAGCCACAAGCCAGGACCAGGGCTTGGAATCCCAGGGGTGCGAGTGGCCACCGGAGGTGGTCAGCGACCCGTGGAACTCGAGGACTTCCTTGTGGTAGTAGAAGAAGTTCAGCAGCGCCGGGGGCAGGGGGAGAGACGATTCAAAATCGCCTGCTTCGTACGAATGGCGGAAAACGCCCGTTTCGGAGGCAAACCAGGAGCGCCAGGACCACAGGTACAAGGCGACGGGGAGAATAACGATACTGGCGAAGGCAGGGAACGCGTCACGGACAAGCGCGCCCAGGAGTGGCTTTTCCATCCCGAAGCGGTGCCTGCGATACCAGTCCAAGGCGACCGTGTACAGCCCGAACAACGCCATGAAGTACAGGCCACTCCACTTCACGGAAACGGCAGCGCCCAGGCACACGCCGGCTGCGAATCGCCACCAGCGGAAACCGAGTTGTGGCCCGAATCCAGACACGTCCACACCATGGTCGTACATTCTCCTGCACATGTCCTGGTGGTCACGGACCAAGAAATACAAGGCAGCGACCACGAACGTTGCGAGAAAAATATCCAGCATGCCGAAGCGGGAGCTGACGAGGAGAACTCCGTCGAAAAGCCCCAGAACACCGGCGTACGCTGCGGCGACCCGAGACGAAGCAACATCGCGGGCCAGAAGGTACAGTAGGGCGATCATCGCGACGCCGAACAGCGCCACCATCGCGCGCCACCCCCACGGCGAGTAACCAAATACCGCCTCGCTCAGCGCCATGATCCGCTTAGACAAGGGCGGGTGGACGACGAGACCGAACGCCGGGTTTGCCTCGATTCCGGGCTGGAGGAAACCGGAACTTTGTAGAATCTCCCATGCCTGCGGGGCGTAGTGCTTCTCATCAAAGACGGGTGTTCCCGCATCCGTCGCTGCGCCGAGCCCAAAAAACCGCGTGAAAAAGCCAAGGCCTAGGAGGATCCCGAGGATCGTCCAGTCCTGTTTAGTCCATGGAAGCCGGCGCACCGGGGCGATCGGCGTGCGGGGGAGGACATGGCTCACAGAGGTCGGGGTAACTGCTGTACTCACGCACCTAACTATAAGGTATGGGATATGGAGAATCAGGAGTACGGCACTCACGGAGAAAACGAGCCCAACGCCACAGCAATCACGCTGCCCCGGACCGGAGTTGTCCTGGCGGCGACACCGCTCGGCAACCTAGGAGATGCCTCCCCGCGACTTGTCTACGCGCTGGAGCATGCCGATTTCGTGGCGGCGGAGGACACGCGCCGGACGCGCCAGCTGGCAAACGCCCTCGGCGTGACCATCCGGGGTCGCATTATCTCCAACTTCGACCACAACGAGGAAAGCCGGGTCGATGCTCTCCTGGAACACGCCCGGACAGGGTGCGTTCTCGTGGTCACAGATGCCGGAATGCCCAGCGTGAGCGACCCCGGTTTCCCGCTTGTGGATCGCGCACATGACGAGAGTGTTCCCGTGACGTGCCTGCCTGGCCCCTCAGCTGTTCCGACCGCGCTTGCGCTGTCCGGTCTCCGCGTCGGCACATTCTGCTTCGACGGCTTCGCCCCGCGGAAGGACGGCGCGCGCCGGGAATGGTTGGAAGAGGTTGCGACGCAAAAGCGGGCGACCTGTTTCTTCGAATCGCCACACCGGCTTGCCGCAACGCTTGCGTTGGCAGCAGAAATCGTCGGTCCCACCCGGCGGGCAGCGGTGACACGGGAACTGACGAAGCTCCACGAGGAAGTGTGCCGTGGCACGCTCCAGGAACTTGCACAGTGGGCGGCAGACGGCGTGCGTGGCGAAATCACCGTCGTCATCGAGGGTGCCACCGCCGAGGAACGCGCAGCGGACACGGAGGATCTGGTTCCACTCGTGCTGGAGGCGGTAGAGGCCGGTGAGCGGATGAAGACAGCGGCGAAGCGCATCGCCGCCGAGCACGGGCAGAGTTCCAAGACGCTGTACGACTCCTGCGTAGAAGCTCGTAAATTGTAGCCCGCATAGGATATAACCAGTGCCGTTTTTCTGGCAAAGTTATCTATTTGTTGTAAAGGTACGTGAAAGTGGTGTTTAACTAGATATTTTGCGTGTAACGGTTGTGTAACGAAACAAGTTTGCGCTGGTCATAAATCTGATGTTTTCTCCCCTCAATTTGGGAGAGGAGGTCACGTCACCCACCCTGATAGGTATGGAAGAAACTTCAGATAGGCACGAAAAAGAAAGGGGTAACTCGTCGGTTCACGAAGGAACGCACGAGGATACACCGCGTACGACGCACGCTAACGCCTCCACTGCAACGGCAGTAGGAGAGGCCGAGACCACCGAGGAGACGCCGAAGCGCTCCGCCACGAGTGAGCTCGCCTCCATGCTCAGCCACAAGGGCACCTACGAGGATTCCACACAGCTGGGTCTCGACGATGAGGATGAGCCCGATCGGCCACTCAATTGGAGCGTCATTGCGCCCGCAGGTATTGCCGTACTGGTGGTTGTCTGCTGGGGCCTGTTCGCCCCGGACAACTTTGCCAACTTCGCCACCACCGCTCTCGGGTGGATTGTGGATAACTTCGGGTGGGCGTTCGTTTTGTTCACCACCGTTTTCGTTGGCTTCGCGCTGGCGATCGGCTTCTCCAAGTTTGGTTCGATTAAGCTTGGGCGCGACGATGAACAGCCCGAGTTTTCCACCCCTTCGTGGATTGCCATGATGTTCGCCGCCGGCATGGGCATTGGCCTCATGTTCTACGGCACGACCGAGCCACTGACGTTCTTCCGCGAAGGCGTTCCTGGGCACGATTCCGGCAACATGCGTCATGCATTCGCCTCGACGCTCTTCCACTGGACTCTTCACCCCTGGGCGATCTACGCCATCGTGGGTCTGTCCATCGCCTACATCACCTTCCGTCGCGGGAAGAAGCAGCTCCTGTCCGCCGCGTTCATTCCGCTGATCGGCGAGAAGGCCGCAGAGGGCTGGCTGGGCAAGCTCATCGACATCCTGGCGATCTTCGCCACCGTTTTCGGTACTGCTTGTTCCCTCGGCCTCGGCGCACTGCAGATTGGTGCTGGTCTGCAGAAGTCCGGCATCATTTCTGAGCCGAGTGCAACGATCACGCTGACCGTCGTGATCGTCCTGACCGCGTGCTTCCTGCTGTCCGCTATGAGTGGTGTGGGCAAGGGCATTCAGTACCTCTCCAACGCCAACATGGTGCTCGCAGGCCTGCTGGCTCTATTCGTGTTTGTCGCCGGCCCGACCGTCGCAATCCTGAACACGATGCCGCTGGCTCTGGGAAGCTACCTGGATTCCTTCTTCGAGATGGCCGCCCGTACCGCGAACACCGCCGGTGGCGACGCCGCCGAGTGGCTGTCCGGGTGGACGATCTTCTACTGGGCATGGTGGATCTCCTGGTCCCCGTTCGTCGGCATGTTCCTCGCCCGCATTTCCCGCGGCCGCACGGTTCGCGAGTTCATCATCGGTGTCATGGCTGTTCCTGCTGCCGTTTCCTTGGTGTGGTTCTGCATCTTCGGTGGCACCGCCATCAAGTTCGAGCAGATCGGCCAGTCCATCTGGGGCGACGGCGCCGCCGAGTCGCAGCTGTTTGACCTTCTGCACGCGCTGCCGATGGGCAACATTGTGGGCATTATTGCCATGGTGCTGCTCGCAACGTTCTTCATCACCTCGGCGGATTCCGCCTCGACGGTGATGGGTTCCATGAGCCAGAACGGCCAGTCGGATGCAAACCGTTGGGTCAATGCTGCCTGGGGTGTGCTCACCGCCGCTATCGGCCTCGTGCTCCTCATCTCCGGTGGCGACGATGCGCTGAACAACCTGCAAAACGTCACGATTATCGCAGCGAGCCCGTTCCTCCTTGTCCTCATCGGACTCATGGCGGCTATTGTCAAGGGCCTGGCAAACGACCCGAACTACCTGGACATTAAGTCGCAGCGTAAGTTCGCGATGAGTCTTGCCCGCGAGCGTCGCCTGCATCGTGAGGCCCAGCGTCGCCTGCACCGTGCACAGCGCAATCCCTTGATCGCCAAGACGCATGGCACAAAGACGGTGATCGACGAGAAGCCTCGTCGTCACAACTCCTAGTCCGTACCTTTTGCGGCCCCGGTATCGTCCTTCGGACGGTATCGGGGCCGTTGTGTTCGTGTCGCGCGGGGCAATCCTCTAAGGTAAAAGCCATGAATAATGTGCTCGTGAATGTAGCGTGGCCGTACGCCAACGGCCCGCGTCATATTGGCCACGTGGCAGGCTTCGGCGTGCCCTCTGACGTTTTTTCCCGCTACCAGCGAATGCGTGGGGAAAACGTACTCATGGTGTCCGGCACAGACGAGCACGGCACCCCACTTCTCGTGCAGGCAGACAAAGAGGGGACGACGGTTCAGGAACTGGCTACGCGCTACAACGAGCAGATCGTGCGCGATCTCGCCGGCCTCGGCCTTACTTACGACCTGTTTACTCGCACCACCACGCGAAACCACTACGCCGTTGTTCAGGAGCTTTTCGACGGCCTGTACAAGAACGGTTACCTCATTAAGCAGACGACGCAGGGCGCGATCTCTCCGTCCACAGGACGCACGCTGCCGGACCGCTACATTGAGGGCACGTGCCCCATCTGTGGCGCGAGCGGTGCGCGTGGTGACCAGTGCGATAACTGCGGTAACCAGCTCGACCCCGTCGATCTCATCGACCCGGTGAGCAAGATCAACGGGGAAACCCCGAAGTTCGTGGAGACAGAGCACTTCATGCTCGACCTTCCCGCCGTCGCCGATGCCCTGGCCGAGTGGCTCAAGGGCCGCGAAGACTGGCGCCCCAACGTCTTGAAGTTCTCCCTCAACCTGCTGGAAGACATTCGCCCGCGGGCGATTTCCCGCGATATCGACTGGGGCGTGCCGATCCCCGTCGAGGGATGGCAGGACGACCACGCAAAGAAGCTGTACGTGTGGTTCGATGCCGTTGTCGGCTACCTGTCTGCCGCCATTGAGTGGGCACACCGCTCCGGCAACCCAGAAGCCTGGCGTGATTTCTGGAACGATCCGGAGACCCGCTCCTACTACTTCATGGGTAAGGACAACATCACCTTCCACTCGCAGATCTGGCCGTCGATGCTCCTCGGCTACGCGGGCAAGGGTACCCATGGTGGTGAACCTCACGAGCTGGGCGTGCTCAACCTCCCCACGGAGGTCGTTTCCAGTGAGTACCTCACCATGAGTGGCTCCAAGTTCTCGTCCTCCAAGGGCATTGTCATCTACGTGAAGGACTTCCTTGAGGAGTTCGGTCCGGATCCGCTGCGCTACTTCATTTCCGTTGCTGGCCCCGAAACGAACGACACGGACTTCACGTGGGAAGAATTCGTCCGCCGCGTGAACAACGAGTTGGCGAACTCGTGGGGCAACCTGGTGAACCGCACCGTTTCCATGGCCTACAAGAACTTTGGTGAGGTCCCGCAGCCCGGTGAGCTTACCGAGGCAGACAAGGCTCTTCTCACCCTCGCTGAGGACGCGTTCGATGTCGTCGGTGAGCACCTGCAGAACTCCCGCTTCAAGCAGGGCATCAACCATGCCATGCACGTCGTCGGTGAGGCCAACGCCTACATCGCAGAGATGGAGCCCTGGAAGCTGGCCAAGGACGAGTCGCAGCGCGAGCGTCTGGCCACAGTCTTGTGGGTGGCGCTGCAGGTGGTGAGCGACTGCAACACGATCCTCACCCCGTACCTGCCACATATCGCTCAGCAGGTACATGAAACCCTCGGCCGGACAGGGGAGTGGGCCGCAGCCCCGCAGATCGTTGAGGTCACCGACGATTCTCCTCGCCCGATCAAGGGCATTGACCTGCCCCCGGAGGGGCGCACCTACCTGACCATCCAGGGCGACTACACCACGCAGCAGGCCGTGTGGAAGCGCATTGAGATGGAACCGGGTGTTGCACTTTCCAAGCCGAAGCCACTCGTGCAGAAGCTTGATGCCACGCTCGCTGAGACGGGCCCGGAGTGGGCCCCGGTGCAATAGCTCAAAAGACGGTGCCTCTCGGTTACACACCGAGAGGCACAATTTTTTTTAGATAGTTACGGGGGCGACTTGGCAGTCGCGTTGCATGATGGTGACGTCTAACCACCGGTTGAACTTGTAGCCCACCTCGGTGAGCGTGCCCATTTCGTGGAACCCATTCTTGCGATGGAGGGCGAGGGAGGCTTGGTTGGAGGATTCAATCCACGCCACCATGCGGTGCACGTCGGGACTGTCTTCTGCGTGGCGGATGACGGCGTTGAGCAGGCTTTTGCCGACCCCTTTTCCTTGGTGTCCGGGGAGGACGTAGACGGAGTTTTCCACTGTGTGGAGGTATCCCGAGTGCACGCGGAAGGACCCATACGAGGCATAGCCGATGACCTCGTTGTTGTCCTCGGCGACAAACGCTGCGGGGATCGTGGACAGCCACTGTTCGCGATCGGCGACGGTGGTGGTGGAGTCGTCGAAAAGCGCTGTTGACGCGACGGCCGTCCAGTTGCGAATGTGCGCAAGCGCTGGGGCGTCTTCAAGCCGTGCGGTACGAATTTTCATAGCGACAATTTTCTCACATGATTCGCAAAAGCGTGCAACAGTTTCGCTGTGCCAGATAGTGGCCGGTGCGCGAGGTGACTACAGTTGGTAGTCATGTCTCGAAAGAAGCCTCGCCCCGTACCTGTTCCACACGAGCCCATTTCAGGGATCAGTGACGCGCACACCCACTTGTGGTCCTGTGGTGCCCGGGATGCGGATGCGGTGCGCGCGTTCGTGCATCGTGCGCAGGAAGCGGGCGTGACCAAGCTGGTCACGGTTGGCGATGACCTTGCAGAAAGCGAGGCGGTGGTCGAGCAGGCGACGTGGGATCCGACCGTCTATGCGGCGTGTGCGATTCACCCCACTAAGGCTAACGAGCTGGACCAGGCAGCGCGTGCGCGGTTGACGGAGCTCGCTTCCCATCCGCGGTGCGTTGCGGTGGGGGAGACCGGGTTGGATTACTACTGGCTGCAGCACGAGCCGGACACGACGGCGAGTAAGGAACAGCAGGAGGAAGCGCTGCGGTTCCATATCGACCTTGCCGTGGAATCCGGCAAGGCGCTCATGATCCATAACCGTGAGGGGGATGAGGATCTGCTGCGGATCCTTGCGGATGCGCCGAAGCCAACATTTGTGCAGCTGCATTGTTTTTCCTCGCCGCTGTCGGTGGCGGAGGAAGCCCTGTCACGTGGGTACATCTTGAGCTTCGCTGGCAATGTGACGTTCAAGCGGAATGAGGAACTCCGCAAGGCTGCCCGCATCGCGCCCGCCGGTCAGATCCTTATTGAGACGGATGCGCCGTACATGACGCCCGAGCCGTTCCGCGGGGGTAAAAACGAGCCGTCGCTAATCGGCCATACGTTTGCCCGGGTGGCGGAGGTCCGTGGGGAGAGTCCGGAGGAGCTTGCGGCGCATGTGTCCCGGACGTTTGACACCGTATTTGGGCTCTCTCAATAGTCACACTTGACACAGTTGTCACAGTGGTAAAGATTACTGGACAAACCGCGTTTGTTACCTTATCGTTACATTCGTTATTATCGTTGTACTGACATTCCAGGACATTCGCGACGGCGGGCAGGCTGCCCGTCACACCGGTGAGAAAGGCTGATTTATGACTTCGCACGAGGGAAACGGTTCCTCTCTGTACACCTCCGGCGGCTCTGCACGTCGTCACGGGCGTGTTCGTCGTCGCCTCAACGAGTCCTCCTACGCTCGTCCGGTGAAAATCGCGGCCGGTGGTGTCCTGGCTACCGTCGTTGCCGGTGGTGTTTTCGCCGTGGGCAACACCAAGACCATCACGCTCGATATCGACGGCCAGTCCACGGAGCTGTCCACCATGTCTGCCAACGTCGGCGATGCGCTCCACTCCGTGGGGTTCGAGGCGAAGGATACGGACCTTGTCTCCCCGTCCCCGTCGGACAAGCTTGTCGACGGCACCCACATCACCGTCCGCTCCGCCAAGCCGGTGGCACTCGTTGTTGATGGCGTGGAGCACGAGGTGACCTCCAACGCGCTCACCGTCAGTGAGCTTCTGCAGCACTTCAATGATGGCGAGAAGGCCACCATCACCAAGGCCGCCAAGATCTCCTCCAACCCGGATGAGGTCATCCCCGCCGACGGACTGACCGTGAAGGTCACCACCCCGAAGATCGTGTCCGTCGACGACGGTGGTCGCGTGGTCTACGATTCGATTGCTGCCGACACCGTCGGTGACGTGCTGGATGCCCGTGGCATCACGCTTGGCGACGAAGACGTCGTCACCCCCTCCGTGGACACCCCGATCGCTGATGTCTCCAGCATCAAGGTCGACCGCGTCCGCACGACGGAGGTCACCGCGAACGAAATGTACACCGCGGAGCCCACCTACACCGAGGATCCGGAGGCGCCGGAAGGTGATGAGACCGAGGTCACGGCTGCGAAGCCGGGGCGCAAGACCGTCGTCCGCAAGATCGTTACCGTCAACGGCCAAGAGGTTGCCAACGACGTATTGCAGGAGACGATCACCGCGCCATCGACCGGCGCTGTCATCGCTCGTGGCACGAAGACGCCACCGGCCGCCGCGTCCGTCGCAGCGGGTTCCGTGTGGGATTCCATCGCGCAGTGCGAGTCCGGCGGTAACTGGGCCATTAATACCGGCAATGGCTACTACGGTGGCCTGCAGTTTAACGCCGGCACGTGGAGTGCCTACGGCGGCGGCGAGTACGCCCCCACGGCAAACCTTGCCACCCGCGATCAGCAGATCGCAATCGCCCAGAAGGTTCAGGCCGCACAAGGTTGGGGTGCCTGGCCGGCGTGCACCGCATCGCTTGGTATTCGCTAGTAGAACCAGACGGGGCTACCATGTGTAGCGATATGAACGATTCACCGCGCCTGTTAGGCCCCGCAGAGATCCGCGCGCTCGCCGCGCAGTTGGACATTGTCCCCACGAAGAAGCTGGGGCAGAATTTCCTCCATGATCCCAATACCGTGCGCATGATCGTCGCTGCGGCCGGGCTGGAGCCCCATGACCGCGTCATTGAGGTGGGTCCCGGTCTCGGGTCGCTCACCCTCGGCCTTGTCGGCGCGGTGGAGTCGGTCACCGCGGTGGAAATCGATCGTCGCCTCGCTGCGCAGCTCCCTGAGACCGTCGCTGACCGCGCGCCTGGCCTCAGTGATCGCCTGACGGTGGTGAATAAGGACGCGCTTACGGTCACTGGCTCGGACGTTGCGGAGCCGACGGCCCTGGTGGCGAACCTTCCCTATAACGTTGCGGTTCCCGTTCTCCTGCACCTCCTGCGTACCCTCCCCAGCATCCGTCGTGTGCTCGTCATGGTGCAAGAGGAGGTCGCCGACCGCCTGTCCGCCGCTCCCGGCACGAAGATTTACGGCGTTCCCAGCGTCAAGGCTAGCTACTTCGGTGCGGTGAAAAAAGCGGGAACGGTGGGCAAACACGTCTTTTGGCCGGCCCCCAACGTCTCCTCTGGGCTCGTCCGCATTGATTGTTTCGGGTCCAACCCCTGGGGTATCTCACCCGAGGAGCTCTTTCCGCTTGCCGACGCCGCCTTCGCCCAGCGCCGCAAAACTCTCCGCGCGGCTCTCGGTAGCTTCCTCGGCGGCGCTCAACGCGCCGAGGAGATCCTGAAACAGGCAGGAATCGACCCACGGCAGCGCGGTGAGAAGCTGGGCGTGGAAGAATTCGTGCGTATCGCTCGGGAGGTGACCACGTGCTAAGTCAGGCTACCGCCCCCGGAAAAGTGAACCTGTTTTTGGAACCACAGGCTCCGCGCCCCGCTGGCTATCACGAGCTGATCACCATCTTCCAGGCCACGGGACTGAGGGAAACCGTGACGGTCGCCGCGGCTAC
>ERZ1030944.111-NODE-111-length-23752-cov-36.874288_pt1 | contig 23752 bp, 20 predicted proteins | sample MGYA00518599_ERZ1030944 | MGnify/ENA primary metagenome ERZ1030944 (study PRJEB33718, sample SAMN03159697) | human skin metagenome | collected 2014-05-20 | study: EMG produced TPA metagenomics assembly of the PRJNA266117 data set (Human skin bacterial metagenome... | reverse complement strand
GATCTACACAAGGAGTATCGTCGGCAGCGTCAGATGTGTATAAGAGACAGTACTAGGGGTCCTCCGCTCGGGGTCTGCGGGAGAGTGCCGCCGGTTGACAACAACGCCCGGGCAGACCGCAGCGCGGCTTAGAAGAACTTGCCCTTCTGCATGCGCTTCATCGCCTCGTTGAAGTCCAGGTTGTTCAGGTCCATGCCCTGCATGCCCGCCGGCAGCTGTTCCTGGAGCTTCTCCAGCTCCTTCGGGTCCGGCATCCCGCCGGGCATCCCCGGCATACCGCCGCCCATGCCCGGCATGCCCGGCATCTTAGGCATGCCACCTCCGCGCTTCGGCGCCTTGCGCTTGCCGTTCTTGCCCTTGCGGCCCTTCGGCTTCTTCTTCGTAGCGGAGCGGCCGCCGCCCATGCCCGGCATGCCCGGCAGGCCGAACTGGCTGGCCATCTGGCCCATCATCTTTTTGGCTTCGAAGAAACGGTCGACGAGCTGGTTGACGTCGGAGACCTTCACACCGGAGCCGTTGGCGATGCGCTTGCGTCGAGAGGCATTGAGGATCTTGGGGTCCTGGCGCTCCTCGGGCGTCATGCCGCGGATGATGGCCTGGATGCGGTCGAGCTGCTTCTCGTCGACCATGTCGGCCATCTGGTTCATCTGCTTGCCGCCCGGCATCATCTTCAGCAGGTTGCCGATCGGGCCCATGCGGCGGATCATCAGCAGCTGGTCCAGGAAGTCCTCCAGGGTCAGCTCGCCGGACGTGAGCTTGTTCGCGGCAGCCTCGGCGTCCTGCTCGTTGTAGGTCGCCTCTGCCTGCTCAATCAGGGAGAGCAAATCGCCCATGCCGAGGATGCGGCTGGACATGCGCTCCGGGTGGAAGACGTCGAAGTCCTCGAGCTTCTCGCCTGTGGACGCGTACAGGATCGGCTTGCCGGTGACCTCACGGATGGACAGAGCCGCACCGCCGCGGGCGTCGCCGTCGAGCTTGGTCAGCACCACGCCGGTGAAGTCCACGCCCTGGGCGAACGCCTCGGCGGTCTTGACCGCGTCCTGGCCGATCATGGCATCGATGACGAAGAGGACCTCGTCGGGGTTGACGGCGTCGCGGATGTTGCGCGCCTGGGTCATCAGCGTCTCGTCGATGCCGAGGCGGCCGGCGGTATCGATGATGACCACGTCGTTCTTTTGCTGCTTGGCGTACTCGATGCCCTGCTGCGCCACGGCGACCGGGTCGCCGTGGGAGGTGCCCATCTCGTGCTCGTAGGAATCCAGGGACGTGCCCGGGTCCGGAGCGAAGGTGGGCACGCCGGCGCGCTCGCCGACGATCTGGAGCTGCTGCACCGCCCCCGGGCGCTGCAGGTCGCAGGCCACCAGCATCGGGGTGTGGCCCTGCTTGGCCAGGTGCTTGGCCAGCTTGCCGGCCAGTGTGGTCTTACCGGCGCCCTGCAGACCGGCCAGCATGATCACGGTCGGAGGGTTCTTCGCCATGTTCAGCCGGCGCGTTTCGCCGCCGAGGATGTTAGTCAGCTCCTCGTCGACGATCTTGATCACCTGCTGCGCAGGGTTCAGCGCCGCTGAGACATCGGCGCCGAGCGCGCGCTCCTTGACGCGCTTGATAAACGCGCGCACGACGGTGAGCGAGACATCCGCCTCAAGCAGGGCGAGACGGATCTCGCGCGCGGTGGCGTTGATGTCTTCCTCGGTGAGCTTGCCCTTGCCGCGCAGGCCGCCGAGGGCTGATTGGAGGCGGTCGGACAGTGACTCGAACACGGTGTGCACGCTCCCTTGTGCTGCTAGCGGAAAATAATCCCCACAAGACTAGCGCGCGCCCCGGGCGACTAGCACATCACTGTGCCGTCAGCCGGGGCGCGGAGGCGTCGATAGGCAAATGCTTAGCCGAGCAACGCGTCGACGAAGCTTTCCACCTCAAACGGCGCGAGGTCGTCCGCGCCCTCGCCCAGGCCGACGAGCTTGACGGGCACGCCGAGCTCCTCCTGCACCTGGAAGACGATGCCGCCCTTCGCGGTGCCGTCGAGCTTGGTCAGCACCACGCCGGTGATGTCCACGACGTCGCGGAACACGCGCGCCTGCATGATGCCGTTCTGGCCGACGGTGGCGTCCAGCACCAGCAGGACCTCGTCGACGTTGCTCTTCTTCTCCACCACGCGCTTGACCTTGCCCAGCTGGTCCATCAGGCCGGTGGAGGTGTGCAGGCGGCCCGCGGTGTCCACGAGCACGACGTCCGCGCCCTCGGACACACCGGTGGCCACGGCGTCGAAGGCGACGGACGCCGGGTCCGCGCCCTCCTTGCCGCGCACCGTGGAGGCGCCGACGCGCTTGCCCCAGGTCTCCAGCTGGTCGGCGGCGGCCGCACGGAAGGTATCGGCCGCGCCGAGGACCACCGAGTGGCCCATGGACACCAGCACGCGCGCAAGCTTGCCGGTGGTGGTGGTCTTGCCGGTGCCGTTGACGCCGACGACCAGGATCACGGCCGGTTTGCCGTCGTTCGGCATCGCCTTGATGGAGCGGTCCATCTCCGGGCGCGCGGCCTCGATGAGCGTCTCGCGCAACATCGCGCGGGCCTGGTCCTCGGTCTCCACGCCGCGCTCGGCGATCTTCTCGCGCAGCGAGTCGGTGACCTTCATGGTCAGCTCGGCGCCGAGGTCCGCCATGATCAGCGTGTCTTCGATCTCCTCCCAGGCGTCCTCGTCGAGGTCGCCCGCGGTGAGGATGCCCAGCAGCCCCTGGCCGATCGCGTTCTGGGAGCGCGACAGGCGCCCGCGCAGCTTGCCCATGCGGCCGGCGGCCGGCGCAATGTCGTCCAGCGGCTCCTCGGTCGGTGCCTCAACCACCACGGCGTCATCGGAGACCTCCGCGCCCTCCTGGCGCGCCTCGTCCGCGCTTTCCTGCGCCGCTGCCGCAGCCGCCGCAGCTTCCTCGGCCTCAGCAGTCTGCTTATCGACGGGCTCCGCCTCGACCTCGTCAACCCGCTCCACGGGCTCAGCGGGTTCGACGGGCTGCTCCGGCTCGACTGGCTCGACCGGCTCAGCGGGTTCAACGGGCTGCTCCGGCTCGACCGGTTCGACCGGCTGTTCCTCGGCGACTGGCTCGGCCGGCTCTGCCGGCTCAACCGGCGCTTGCTGCTCAGCCTTCGCGGGCTGGGTGGTTTCGGTGGGGACCTGTGGTTCGTCGTCACGCGAGATTGCGCGCTCGACCACGGTCTCCTCTTCCTCCTGCTTCGGCGGGACAAAGGCCGCGGCCGCCTCCTGCTTCGGCTGCGACTGGACCGCGGGCTTGTCGCGGCGGATCGGCTCCGGCTGCTTCGGTTGCGCGTCCGCTTGCGCGAAGTTGAAGCCGCCCTTGGCCTGGTAGTTGCCCGACTTCTCCTGCTGGGTCAGCTCCTTGGGCTCTTCGACCTTGTCAAAGGAGATGGTCTTCGATTCCCTGCGCTTCTTCCCAGCGATGACAACGCCGATGAGGATCAGCGCAATGACGATGACTGCGAGAACAATCCAAAACGCAGTGCTGTTCACTAAAGCATTGAGATCCATGCGCTCTAGTGTGCCAGCACCGCCGACATCACGCGGGGACGGGCATCAAGAAGGCCCTAGTGGCTCTTTTGGTAGAGCTCCCCGTCACCAAGTCCGATCCGCAAATCTCCATCGTCTGTTTGGGTGACCGGCAACCGTGTTTCCGCGCCATCCGCGGTGAAGATGAGGTTATCCTCATCGACGGTGCACGACTCGTCAGCCTCCACATTCTCGGGCTCGGCGACGTGGTGCAGCGTGCAGTCGCCCCCGCCGATGGTGAGGGTACTGGTCAGACTCTCCTCACCAGCTGATTCAACCTTGGTGTAGGTGCCGTCCAAATCCGCTGAGGTGGAGCATCCGCCAACTACGAGAGCCAGCGCGAAAACCCCCACCACTGCCGAGGTACGCGATACAGACATAGTCATCCTTTCTCCAACTTTCGGATGATATTACACTGCGGGCGCAACCCCGGCAGGTTGCATGCGCTGCGAGAGCACGCGGGTGACACCGTCGCCGCGCATGGTCACGCCGTAGAGCACGTTCGCCACGTCCATGGTGGGCTTCTGGTGCGTGATCACGATCAGCTGGGAGTCCTGTCGCAGCTCCTCTAGCAGGGCGATGAGGCGGCGGAGGTTGACGTCGTCAAGAGCTGCCTCGACCTCGTCGAGCACGTAGAACGGGCTGGGGCGCGCGCGGAAGATGGCCACCAGGAAGGCAAGCGCCGTCAGCGACTTCTCGCCGCCGGAAAGCAAGGACAGACGCTTGACCCGCTTGCCCGGCGGGCGGGCTTCGATCTCAATGCCGGTGGCGAGCATGTCCTCCGGCTCGGTGAGCACAAGCCGCGCCTCGCCGCCCGGGAACAGGGTCTGGAACACGCGCGGGAACTCGGCCTCCACGTCCGCCCACGCGTCGGTGAACAACTGCAGGATCTGCGCGTCCACGTCCTCAATCACGTTCGTGAGGTCCTTGCGGGCCTGGATCACGTCGTCGAGCTGGGTGCTCAAGAAGGTGTAGCGCTCCTCCAGTGCCTTGAACTCTTCCAGCGCCAGCGGGTTGACCTTGCCCAGGGCACGCAGGTCCTTCTCCGCCTGTTTGAGCCGCTTCTGCTCGGCGTCACGGTCGAAGTCCTCGCCCGGGGTATAGTCCGCGAGCAGGTCGGATACTGCGATGCCCAAGGAGGCGGTGATGTTGGCCTCCGCCTCGTCGATGCGCACCTGCGCCTGCGAGCGCGCGATGTCGGACTGGTGCGCATTGTCGGTCAGCCACGCGAGCTGCTGGCGGGTGGCGCCCACCTGCTGGCGCGCCTGCTGCACCTTGCCCTGCAGTGAGTTGACCTGCGCGTTCAGCTCGTCGCGCTGGGCAGTGGCGCGGGCAAGCGCGTCCTCGATGCGGGCTGCCAAGTCGCGCGCGTGCTTCTCGACGGCACCGGCCAGCTCCCCTTCCGCCCTCCGGCGAGCCATCGCCGCTTCATGGCGGGCCTTCGCCTGCCGCTCCTGCTCCGCCTGCCGGCGCAACGCGTCACCCTTGCCGGCCTCCGCTTCGGCGCGCTGCTGCGCGGTGCGCGAAGCGAGCGTGGCCTCCATCTCCAGGGACTTAGCGTGGTTAAGCGCGTTTCTGGCCTGGTCGCGCTGCTCCGTCGACGGCTCCTCCGGTGACTCAGCCACGTCTGTGTCCACGCGGGTGAGGCGATCGCGTGTCTCCTCCAGCTCGGCCTTGCGCTGCGCCAGGCGCGCGTCCGCCTCGTTCGCACGCGCCGCCGCCCGCTCGTGCTCGGACTTGTTCGCCTCAGCCTGCTTGACCAGGCGGGCGAGGTCGCGGCGCCAGGATTCGACCTCGGTGTCGTGCTCGCGCAACGCTGCTTTGGCGGAGGCGGCACTGACGCGGGCCTCGTCGGCGGCGACGGTCGCGCCCTCGAGCGTGCCGGCAAGCTCCTCGAGCAGCTGCTGCGCCTCGGCGAGTTCCGACTTTGCGGCCTCGATGCGGGCGGAGACCTCCACCGTGGACGTCTGCCCGGTGCCGGCGGCGACCCACCCCTCGCCCACCAGCACGCCCGCTGGGGTGACAGCGCGCAGGCGCGGGTCCTGTTCCACCACGCCGCGGGCGGCGACGAGGTCGTCCGCCACCACCACGTCCGCGAGCAGGCGCGTGACCGGGCCAACCACCGTTGGGTCCAGCTCCACATGGTCGAGCAGCCAGTCCACCTCGCCGTCGGTGTCCAAGCGCCAGGTCGACCCGCCGCGCGCGTCCACCACCACCGTGCGCGCGGCGGACTCCAGTGCGCCGACCGCGTCGTCGGAGACCTCGCCCGCCAGCGCCTCGGCGTGCTCGCCGAGCGCGGCAGCGAGCGCGCGGTCCAGCCCTGGCTCCACGGTGACCAGGCCGGCAAGGGCGGTGAAGCCTTCCAGCACGTCCTCCGCCGAACGCTTCGGCGCCTGCTCCGCCAGGGTGTCAATGCGCGACTGCAGGGTCGCCACGGCCCGCTCGTGCTCGCGCTGCTTCGCCCGCAGCTGGTCCAGGCGCTTGTCGGCGGCGTCGGATTCGGTGTGGGCGCGGGCGAATGCGTCGTCGAGAGGCGAACGCTCCGAGCTAAAGCCCGCAATGCGCTCCTCGACGGACGCGACCTCCGCATCGGCCTCCCGGGCGCGCTGCTTCGTCTCCGCGAGCGTCTCCTCCAGGCGGCGGACCTCGTCCTCGGCCGCCTCGACCGCCGCTGCCTGGGACTCCTCCTGCGCGATCAGGCGCACAACACCTTCACGACGGTCCGCGATCGCGCGCACCTGCGCCATGTGCTCGCGCTCGGCGGCGTCGAAGGCCTCCTGCCGCTCGGCAACTTCCTCGCGGATGGTCTCGAGCTTCTCCGCGGCCTCTTCGGCGGCTTCGAGGGCCTCGGCGTAGCGCTCGTCGGCAAGCGAAGCCCTCGCCTCCAGGTCCTCCGGATCTTGGCCCGCGTAGGGTGCGAACGAGTTGGAACTGCGGGCGCGCTCCGAAGCAATGCGCTGGGTGGCGCTGACGCGCTCAGCCAGCGTGGACAGCGCGAACCACAACTGCTGCGCCTCCTGCGCCTGCGGCTGCAGCTCCTGCTGGCGGGCTTCCACGGCCTCCTGCTCCTCCACCGCGGTCTCTAGCGTGGCGGTGACGGTTTCCACCTGCTCCGCCAGCATCTCGGCGGCGCGCTCGGCGTCGGCGTACTTCGCGCGCAGCCGCACCACCTGGTCACCGGCGAGCTTAAGCTTCGCGTCACGCAACTCCGCCTGCACCGCAGCACCCCGTTTGGCGGCCTCGGCCTGGCGGGCCAAGGGTTTGAGCTGCTTGCCCAGCTCATCGGTGAGGTCGGTGAGGCGGTCCAGGTTCGCCTGCATGCCCGTGAGTTTGCGCTGCGCCTTCTCCTTACGGCGGCGGTGCTTGAGCACACCCGCAGCCTCCTCGATGAACGCGCGGCGCTCCTCGGGGCGCGAATCCAAGATCTCGGAGAGCTTGCCCTGGCCGACGATGATGTGCATCTCGCGACCGATGCCGGAGTCGGACAACAGCTCCTGGATGTCCATCAGGCGCGCCTTGGAGCCGTTGATCTCGTACTCCGAGGCGCCGTCGCGGAACATGCGGCGAGTGATGGCCACATCGGTGTAGTCGATGGGCAGGCGCTTGTCCGTGTTGTCGAAGGTGAGCGTGACCTCGGCGCGCCCCAGCGGTTTGCGGCCGCCCGCGCCGGCGAAAATGACGTCTTCCATCTTCCCGCCGCGCAGATTCTTCGCGCCTTGCTCGCCCATCACCCACGCGAGTGCATCCACCACGTTGGACTTGCCGGAGCCGTTCGGCCCCACCACCGCGCAGATGCCGGGCTCGAATTTCATCGTCGTCGCCGACGCGAAGGACTTGAATCCTTTGAGCGTCAGCGATTTCAGGTGCATTGGGGCAGTGTAACCCAGCGTGCGCGACGCCAGGCAAGGGAACAAGGAAAGGCCAATGGACGTCTTCAAAGACTCCCGTAAAATCTGCCATAACCGATATTGGAGGGAATGCTGCAATGAGCTACACGAATGATAATTCCACGGAAATCGATTTTGGAAGCCAGTTAGAGGACCCCGAATTCGCGGGAGCTTTTGAGGATGCCTCCGCCCGGTCCGCTCTCGCAGAAAGACTGCGGCAGATCAGGAAATCGTCCGGCCAGACCCAACGCCAGGTTGCAAGCGTCATGGGTACCACTCAGTCTGCAATATCAGATCTGGAACGGGGTGAATCAGACCCGCAACTGTCGACCGTGCAGCGCTATGCGCGAGCAGTTGGGGCGAAGGTCCATTTCACCGTTGACTCGCCTGACCGCGTTACCTCCCCGAACTCTCATTAGCCGTCAAACAGTGAGCTCATCGCTCCTCAAACCCTTCCGCGCCCTTTGGCTCCCCGAACTGCGCCTGGACGTGCTCCACATTGCCCGGGCGCTTCGCAGTCGAAGGCTGCTCTTCAAGAAGGGCTTTGAGCTTCTCGACGTCACCTTCGGCCCCCTCCGCAACCACCTCTACCCTGCCATCAGCAAGGTTCTTCGCGTAGCCAGCCAACCCCAGCTCGAGGGCGCGGGAGCGGGTCCACCAGCGAAACCCCACCCCCTGGACGTTGCCGTGGACGTGGGCGGTCATGCGTGTTGTTGCCATGCCGCCCAAGCGTAGCGGGGACTACCGCCCGTCGTTGTCCTCGCTGACGGTGATGCGGTCGTCTGCGCTGCGGCGGGTCACCGGGTCGGAGCCGTCCCAGTACTCCACGTTCTTCAGCTCCGGCAGCATCTCGCGGTGGAACACCGGGTCGATGCCCTTGCGACGCTGGTCGTTGAAGTTCTTCAGCAGCTTCAGCGCCACGCCGCCGAGCGGGACGATGGCGACGATGTTGAAGATGGCCAGCAGGCCGGCCATGGTGTCGCCGAGCGCCCACACCAGCGGAACAGAGCCGAACGCGCCGAAGATGACAAAGCCGATGACAACGAGGCGGAACACCGTCATCGCGGTCTTCGAGTCGGTGAGGTACTGCAGGTTCGCCTGCGCGAGGTAGTAGTTGCCGATCACGGAGGAAAACGCCAGGAAGAACAGGATGAAAGTGATGGCGTGCGCGCCCCATGCGCCGACGGAGTCGGCCAACGCGGACTGGGTCAGCGAGGCGCCCTGGATGTCGTCGCGGCCGTAGGTCACAGCCGGGCCGAGCAGCACCACGAACGCGGTGATGGAGCAGACCAGCAGGGTGTCGAAGTAGACGCCGAGGGTCTGCACGAGGCCCTGCTTGACGGGGTGGGACACCGTTGCGGTGGCGGCGGCGTTCGGGGCGGAGCCCATACCAGCCTCATTGGAGAACAGGCCGCGGCGCATACCCTGCATGAATGCGGCACCAACACCGGCCCCGACAACCTGCTCGAGGCCCAAAGCGTGGCCGACGATCATCTCGACCATGCCCGGGATCTCGCGCCAGTTGATCACCAGCACGGCCAGGCCGAGGAGGATGTAGGCGCCGGCCATGAACGGCACGATGACCTGGGTCCAGGAGGCGATGCGGGTCACGCCGCCGAAGATGACCAGGGCGGTCAGGGTGGCGATCACAGCGGCGACGACGCCCTTCAGCACGACGGAGTCGGTGCCCAGGGAGCCGCCGACTGCCTCGACGATGGAGTTGGTCTGGATGGCGTTGTAGACGAAGCCGTAGGTGACGGCCAAGAACGCGGAGAAGATCACGGCGAGCGGCTTCCAGCCCAGGCCGCGCGTCATGTAGTAGGCCGGCCCGCCGTGGTAGTTGCCCTCGGCGTCCTTGGTCTTCCACAGCTGTGCAAGGGTGGACTCCACGAACGCGGTGGCGCCGCCGAGCAGGGCAAGCATCCACATCCAGAACACCGAGCCCGGACCGCCGATGGAGATTGCCAGCGCCACGCCGGCGATGTTGCCGGTGCCCACGCGCGAGGCGGCGGAAATGGTGAAGGCCTTGAATGCGGACAGGCCGCCGTACTCTTCATCGAGGTCGCGCCCCTCGCGGTCCTTGCCCTTCGGGGTTTCGGCGACCGCCTTGAGCATCTCCGGGAACAGGCGGATTTGAACGAACAGTGTGCGCACGCCGAAGTAGACGCCGGCGAGGACGAGGAACACGGGGACGACGTTCCAGATCACGCCGTTGAGAGTGTCCTCGACGAATGAGGTAGCGGTTTCCATGGCGGGCAGTGTATCGCCAGGTTGCCCACATCACACAACGACGGGTCTTTGAGCTACCCCTCCACCTCCGGTGTGCACACCTCGCCAGGCTGAATCGCGCCGTGGGTGCCAAACTCGCGTTGCCAGTACAGCAGCGGGCAGTTGGTGTTGACGTCGGCGGCGGCAACGTCGACAAGCACGAGCACATGGTCGCCCGCCTCAATCCGCTGCGCCACACTCCCGGCCACCCAGGTGTGGTTGCCGGCCAGCTGCGGCGCGCCGTCCGCCATCTGCCACTCCACCCCCGCGAAGCGGTCCACCCCCTTCGAGGCGAAGCGCCGCGCGAGCAGGTTCTGCTCGGTGGAGAGCACATTAATGCCTATCGACGCACCTTCGGACAACAACGCCAACAGCGATGACCTCTTGTCCAGAGACACCAGCACCATCGGCGGATCCAGCGACAGGGACATAAACGCGCTGACGGTGGTGCCGTGCGGGTCTGTCGCGGAACCGGTGGTCACGATCGCCACCGCGGCAGCCAGCTGGCTCATTGCGTCTTTGAATGCTGACTGATCAACCATGTCGCACCACCGTACTCGCGCGCTAGCGCACCTGGCAGACCGGGCAGAAGTAGCTGGAACGTCCGCCGACTGTCACGCGCTCGATCGGGGTGCCGCAGCGCGCGCAGGGTGTGCCCGCCTGCCCGTAGGCGTTGAGCGAACGGGAGAAGTATCCGGACGCGCCGTTAACGTTGACGTACAGCGAGTCGAAGCTGGTGCCGCCTTGCTCCAGCGAGCGGGCCATCACCTCGCGCGAGGCGTCCAGCACGGCCTCCGCATCGCGCTGCCGCATGGTCTTCGCGCTGCGCCAGGGTTTCAGGCGCGCGGCCCACATCGCCTCGTCGGCGTAGATGGAGCCGATGCCGCTGACCACCTCCTGGTTCAGCAGCACATTCTTCAGCGGCGATCTTCTACGCCGCATCGCGCGGGCGGTCTCGCGCAGGTCGAAGTCGTCCTCAAACGGGTCGGGAGCGATGTGCAGCGCGGGCTGCGGGACACCGCCCACAAGCTGCGTGTACTGCCAAAACCCGAAGGTGCGCTGGTCCACAAAATCCAGCTCCACCTCCCCCATGTCGGCGCGGATGCGCAGGTGCGGAGAGGTCACGGTGCCATGCTTTGCGACGAGCATCTGCCCGCTCATGCGCAAATGCACGAGGAGTGCTGCGCCGTCGCTGAGCGTGAACCACATGTATTTGCCGCGACGGCCAGTGCCGGTAATTGTCAACCCCGGCAAGGTTTGCGTCAGGTCCACGGTGTTGCCGCGGGCGGCGCGGGGGTGCAGCACCTCCACACGCTGGAAGGTGCGGCCGACCACGTGCTGGTCCAGCCCGCGTCGCACCACCTCAACCTCGGGCAGCTCAGGCATTGCCGCGCACGGCCTCCGCTGCGTGGTCGCGCAGGTACAGCACCGCCTGGTGGGCCGCCTCCTGCTCCGCCAGCTTCTTGTTCGGGCCGGTGCCGGTGCCGCGGGAAACCCCGCCCACCAGCGCCTGCGCGGTAAACGTCTGGTTGTGCTCGGGACCTTCAGCCTCGGAGACGTACTCGGCCACAGGCAGCTTCAGCTCGGCAAGGCGCACCTGCAGGTCAGTCTTCCAGTCGTGGTGCTTCTTGCTCACGGTGGCGGTGCGGAGCTTTTCGTCGAAAAGCTTGAGTATCACATCGCGCGCCGGCTCGAAGCCGTGCTGCAGGTAGATCGCACCGAAGATGGCCTCGGTGGTGTCCGCGAGGATCGACTCTTTCTCGCGGCCGCCGGTGAGCTCCTCGCCCTTGCCGATGAGCACGTGCTTGCCCAGGTCGATCTCCCGGGCGATGTCGGCCAGGCCGTAGCGCGAGACGATCGCGGCGCGCATCGGCGACAGGTCGGACTCCGGGCGCGACGGGTACAGCTCGAAAAGCTTGGTGGCCACGGACAAACCCAGCACGGCGTCGCCGACGAACTCTAAGCGCTCGTTGTTGGGCAGGTGCCCGTGCTCGTTGGCGAACGAGCGGTGCGTCAGCGCAAGCTTCAGGCTGTCGCGCTCGATGTCCACGCCGAGGTGCGCAATGAGCGGGGCGTGGTCGACGACGTCAAACGCCTGCTCCCACAACTCGTCCGCGTTGCCCTTGTTCTTCTTCGAGCGGCTCACAGGAACTTCTCCAGGTCGGCCCAGCGCGGGTCGACCAGGTTGTTCTCCTCGCCCTCGACCGCGTCCGGGGCGGGCACGTCAGTGTCGCCCTCGCACTCCGGCTGGCAGGTGGGGTTGAACGGCCAGTTCATGCCGGCCTCGTCCACGAACGCCTGCTCTAGGTCCACGGTGCCGTCGACAACCTTGTGGATCTCGTCGCCGGAGCCCTGGTCCTCATCTTCCTCACTGTCGCCGGTGATGAAGTCGTCGGAGGCGGAAAACACCTCGGAAATGCGCAGCGTCTCTGTCGGTGTGAGCTCCTTTAAGCAGCGCACGCACTGGCCATCAAGCTGCGCCGTGGCGGTGGCATCCACCATCACGCCGGAGCCCAGCGGGATCAGCGTCGCCTCAACCTCAACCTCGCGCCCTTCGGGGATCGCGATCATCTCGGGGCCGATGCGCGACGGGGACGGGCCTGTCTGTGTCACCGTCTCTGGGGTGCCGTCGCCGCCGAGGACGTCGCTGACATCGAATACGAAAGGATTGGTAGACATAACGGCAACAGACTACCCGTTAGTAGTCGTCGCGTCGGCCGCGAACCGCAGCACCAGCGGCGCCGGCACCGCGACGCAGCGCGGAGCGGTCGGAGGAGACGGTCTGCAGCACGTTTCGCAGCCCCTCCTCAAACTCGGCGAGCTTGGAATCGACGTAGTCGTCGCACTCGGAGCGCAGGCGGTTGGACTCTGCGGTCGCCTCATCCACCAGGCGGTGCGCCTCCTCGTCGGCGCGGCGCATGACCTCGGACTCGGAGATGAGGCGCTCCTGCTCCGCCAGGCCCTTGTCCACGGTGCGCTGGTACTCCGCGTTGCCGGACTCGACGATGTTGTCGGCCTCGCGCTGCGCGTTGTTCACGGTCATCTCGGCCACGTTCTGCGCCTGGGTCACCATCATGTTGGACTCTTCCTCCGCGTCGGTGACCAGGTTGGTCGCGCGCGCCTGCGCGTCGGAGAGCATCGACTCGGACTCGGAGTGCGCGTCGGAGACGATGCGGCGGGCATCCTCCTCCGCGTCGCCGACGAGCATGTCGGCGCGGTCCTGCGCCCCGCGCAGGATCTCGTCCTGCTTGTCCAGCACGTCCTGCGCGTCGTCCAAGTCGACGGGCAGGGCGTTGCGGAGGTCGTCGAGAAGCCCAAGCATCTCGTTGCGGGGAACCATGCAATTGGAGGTCATGGGCACGCCGTAGGCCTGCTCCAGGGTCTGAACTAGCTCATCCAGGGCTTCAAAAACGCGGTACATGGTGCCTAAGCGTACCCGCTGAAACGTTAAATCACGCCCTGGGCGAGCATCGCGTCGGCAACCTTTTTAAAACCGGCGATATTTGCGCCGATGACGTAGTCGCCTGCGTGGTCGTATTCCTCTGCGGTGTCCTTGGCCACCGTGAAGATGTTGGACATGATCTGGTGCAGGCGGTCGTCCGTGTAGTCGAAGGACCAGGAGTCGCGCGAGGCGTTCTGCTGCATCTCCAGCGCGGAGGTGGCCACACCGCCGGCGTTGGCGGCCTTACCTGGGCCGAAGCACACGCCGCGCTCGCGGAACACCTCCACCGCTTCGGCGGTGGACGGCATGTTCGCGCCCTCCGCGACGTAGCGCACACCGTTGTCAACGAGGGTGCGCGCATGGTCGCCGTTGAGCTCGTTCTGCGTCGCGCACGGCAGCGCCACGTCCGCCTTCAGGTCCCAGATGGAGCCGTCGCTGTGGAAGGTCGCGCCCGTGGCCTCCTCCACGTACTCGGACACGCGCCCGCGGCGCTTCTCCTTGATCTCCTGGACGAGCTCGATGTCCACGCCGTTCGGGGTCTCCACCCAGCCGGAGGAATCGGAGAAGCCGACCACGGTCGCGCCCAGCTCCTGCGCCTTCTTCATCGCGTAGATGGCCACATTGCCGGAGCCGGAGACGATCACCTTCGCGCCGTCGATGGAGTCGCCGTTGGCCTTCATCATCTCGTTGGTGAAGTAGACGCTGCCGTAACCGGTGGCCTCCTTGCGCACCAGAGAGCCGCCCCAGGTCAGCCCCTTGCCGGTGAGCACGCCGGACTCGTGCTGGTCCACCAGGCGGCGGTACTGGCCGAACAGGTAGCCGATCTCGCGAGCGCCCACGCCGATGTCGCCGGCGGGCACGTCACGGTACTCGCCGATGTGGCGCCACAGTTCCGTCATGAAGGACTGGCAAAAGCGCATGATCTCCCCGTCGGAGCGGCCCTTCGGGTCAAAGTCGGAGCCGCCCTTGCCGCCGCCGATGGGCAGGCCGGTCAGGGAGTTTTTGAAGATCTGCTCGAAGCCGAGGAATTTGATGATGCCCAGGTTCACGCTCGGGTGGAAGCGCAGCCCGCCCTTGTACGGGCCGAGCGCGGAGTTGAACTGGACACGGAAGCCGCGGTTGACGCGCACATTGTTGTCGTCGTCCAGCCAGGGCACGCGGAAGATGATCTGGCGCTCCGGCTCGCAGAGGCGCTCGATCAGGCCGTAGTCCGCGTAGTGCGGGTCCTTGCCCAGCACGATCTTCAGCGAATCTAGCACTTCGGCAACCGCCTGGTGGAACTCCGGCTCGCCCGCGTTGCGCTCCAGCAGTTTCTGGTAGTAGCCGGCAACTTCTTGGTCAATCGCGCTCATAGGGCGTGGCCTCCGATATCTATAGCTATGCAGAATTATGTACCGGACAAACTTTACAACACCATTCGGCCCCGCGTGGCCGGTAGCTAAACTTTCCCCATGGTTTCTCCCCTCGACGCAGTTCCGTCGCCCAAAATCGTTGTCGCGCCGGACTCCTTCAAATCCACCGCAACCGCCGCCGAGGCCGCCGAATGGCTCGCCGAAGGCGTGCGCTCCGTCATCCGCGACGCGCAGATCGTGCTCACCCCCATGGCCGACGGCGGCGAAGGCACCTCGTCGTTGTTCGAGGGCGAGCGCATTTGCTTGCCGACGACTACCGCGGCCGGCCGCCTCACCGAAGCGGAGTACACCTTCCACGCCCCGAGCAAGACCGCCTACATCGACGTCGCCGCGGCCTCCGGCCTGCCCGCGGTGGACGAGCCGGTGCCGCTGACCGGCGACACGTACGGCACCGGCGTGCTCATCGCGGACGCGGAGACCCGCGGCGCTGAGCGCATCGTGCTGGGGCTCGGCGGCACCGCCACCGTCGACGGCGGCACCGGCATCCTCGTCGCCCTGGGCGTCAACCCCTTGGACCAGGCCGGCTACCAGCTCAAGCCCGGCGGCGGGGCGCTGGAGCAGCTGGCGAACTTCGACACCGCGAAGGTCAATGTGCCCGCCGGCGCGGTGGAGTGGGTTCTGTTGACCGACACCACCGCGCCCGCCACCGGCCCCCAGGGCGCGGCCCACGTGTTCGGCCCGCAGAAGGGCGCGACGGAAGAAGACATCGAGGTGCTCGACCGGGGCCTGGCGCGTTTGTGCGAGGTTGCGGCCGTGGACCCGGCAACTCCGAGCCTGGGCGCTGCGGGAGGCGTGGGCATCGGTATCACGTGGCTGTCCACAATGCTCCACGGGGACGCCTCCCACGTGCACATCCTGCCCGGCGCGCGCGTGGTGGCGGATTCCAACGGGCTGGCGGAGCAGGTCGAGGGCGCGGCCCTGGTGATCACCGGCGAGGGCCGCTTCGACGGACAGACCGGCACCGGCAAGGTCGCCTCCGTCGTCGGCGAGCTAGCCCGCGGGGCCGGTGCGGCGTTCGCGGTGGCCGCAGGAAGCTTCGACGAGGAGCCGGGCGAGGGCACCATCGCGGTTACGCTGGCGGAGACTGACGACGTGCGCGAGCAGCTCACCCAGGCCGGCGCGGAGATTGCCGTAGCCTACCTCAACACTTCCACGGTCCAGGGGTAGATCGAGGGCGACTCGAAGCGGTCCTGGTCCTCCAACATCACTGGGTCGTTCGGCAGGTCCACCTTCGGGGTGAGGATGCGCGACAGGCCCATGGCCAGGCGGTTGAGGCTGTCCGCCCCTTCGGGCGTGATGCTGTAGCGGAACACCTCGGCTTCCGCGGGATCTTCGCCCCGGTCCCGCTCGTAGGTTTCGGCCAGCTGGGCGCGCACGGAGTCGTCGATTAGTACCTGCTCCATCTCCACCGTGCCCGCGGTGAGCATCTCCCGGTTCACGAGGATGTCGAGCGCGCGTTGGAAGACCTCTTTGACCTCGTTGGCGACAGTCGGCGGGACGAGGACGTCGAATTGGATCACAGACATGCGTGTAAGGCTAACCGGTATGGTTGCATGCATGTCCAACCCCGCCGTGAACCCAGCTCACTCGTACCACGTTGCACTGCGGACCATGGCGGACGGGACGCTCAAGCAGGTCAATCCCTTCTCCGGCACGGAGGTGTGGACGGTGCCGGGGCGCGGCAACAGGCCCCTCGCCGCGGCCGGTGCCCCGCCGGAGCCCTTGATGCCCGGCGCACACACGGACACTTGCAATTTCTGCGAGGCGCGCAAGCTGAACACCCCGCCGGAGAAGTCGCGGCTGGTCGCCGACGGCGAGGGGTTTGCCATCCTGCGCGATGCCATGCCCGACGAGTTGGACAATACGGTCGCGGAGTTTCGGCGGGTGCCCAACCTGTTCGAGATTGTCAGCTACGACTACTGGCAGAAAAACTACGGCTACGAAATGCCGGTCGCGCGCCGCAGCCACATGGAGCGCTACCTGGCGGATCCCGCCGGGCGCGAGCATGTGCTGGCAACCGTGCGCACGCGCCTGGCCGCGGCGGGCCAGGACCCGGACAGGCCCGACGAAGAGCTGCTTGAGCTCGCCCCGGCGTACTTCGGCGGTGGGCACGACGTGATCATCGGCCGGCGCCACTACCAGGACGGTGCTACGCGCACCAACCAGCTTGCCGGCTCCGGTTCGCTGACCCCGGAGGAGCACTACCGCTTCATCGCGTTCACCGTTGATTCGCTGCGCGACTTGGTGGAGCAGCACACCTACGCCCGCTACGTGGTGGTGTTCCAAAACTGGCTCTCGCCCGCCGGCGCGTCGTTCGAGCACCTGCACAAGCAGCTGGTGGCCATCGACGAGCGCGGCGTCAACGCCGAAACCGAGACGGCGAAGCTGCGCCAGAATTTGAACCTGTACAACGACTGGGGCGTCAACCACGCGTTCTACCAAAACCTGGTCATCGCGGAGAACGACCACGCCATCCTCACCGCCGGCGTGGGCCACCGCTACCCCACCATGACGGTGTACTCGAAGTCGCGCGCCAGCGAGCCGTGGGAGCACACGGACGAGGAGGTCCGCGCGGTCTCCGACCTGCTGCACGCAGCCCACGCCGCCACCGGCGGGCAGGTAGCCACAAACGAGGAGTGGCACTACCGCCCCGTGGACCTGGACGTGCCCATGCCGTGGCGCATCAACTTGAAATGGCGCATTTCCACCCTCGCCGGTTTCGAGGGCGGCACGCAGATTTACGTGAACACGCTCTCGCCGTTTGATATGCGCGACCGCGCCACCGCTGCCCTTCGCACATTGCGTAGCGACGGCCACGTGTCTGCGTCCCTGCGCATCGCCGAGGAATGCACCCCGGCACCGAACCTTTTGCGTTATAACCCAAATTTGGAGAGATGAATTTTGACTAATATTTCCGAGATTTTGCGCTCCTACTCCGTGGACGAGGTGTGGCAGCGCCGCCTCTACGAGCTACTGCACGCCAACCCGGAGCTGTCCTTGCAGGAGGAGGAGACCTACAGCCGCCTGATGATGGAGCTTTCGCGCTTCGACTGCGAAGTCATCGCCCCGATCGGCAAGTTCGGCATCTGCGCCGTCTTCGAAAACGGCGAGGGCCCGACGGTGATGCACCGCGCGGATTTCGACGGCCTGCCCGTGACGGAGCAGACCGGCGCGCCGTACGCCTCCCACAAGGTGGCCAAGACCGCCGACGGGCAGACCGTGGGCACCATGCACGCCTGCGGACACGACATCCACACCACCGCGCTTTTGAGCATGTGCGACTTTATGGACAACACCCGCGAGCACTGGTCCGGCACGTTTATCGCCCTGTTCCAGCCCGGCGAGGAGATCGGCGCCGGCGCCCAGGACATGGCCGACGGCGGCCTGACCGAGAAGGTGCCGGCGCCGGACGTGGTCTTCGGCCAGCACGTCATGCCGGGCCGCGCCGGCGAGGTGATGTCCAAGCCTGGCCCGCAGTTCGCCGCTTGCGACTCCATCCGCATCAAGATCCCGGGCCGCGCCGCCCACGGCTCCATGCCGCACAACGCGATTGACCCCACCTACACCGCGGCGATGATCATCGCCCGCCTGCAGGCGGTCGTTGGCCGCGAGGTGGATCCGGCGGACTTCGCCGTGGTCACCGTGGCCAGCATGCACGCCGGCACCACCAACAACATCATCCCGGGCGAGGCCGAGCTGGTGCTGAACTGCCGCTTCTACTCCGACCGGGTCAAGGCGAAGGTGTACTCCGCCATCAAGCGCGTGGTCCACGCCGAGGTGCTGGCCTCCGGCTCGCTGGACCAGGCCATGATCTCCTTTTTCGCCCACGGCGAGCTGCTGGACAACGACAAGGAAGTCTTCACCCGCGTGCGCGAGCAGTTCGACGGCGTCTTCGGCGACGCCTCCGTCACCGCCGACCCGAAGACCGTCTCCGAGGACTTCCCCGTCATCGGCCAAGCCTACGGCGCGCCGTACTTCTTCTGGCTTGTCGGCTGCACGCCCCACGACGTGTGGGACAAGGCCGTGGAGGAAGACCGCGTCGGCGAGGACGTGCCGGTCAACCACATGTCCACCTTCCTGCCGGAGTACGAGCCCACCATCGACGCCTCCACCCGCGCCGGACTGACCGCGGTGCTGACCTACTTGGCTAAGTAGCTCACCTGCACGTCTGCGACCACGCCGGTACGCTCGGGGCACATGACTGCCACCACGCCACCACCATTCGAGCAGACCGTCGAGGGCCACGTCCGCAGCTTCTCCGGCCGCGCGCCGCAGGACTCCACGGTGAAGAAGTTCTGGACGGGCCTTTCGGCCGCCACCGTCGAGCAGATCGCCGACAACTGGGCGAAAACCCGCAACACCTACAAGGCCACCCGCCGTGCGGCGTACTTCTCGGCGGAATTCCTGGAAGGTCGGGCGTTGCTGAATAACCTGACCAACCTTGGGCTCGTCGATAAGGCGAAGGCTATCGCCGAGGAGAACGGCTTCGAGCTTTCGGACGTGCTGGAGGCTGAGCACGACGCCGCCCTCGGCAACGGCGGCTTGGGGCGCCTGGCCGCCTGCTTCCTCGATTCCGCCGCCGAGCAGGATTTCCCGCTGACCGGCTACGGCCTGCTGTACCGCTACGGCCTGTTCCGCCAGGAGTTCGAGGACGGCTTCCAGCGCGAGCACCCGGACGCGTGGAAGGAGTCCTTCTACCCCTTCATCATCCGCCGCGGCTCCGAGCAGCGCATTGTGAAGTTCGACGACATGCACGTGCGCGCCATCCCCTACGACATGCCGATCACCGGCTACGGCACCGACAACGTGGGCACGCTGCGCCTGTGGGACGCCTCCCCGATCGCCGAGTTCGACTACGACGCGTTCAACTCCCAGCGCTTCGCCGACGCAATCCTGGAGCGCGAGGCAGTCCACGACATCACGCGCGTGCTCTACCCCAACGACTCCACCTACGCCGGCAAGCTTCTGCGCGTGCGCCAGCAGTACTTCTTCTGCTCCGCATCGCTGCAGGAGCTTATCGACGACTACCGCGCCGCCCACGGCGACGACCTGCGCGACTTCCACAAGTACAACTCCATCCAGCTCAACGACACACACCCGGTGCTGGGCATCCCCGAGCTGATGCGCCTGCTCATGGACGAGCACGGCCTCGGCTGGGACGACGCCTGGGAGGTGACCACCCACACGTTCGCCTACACCAACCACACGGTGCTGCAGGAGGCGCTGGAAACGTGGGAGGAATCCATCTTCAAGCAGTTGTTCTGGCGCATCTGGGAGATCGTGGAGGAGATCGACCGCCGCTACCGCCTGGACATGGAGTCCCGCGGCATCGACGCGGAGACCGCCCACCACTACTCCCCGGTGCACGACGGGCGCGTGCACATGGCGTGGATCGCCTGCTACGCCTCCTACTCCGTCAACGGCGTGGCGGCGCTGCACACCGAGATCATCAAACGCGACACCCTCGGCTTCTGGCACGGCCTGTACCCGGAGCGCTTCAACAACAAGACCAACGGCGTCACCCCGCGCCGCTGGCTGCGCATGTGCAACCCGCGCCTGTCTGAGCTTTTGGACCGACTCTCCGGCTCCGACGCATGGGTCACCGACCTGGACAAGCTCAAGGAGCTGCGCCCGCTTATCGACGACCCAAAGGTGCTCAACGAACTCCGCGACATCAAGGCGGCGAACAAGCGCGACTTCGCCGAGTGGATCCGCGAGCGCCAGGGCGTGGAGATCGACCCCGACTCCATCTACGACACCCAGATTAAGCGCCTGCACGAGTACAAGCGCCAGCTGATGAACGCGCTGTACATCCTGGATCTGTACTTCCGCATCACGGTCGACGGAGAGCGCGACGTGCCGAAGCGCACCTTCATTTTCGGCGCGAAGGCGGCCCCCGGCTACGTCACTGCCAAGGGCATCATCAAACTCATCAACACCATCGCTGAGCTGGTGAACAACGACCCGGAGGCCTCGAAGTACATCCACGTGGTGTTCGTGGAGAACTACAACGTCTCCCCCGCCGAGCACATCATCCCGGCCACCGATGTCTCCGAGCAGATCTCCACCGCCGGCAAGGAGGCCTCGGGCACCTCGAACATGAAGTTCATGATGAACGGCGCGCTCACGCTCGGCACCATGGACGGCGCGAACGTGGAGATCGTCGACGCGGTCGGCGAGGACAACGCCTACATCTTCGGCGCCCGCGAGGAGGAGCTGCCGGAGCTGAAGGCGCACTACAACCCGCGCCAGGTGGCCGAGCAGACCCCGGGGCTGATGCGCGCCCTCGACGCGCTCGTCGACGGCACCTTGGACGACCGCGGCACCGGCGCCTTCCACGACATCCGCGCCTCGCTGCTCGAGGACAACGGCTACGGCGAACAGGACGTCTACTACGTGCTCGGCGATTTCGCCGACTACCGCGAGGCCCGCGACCGCATGGCCGCCGACTACTACGCCGACCCGGACGAGTGGGCCCGCAAGTGCTGGATCAACATCTGCGAGTCCGGCCGCTTCTCCTCCGACCGCACGATCCGCGACTACGCCGAGGACGTGTGGAAGATCGAGCCCACCCCGATCAACTAGCTAGCCGCGCACCATGCGCTTCAAGGTGATGCCGTCACCCGCGTGGTGCGTTTCCTCGCCGTCGAAGGCGAAGCCCTGCTTGGTGTAAAAGGCCTGGGCGCGCTCGTTGAAGTCCGCCACCCACAAGAACGCGGGCTCGCCCGGGTGCACGACCGCGTCGAGGAGTTGCTCGGATATGCCGTTTCCGGCTGCTTCCTCGAGCAGGTAGAGGTTGCGCAGCTCAGTGCGCTCCCCGGGCACGCCGTAGGCCATGCCCACAGCCTCGCCGTCCACCTCCGCGAGGTAGACGCGGCCGTCCGGTGCGTCGAAGTACTCGGCCCACTTCTGCTCGAGGGGCGCGAAGTTGTCCAGCACCTCGTCGGCGATGCGTCCGCGGAACGCTTGCGCGCGGGAGCGGTTGTGCACGGCGGCGACAGTGGCGGCGTCTTCGGCGCGAGCTGGCCGGATTGTGGCGTCCATGCAGCTAAACGCTATACGATCTCGGCACAATGATTCTGCTCGTTGACAATTACGACTCATATACATTCAACCTCGCCCACCTCATTGCTGAGGCCACCGGCCGCGAGCCCCTCGTAGTCCCCGCGGGCGAGGCGGCCGACCTTCCGGAGCGGGTGCGCGCCGGCGAGTTCAGCAACGTGGTCATCTCCCCCGGCCCCGGCACCCCGGAGCGCGAGGAGGACTTCGGCCCTGCACGGCGCGTCATCGAGGCAGCTGCGGATGCCGGCGTCCCGCTTCTCGGCGTGTGCCTCGGCCACCAGGGTTTGGGCATGCTCGCCGGATCCAGCGTCACCCGCGCGCCCGAGCCGCGCCACGGGTTCGTCTCCACCGTCACCCATTCCGGCGAAGGCATCTTCGCCGGCATCCCGCAGGGTTTCGAGGTGGTGCGCTACCACTCCCTGCACGTCGAAGAGGTCCCGGGCATCACCGTGCACGCCCGCAGCGAGGACGGCGTGATCCAGGCGCTTCAGGTCGACGGGCTGGATCACTGGGGCGTGCAATTCCACCCGGAGTCGGTGCTCACCCAGCACGGCGCGGCGATCATGCGCAACTTCCTCGGTGGCTGGCGCGTCATTCACCGCGAGGTGCCCGGCGCGCTCGACTGCCAGCGCGTCTTCAACGCGATCTCGCGAGACGGCAACGACGCGTTCTTCCTCGACTCCGCCGATGCGCGCGGGCGCTACTCCATCCTCGGCGACACCGCGGGTGCGCTCTCTCGCTCGATTCGCTATTCGCTTGGCGACGGCAACGTGCTCGACACCCTCAGCACAGAGCTATCCACCCCGGTTTTCGACGCGCCCGACCTGCCGTTTACCGGCGGATGGATCGGGTACCTGGGCTACGAGTGCGCCGAGCTGACCCTGCCGATCACGCTGCGCCACCGCTCGCCCTACCCGGACGCGTACTTCGTGCGCCCGCAGTCGTTCATCGTCTACGACCACGAGGCCGAGACCGCGCACCTCTGCGCCCTGGCCGGCGCAGGCGCCGACGGCTTACTCGACCGGCTTGAGCAGGCGTTTGAGGGGGCGGGCACCGCCGGACGTGCGTCGATAGGCGAAGGCTCCTGGAGCAACCCGGACTACCTCGCCAGCATCAAAGAGGCGCAGGAGTCGCTGCGCGCGGGCGAGAGTTACGAGGTGTGCCTGACCGACACCTACACCACGCACGCGACCGGCGATATCTATGCTGCGCTGCGCGAACACAACCCCGCGCCGTACGCGGCGCACCTGCTTTTCGACGGCGTCGAGGTCGCCAGCGCCTCACCCGAACGCTTCCTCACCGTGCGCGGCCGTAACGTGGAGGCGAAGCCGATCAAGGGCACCATCGCCGCCGATGAGGACCCGGCGCTGCTGAACGACGCGAAAACCCGCGCTGAGAACCTCATGATCGTGGACCTGCTCCGCAACGACCTCTCGCGCGTCTGCGAGCCCGGCACGGTGCGTGTGCCCGGGCTGATGCAGGTGGAGAGCTACGCCACCGTGCACCAGCTGGTCTCCACCATCACGGGGCGCCTGCGCGAGGGCCGCACCGCTGTCGACGCCGTGCGCGCGACCTTCCCGCCCGGCTCCATGACCGGCGCGCCGAAGCTGCGCACCTGCGAAATCATCGACCGGCTGGAAACCTCCCCGCGCGGCGTCTACTCCGGCGCGCTGGGCTACTTCGGCTTCAACGGCCAGGCCGACCTGTCGGTGGTGATCCGCACCGCCGTGCGCGCCGGCGACACCGTGACCGTGGGCGCCGGCGGCGCGATCGTGCTCGCCTCCGACCCGGAGGCCGAGCTCGCCGAGCGCAACCTCAAGGCCCAGTCCGTGATGGGGGCGTGGGATGCGTAAGTACGCCTGGCACGGCGAATTCGTCCCGCGCGATGCTCCAGACGGGCCACTCGACGTCGCCGACTCCTGGCGCCATTCATCCGGCCGCACCAACGGCCTCAACCTGCACCTTCAGCGCTTTGCTCGCGCTGCTGGTCCGCTGCCGGCCGGGTTCGTCGACGCCATGTTGCCACTGCTGTCCGAGGGCGAACTGTTTCCCCGCATCGCGTTGTCGCAGGGCTGTCTCTTATACACATCTGACGCTGCCGACGATACTCCTTGTGTAGATC
>ERZ1030944.110-NODE-110-length-23781-cov-7.965481_pt1 | contig 23781 bp, 21 predicted proteins | sample MGYA00518599_ERZ1030944 | MGnify/ENA primary metagenome ERZ1030944 (study PRJEB33718, sample SAMN03159697) | human skin metagenome | collected 2014-05-20 | study: EMG produced TPA metagenomics assembly of the PRJNA266117 data set (Human skin bacterial metagenome... | reverse complement strand
GTCCATCCCCTGGCAATGGGCCAGCGAAATGACAGCTACCTCTACGACGCTATGCATTGCCTCGGTTCCTCTAGCGTGCGTAGGTTGGTTCACCATGAGCTTGCAGGAGATTCCGCAAGCAAGACAGACACAAAGAGAAGGAGTTTCCTCTCAATGCGTTCTAAGAAGACCATGTTGACCGTTTCCGCCGCAGCTCTCGGCCTTGCTGGCTTGGCCGCGCCTGCCGCTACCGCCGCACCGGCTAGCGCCTGGGACCAGGTAGCCGCCTGCGAGTCCGGCGGTGATTGGCACATCAATACCGGAAATGGTTACCAGGGCGGCCTACAGTTTAACCCGCAGACCTGGGCCGCCAATGGCGGCACCCAGTACGCCGCAACCGCTGACCAGGCAACCCGCGAGCAGCAGATTGCCGTGGCCGAAAGCGTCCTAGCCACCCAGGGTGCTGGCGCCTGGCCCAACTGCGGCGGGCCCGTCGCCGGCTAGTTTCTAGCCTCGGCTTTTAACACGAAGCCGGCCTCCTCCCTTACTCCGCGGGGTTTCGCGGGATGGGGAGGAGGCCGGCTTTTTGTGCTTCATCTAAATGGCTAACATGCAGCCATGGTGAATTTAGGCCTCGTGCTTGGCGATGTTCCAGGCATACATCATCAACAGCACTTGTAGCGGCTGGCGGATGATGTGGTAGATCTTCTTTGGCCACCCTGCCTTACGCTCAATCCAAGCGTGGTACATATTAGCCGGCCACACCGCAGCAAAGAGTGCGAATGCGGAAGCACCGCCGAAGCCGCGGGTGGCGCGGCGGCGAAGCAAAGCACCGGTGGCAATCTCCCACAGGCCCGAAGCAAAGTTATAGAAGCGCGCAGGGCCTGGCAGTTGCGGCGGAACAATGGATTCGAAAGTCTTCGCCTTCACAAAGTGCAGTACGCCCATTGCTGAAAGCACGGTGGAAAGCCCATTCTTTTGAAAGTTCATGCCTTCCACGGTACCCCGCCGCGCAGAGGTTGGTCTTATTTAACCACGCACGAGCTCGAGGATCTTGTCCACGATGTCCTCGGCTGGAACCTCGAGGGTCTCTCCCCCGCGGATGCGCAGTTCAATCTTGCCGTCCTTGAAGGCACGGCCCAAGATGGCCACGAAGGGCATGCCAAGGAGCTCTGCATCCTTGAACTTCACACCTGGGGAGACCTTTGGACGGTCATCGAAAAGCACCTCGAGCCCCTTGGCAGAGAGCTCCTCTACCAGCTTGTCGCCAGCTTCCATGGCGGCGGCGTCCTTATTGGCCACGGCTACGTGTACCTGGTAAGGAGCGACGGCAACCGGCCAATTGAGGCCCTTGTCGTCATGGCGCTGCTCAGCCAGTACGGCCAACATGCGGGTGATGCCAATGCCATAGGACCCCATGGTAGGAACGGCGCGCTTGCCGTTCTCATCCAAGATTTGCACGTCAAAGGCCTCGGTGTACTTGCGGCCCAGCTGGAAGATATGGCCGAGCTCAATGCCGCGCTCTAAGGTCAAGGTGCCTTGGTTATCAGGAGCCAGGTCGCCTTCTTTAACCTCTGCGACCTCAATGAACTCATCCACGGTGAAATCGCGGCCGGCCACGCAGCCAACCACGTGGCGCTCGCTCGCATCGGCGCCGGTAATCCACGCCGTACCCTTGACCACGCGCGGATCGGCCAGGACCTTGATGCCATTGGCATTTAAAGCGCGCGGGCCAACATAACCCTTGACCAAGAAGTCATTGTCAGCAAAGTCCTTGTCCCCGGCCAACTCAAACTCCACCGGCTCGAGTGCGGCCTCAAGGCGCTTTTCATCCAGCTCGCGATCGCCAGGGATGAGAACGGCCGCCAACTCGGACTCGCGCTCTTCGCTCTCCGCGGCCGGGTGGAAGAGCTTGACCATCATGCACTTGAGGGTATCTGCAGCGGTGGCCTTGCGGCCGTCGACAGTAATGCCTGCGCCCTGGGCCCATTCGACCAGCTTCTCAATGGTCTCTGCTCCCGGGGTGTCATGCTCCTGTGCCTCTGGCTGGCCCTCAATATCCTTCTCCGCCGGTGCTGGGGTCACCACGGCCTCGACGTTGGCTGCGTAGTCACCCTCGGTGGAGCGCACAAAGGTATCCTCGCCTACCTCAGAGACGGCGAGGAATTCCTCGGAGGCGGAGCCTCCCATGGCACCAGAGGTGGCCTTACAGATGGCGTAGTCAATCTCTAGACGGTTGAAGATATTCTGATAAGCCTTGCGGTGGCGGCCGTAGGACTCGTCCAGGCCCTCATCGGTCATGTCGAAGGAGTAGGAATCCTTCATCGTGAATTCGCGGCCACGCAGCACACCAGCGCGAGGGCGCTCCTCATCGCGGTACTTGGTCTGAATCTGGTACAGCGTGACCGGGAAATCCTTATAAGAGGAATACATATCCTTGACCGCGCTGGCAAACATTTCCTCGTGGGTAGGTCCAAGCAGCATATCTGCGTTCTTGCGGTCCTTCAGGCGGAAGAGGTTATCGCCGTATTCCACCCAGCGGTTGGTCTTTTCATAAGGCTCGCGCGGCAGCAGGGCAGGAAATAGCATTTCCTGGCCGCCAATGGCGTCCATTTCCTGACGGACTACATCTTCAATCTTGCGCAGGGTGCGCAGCCCTAACGGCAGCCAGGTATATACGCCCGGCGCGACGCGGCGTACATAACCGGCGCGTACGAGCAGCTTGTGGCTAGGGACCTCGGCATCGGCGGGGTCCTCACGGAGGGTACGGAGAAATAGTTCAGAAAGGCGGGTAATCATGCACCAAAATATACCCCGCTACCCTGTATATATGCTCATTATCCTCCCTCCTTCAGAAACTAAAGCTCATGGCGGTACGGGACAGCCCCTTGACTTCAGCCAGCTGTCCTTTCCGCAATTGCATGCCACCCGGCAAGAAATTGCTGCTGAACTGCAGTCTCTTCCGGTAGACGAGGCCATGGAGGTACTGAAGCTTTCGGAAAAGCTGCGCGGTGAGGCCGAATCCAACCAGGGGCTTTTCACCACCCCCACCATGCCAGCCGTGTTGCGCTATACCGGCGTGCTTTTTGATGCCTTGGATGCCCCTTCCCTGACCACGTGGGATCGCCTTGCTATTGGCGACGCCCTCTTTGGTGTCCTCCGCGCCAGCGACCCCATTCCGCATTACCGGCTTTCGGGAGGCTCGAAGCTTGGCGGCCGCACCATGAAGTCACGCTGGGGCACACAGATCACGGAGGCGCTCGAGGGGGTAGACGAGCTTCTTGTGGATCTGCGCTCGGGCACCTACCAGCAGCTCGGCCGCGTAAAGGATGCGGTAACGGTACGGGTGGAAAGCGTGCAGGACGATGGATCGCGCAAGGTGGTCAGCCACTTCAATAAGCACTACAAGGGCCTTTTAGCCCGCGAGTTAGCGCTCTCGCCTGCTGACGCCTATTGCGCCGCCGACGTTGCCGCCATTGCGCGCGCCGCGGGTATGACCGTTGAGGAGCCGGGGCCTGGGTCGAGTGAGCTCACGCTCGTCGTCAAGCGCTAAGCCCACCGCAAACTACTCAGCACAGCTTGTCTAGCGCAGCTGTGGGTTATACAGCAGGCTGTTGCGCTGTACCGAACATTCGGTAGCCACGCGGACCGAGCGGGCAACATGCCCGGACTCGCGCAGGGGATAAAGCTGGCTTACTACCCTATCGCGCAGATCCCAGGGCGAGATGGTGTTGAGGTAAATTTTGGTGCCGCCTTCGAATCCGGCAAGGGTGGAAATGCGGAGCTTGATGAGGATGCGCCATGGCTGAGCGACGTCGACGTCGGCAGGCTTGTGGTGCCACTCCTCATTGCAGGGCACCTCGCGGCCTACTGCGGCGTGGGCGGCGTGAACAAGGTCGCTCATGGCGCGGATTTCCTCTTCTGACTGCCGCCACGGCTCACAGGTCGCGGACTTGGAGTAGACCTCCAAGGTGGGATAGCGGTGCCCAAAGCCGGCGAAGAGAACGGCATGGTCATTTTCCGCGACGACGAGGTTGCGGCTAGCGGCATAGTCCACCGCCCACTCGTTGTACATGTTCATATTGCTGCGCAGCATCTGTACCTCCCGGTGGGAAGCCATGCCGCGGTCATCGATGGCAACGAGTTGCTTGTGCAAGTGCTCAAAGGAGGCGCCGGCTGGCTGCAGCCAGTTTTGGAAGGCCACCACATAGGGTGCGTAGCGGTTGCGCTCGTAGAGGTCCCGCATGGCATCGATAGTCAGCTGCATAAAAAGCAGGTGCTCTTCGGCGCTTAGGGTGCCGGAAGATACCACGTGCGAATCATCCTGTGCACCGCGCTCAAAATGGCGTCCGGCCACGATGACGTCGTGGCCACCTGCGAAGAAGCCCGCCGCCTGTTCTATAAGTTCTTCTTCGCTTGCCTCAGGCAGGTGCGCCGCCTTCCGCTTCGTGCGCACGATATTGAGCACATGTTCCCGGCCGGCAGGATCGGCAAGGTAGTTGTCCATGCGCTGTCGGGTCTCAGCATCCATGTCGAAGCCGTAGTTGGCGTGCCAGTAGTCATAGGAGACGATTTCAAACAGATTGGGGATGCGACGAAAGGCCGGCACGGTGTGGCTGTATTCGCTCAAAGGTAATCCACGCACAATCCCGCCGGAAGGCAGGATGCGGGCCTTTTCCGGCGGGGTATCAGTCATGCGACCTGAGCAAAAGGCGCAGCGGTGGGTGAAGTCTTCTTCGTGCAAGGGCTGCGGGTTAGCCACCGGTGTGGACAAGGGACGGTTGCCCCGGCCCGGCACGGTCCACACCTCGGTCCCGGAGAACGGGTTGACCTGCTTGACCGTGCCATCCCGCATGGTCTGGATGGGTTCTATGCGGGCAAAAAGTGCATCACTCATGCCCACCAGCGTAGTTATTTCTGGGCACTATTTGGCGACAGAACGGCGGCGGGATACCACGCATGCACCCCCGACGCAGACCGCGAGCATCACGCCGAGAATCAATGCGCACACACCGCGGGAATGGTCCAAGCCACCTAACTCGCTGCCAAGGACCAAGGTTTGCATATTGGCAAATGGCATGACGTTCAAGATGGATTGGGCCCACGAGGTATTGAAGGCTATAAGTGCTGTTTCTACCACGAAAAATTCCACTACTAAGATCATCGCAGCGAAGGTGCCACTGCGCAGCAAATATGCCAGCCCCATAGCAAGTGAGGTGAAACCGGTCCATTCAACATAAGCCAGCACAATCTGGTTGCAATCCGGCCATTGGGTGAAGCTAGCAAAATTGATATCGCCGCCGAATGCCGCAATCAGCAAAGTTCCCACAGCCATGCCCAGCGTGGCGGCAAGCAAGAGTGCTACCAAGATGACTAAGAATTGGCTAAGCACGATTGCAACGCGGCGGTTGGAAGAAAGATAAGACCATGCAACGGTTCCCTTTCCAAGGTCACCGCCAACCATCATCGCAGATGCGAAAATCATGACCACGACAGCAAGTTCACTGGCAACAGAAACATCACTGGATTGAAACTTGCCATCCACGCTGCCGTTGAAGTCATAGCCCCAGGCCATAAGCACGCCGCCGGCGGCCATACCGAGTGCCACGATGGCGAGATAGACCCAGGTAGAGCGCAGGGAAAAGAGTTTGCGGGATTCTGAAACCACAGTATTCATAGAAATCTGTCCTTAAAGGTGGGGTTGTGCGTTTAGGCGGAGCGGTAGGCCACGTGGTCGGCTGTCGCGCCGAGGTAGGCCTCTTCCAGGGAGGGCTGCTTGCGTTCCAAGCTGGAGATGAGAATGCGATTATCCAGACAGATGCGGCCGATGTCGGAGCCTTCGAGACCGCGCACACGCAGGACCTCACCGTCAAAGGAGGTCTCCGCATCGGTGCCGTGCAACAACCGCAGGAGTTCATCGGGCTGGTCCACAATCACTTCGAGGCTTGCGCCTCCCGTGCCATTGACAAACTCCTCCACGGTGCCTTCGCCCAGCAGCTTGCCCTTGCCGATGACCACGAGGCGGTCTGCGGTGAGCTGCATTTCCGAAAGCAGGTGGGAGGAAACCAGCACGGAGCAACCAGCCTCAGCAAATTCGCGGATACGGGCACGCATCCAGTGCACGCCTTCGGGGTCGAGGCCGTTGACGGGTTCGTCAAGAAGCAAGTGCTTCGGCTCGCCGATGAGCGCACAAGCAAGGCCCAGGCGCTGCTTCATGCCTAGCGAATAGCCGCCCACGCGCTTGGTGGCTACCTGGGTAAGGCCAACGCGGTCCAGGGTGTCATCCACGTGGTTCATGGACACGCCCTGCAACGCGGCCATATAGCCCAGGTGAGCACGGGCGCTGCGGCCCGGGTGGAACCAGTTGGCGTCCAACAAGGTGCCCACCGTGGTAGCGGGATTGGACAGCCCGCGGAAGGGCGTGCCATCAAAGGTCGCGGTGCCGGAAGTCGGATTCTCTAGACCCACGCACATGCGCATGGTGGTGGATTTGCCAGAACCATTCGGTCCGAGGAAGCCGGTGACTTGACCGTCTGGGACCTCAAAAGAGAGGTCATCTACTGCTTTAAAGGAACGGAAACTCTTGGAAAGGTGTGAAACTTTGAGCATGGTTTCCATCGTGCCGTCTTACCAGCACGAAGTAACCATCCTTGGGAGTGATTTAGCAGGTCATACCTAGGGATGAGACAGCAGCTCCTCCACCGAAACCACGCCATGAGTAAGGGCGTAGAGCACAGCATGCACGCGGTCGCGCGAGCTGGTCTTAGTAAGAATATGGCGCACGTGGGTCTTGACCGTGGCCATGGAGACGAACTCGCACTCCGCGATTTCGGTATTCGAATACCCCAGTGCGATCAGCTTGAGGACGTCCAGCTCGCGTGGCGTGAGTTCTTCGGCCGGAGGGACGGTAGCTGCTGCTGCAACGGGGGTGGCATGTGAATCGGGCTGTGCTGCAGACTGCTCGCTGCGCAGTTGCTGCAGCACCTGGGCGGTAATGCGCGGTGAAAGGACGGCCTCGCCGGAATGTACGGTACGAATAGCGGCGAGGAGTTCCTCCGGTTCGACGTCTTTGAGCAGGAATCCGGAGGCCCCAGCGGAAATTGCTCCGTGGACAAAATTCTGGTCATCGAAGGTGGTTAGCATAATGACCTGGGTGTCCGGGAATTCCGGCAGCAGCCTTTCTGTGGCGGCGATGCCATTGACGCGGGCCATCTGGACATCCATGAGCACAATATCGGCAGGTTGCGCGCGGGCGAGGTCGAGGACTTCATCGCCATCGGAGGCCTGCCAGGCAACGTCCAAATCCTCTTGGGAGCCAAGGAGCATGGCGAACCCGGCGCGCACGAGGGGCTGATCATCGACTAGGCCGATACGGATGGGGCCAGCGGGCGCGCCTGTTGGCTGCTCAGGGTTAGTCATTGGGTACCTCCACGGTAATAAAGAAGTGTCCATCCTCGGTGCGGGTAGCAACGCTGCCACCATAGGCCTTGACACGCTCGCTCATTCCAATAAGTCCGTAGCCGGGCTTGTGAGTATCCGGCATGCGTGCGGCCGGGTTATTGGCGCTCAATACTAGGCCGTTTCCAGTAGAGCGGAAGCGCAGTACTCCCCTTTTATCGCGGGAATGCTTGAGCATGTTGGTCAAAATTTCTTGCACCACGCGGTAGACGGTGAATTGGTAGAGTTCGTCGCTTTCGGTCGGCAGGTCCTCCAGCCCGTGCACGGTGATATCGAAGCCGCTGCGGCGGGCTTCCGAGATGAGTCCTGCGATATCGCTGGCACCGGGTGCCTTGGTATCGGCGCGGGAATCACCATCTCGCAGCACGGAGAGCAAACCGCGCATCTGCTTGAGGGAATCGCGGGAGGTGGAGGCGATGGTTTCCAAGGCTTCTGTGGCCGCTGCGGGATTTTTGGCGGCGGCGAACCGGGCGCCGTCGGCAAGGGCAATAACGCCCGCTAAATTATGCGCCACAATGTCATGCATCTCGCGGGCGATGCGGTTGCGCTCTACCGCTCCGGCCATTTCCGCGCGTTCTTTCAGCAATTGCTGGTCTTCGCGCTTTTTGCGGTCATTGGTGCCAAGCAAGAAGAAAAATCCCATGACCGGCCACGCGATGATAACAACGGAGGCTAAGGACGCTAGGGGATCAATCTGTGCCCCCTCGAGCCCAAAATCGATATGCCTAAAGATAAGGTTGCCAAAGTGCTGTGCCCACACAGAGAAAAGGGTGCCTACGCCTATCCAGGCTATCCATACACGGCGCATGCGCTTCGGGGAATGCGCCCCAATGAGAAAAACGCAATACGCCAGGGGAAAAGCATGGACGTTACTCAACGCGGCCAAAGGGGTAAAAAGACACAGGGTAAAAACAATGGCGATTGCGCCTATCGCCTTTTCCTTCAACTTAGGTTGCAGCCACAACGCCAATGGGAGGACCACGCAATAAAGAACTAAAACGCCCTTGTGAAAGAGGGAATCCCCGTCCAATACATCAGCAGCATAAGAAGCAGAAGAAACCCATAAAAACAGTGGAATGATAATTCTCCACGGTGGGCCTACCCACGCGCGAAGTGCATCGGGCCATAGCTTCTTCATGGCTTTCTAGGCTAGCGCAGGCTCTAGGCCATAGTCCTCATCCCTGGGGCTGACTAGACTGGCTGGCATGCACCACGAGTTCTTTGAGGTCGATGTTTTTGCCACGGGTGCCTTTAAGGGCAATGCCTTGGCGGTGATTGCGGGCGCCGATGGCCTAAGTACCGAGCGGATGCAGGCAATCGCGAACTGGACCAACTTTTCTGAGACTACCTTCTTGCTCGAACCTCACGACGCCCGCGCGGACTACCGCGTGCGCATTTTCACCCCCTATGAAGAGTTTGTTTTTGCTGGCCATCCCACCTTGGGCAGCGCTGCCGCGTGGCGGGCGCTGGGCAACAAGCCGCGGACGGAGGGACGTATCATCCAGGAGTGCGGCGCGGGATTGGTGACCGTCCGCGAAGAGGGCGAAGTCTTGTCCTTTGCTACCCCGCCGCTGCGCCGCGAAGAACCGCTAAGCCCGGCGGATCTGAAGGAGGCCTGCGGTGGGCTGGGGCTAGATAGGTCGGATATTGTGGACCATGGCTGGGTGGACAATGGCCCGGGCTGGCGCCTGCTCCAATTACGCGATGCCGAGGCGGTGCGTGCGGTTAAGCCCCAGGGCGAGCGCCCCAAGGTCGGCGTTGTGGGCCTTAATCCCAACGCCGCAGAGAGCGAGCCGGCCTATGAGGTGCGGGCCTTTACCACGCAGTTCGAAGACCCAGTGACCGGTTCTTTCAATGGCGGCGCCGCGCAGTTTATGCGCTCGCGTAACCTGGTGCCGACGCGTTATACCGCAACACAAGGCAGCCAGATTGGCCGGGCGGGCGAAGTATTTATCAACGATGACGGCACGGATATTTGGGTAGGCGGTCGTGCCCAGATTCGCGTGCGCGGAACACTGGAGGTTTAGATGCAGCTCCATCACGATTTTGCCCAGAAGCTTCCCCACTTGGTTCGCCCCACCGAGGGTGAGGAGCAGCCGAACCCAGAGATGGTCATCCTAAATGAGGAACTCGCCATGGAGTTAGGACTCGACCCGGACTGGCTGCGCTCCTCCGAGGGCATGGATTTCCTTACCGGCCGCGCGGGCGGCCACGCCATGGCCTATTCCGGCTTCCAATTCGGTGCGTTTAACCCGCAGATGGGAGACGGCCGAGCCATGCTTTTGGGCGAGGTGGATAAGGACGGGCGGCTATGGGATCTCCATGCCAAAGGAACTGGACTTACTCCCTTTTCCCGCCTCGGGTCCGATGGCCGCGGAACGCTGTCTTCCATGCTGCGCGAGTACCTAGTCTCTGAGGCTATGCATGCTTTGGGTGTTCCCACCACCCGGGCGCTGGCGGTTATCTCCACCGGACGGCCCATTCAGCGCGGGCACGTGCAACCGGCCGGCATTGTGGTACGCGTGGCAGCCAGCCATATCCGCGTCGGCACCTTTCACCTAGCCGCGCAGACGGATTACACCCGGCAGTTGGCCGACTATGCCATTGCGCGCCACTACCCTGGCGCGGACTACCAGGAATTTTTCACCCAGGTGATGGATGCGCAGATCCGCACCGTCTCCCACTGGATGCGCTTGGGCTTTATCCACGGCGTGATGAATACGGATAACACCACCATCTCTGGCGAAACCATTGACTATGGCCCCTGCGCCTTCATGGAGGCCTATTCGCCCGCGACGGTCTTTTCCAGCATCGATAGGCAAGGCCGTTATGCCTTTGGCAATCAACCTTCCATCCTGGGATGGAACCTGGCCCGCTTGGCGGAATCCCTCCTGCCGCTTTTTGATATAGACATGAATAAGGCCATGGACTTCGCCCAAGAATCCATCAACGGCTTTACCGAGCGCTTTGAGGACCAGCACAGGGCAGATTTAGCAAAGGCTTTGGATACCTCTCGAGAAGTCGCCTCTTCTTATGCGGCTGCCATGCAGCTCAACGGCCCAGATATCACGCTGGCTCACCGCGCTCTTGCCGACGCCGCCGCGGGCCACCCCGCCCACGCCCGCGAGCTCTTTGCCGAGGGAGACTTCTTGGACGACTACCTTGCGTCCTCTCCTGATCCTTCCCGTGTTGATAGCGCCATGCCGCGGGTTATCCCGCGCAACCTCGCCGTAGAATCCGCGCTGGATGCTGCCGAACGCGGGGAGTTGGGCCCGTATCAGGAGCTTCTCCACGCGGTCACCCACCCGTGGGAGCCCAACCCAACGTTCGAATCGCCGGATCCTAATGGTCTCGAGGGCTACCTCACCTACTGCGGCACCTAGGACTGCCTCTACCTGCTTAGTAGACACGGAACCCCGCACCGCAAACGTGGCGGTGCGGGGTGTGTAGGGAAGAAAGCTAGCTCTTAACGGTCCAGCTTCAGGGTCTTCTGGGTGTACTCCCACATCTCGTCGTACAGCTTCTCATCGTTGCGCAGCTTGACGCCATAAGACGGAACCATCTCGCGGATCTTGTCTGCCCAATCAATCATGCGCTCGCCGAAGCAACGCTCCAGCAGCTCCAGCATGACGGCCGGGGCAATGGATGCACCCGGGGAAGCGCCGAGCAGGCCGGCGATATTGCCCTCCTGGTTGTTCACCAAGGCGGTGCCAAACTCGAGGGATCCGAACTGCGGAGCACCAGCAGGCTTAATCACCTGGACGCGCTGGCCAGCGATAACGGTCTCCCAGTCGCTTTCCTTTGCTTCCGGTACGTACTCGCGCAGGGCTTCCACACGGTCCGAGAAGCTCTTGCGCACCTCATCCACCAGGTACTTGGTCAGGCCGAACTCCTGCACGGCAACGCCGAGGTAAGAGGTGATGTTGTCTGGGCGGATGGACTTGAACAGGTCCAGGTAGGTGCCCTTCTTCAGGAACTTCGGGCTCCAACCACCGTAAGGACCGAAAAGCAGGCCCTTCTCACCGTCGATAACGCGGGTATCCAGGTGCGGCACGGACATTGGCGGGGCGCCCACAGCGGCCTTGCCGTAGACCTTTGCCTGGTGCTGCTCAATAAGTTCAGGGTTCTTGGAACGCAGCCACAGACCGGATACTGGGAAGCCTGCGTAACCGGCAACTTCCTTCACCTTTGCCTTGCGTAGCAGGTCCAGGGCGTAACCGCCGGCGCCAACGAAGACGAACTTTGCCTTAACTACAGTGATGTCACCGGTGTGCTTGTTCTTTGAGTACACCTTCCACGCGGAGCCATCACGCTTGATGTCGATGACTTCATGTCCGTAGCGAATCTCGGTGCCGGAGGCCTTAGCTGCGGTCAGGAACTGCTTGGTCAGCGCGCCAAAGTTGACGTCAGTACCAGCGTCGGTCCAGGAAATGGCCACCTTATTGGAGAAGTCACGGCCCTTCGCCATCAGCGGCAGCTTCTCAGCAAAGTCGGAATCATCTGCGGAGAACTGCATGCCCGGGAACATGTGCTTCTCGCTCAGCACATCATAGCGACGCTTGAGGTAATCTACCTGGATTTCACCCTGTGCGAAGGACACGTGCGGAACCGGGTTAATGAATTCGCTCGGGTCGGTGAGAATACCGTTGTTGAGCTGGTGGGACCAGAACTGGCGAGACTTCTGGAACTTCTCGTTGATGCCCAGAGCCTTGGAGATATCAATTCGGCCATTCTTCTCCGGGGTGTAGTTCAGCTCGCACAGCGCGGAGTGACCGGTACCGGCGTTATTCCATGGGGAGGAGGACTCCAATGCGGGGCCATCGAGGCGCTCAAAGACCATCTGAGTCCAGCTGGGCTCCAACTCGCGGAGCATAGCACCCAGGGTGGCGCTCATGATGCCAGCACCGATAAGTGCTACATCGACCTCGTCTACAACCTGTGCTGTCTTCTTAGCGGAGGACACTGTGTTATTACCTCTTCGAATTGAAAATAGATATCCATCGGCGCGGTCTACGCCTTGATTTTTAGCGCTTAGCGCCCCGCGCCACCATCGTTGCGCTATGACAACCTGGTAGTGCGTCACGCATTAAGGCCTTACTCTACGCTTTTGCTCATCCAATTTGGGATTTCTCCCCCAGACCAGTGGCGAAAATGTGGGAATTTCCGCCCCCAGTATTTACACCCCACCGGCAGCACCATAAGTTCTTCATTGCACCTAGAATCGAGGCATGGTTACACACTCCCCGGTATGGGGCCCAGACAAACTTGGCCCTGACTATGAAGCTGCCACCATTGACTTAGGCGCGGACCCCGATGGCGAGGGCGACGTGGTCACCACGCTGGTGCACTACGCGCCGGAGCACGCGGGTGGTACTGCACGTGAGTCAGCCACCCCGTCACGCCCGGCGCTGGTGTGGCTACACGGCATGACCGATTATTTCTTCCACACCCACGTAGCGGAGCACTTTGCCGCCGAGGGTTATGACTTTTATGCCATCGATCTGCGCAAGTGCGGCCGCTCGCGCCGCTCGGGCCAGTCGTGGCACTATGTATCGGATTTGGCGTTCTATTTCGCTGACCTCACCGCCGCACTCGATGCCATCCCCAATGATGAGGTCGTCTTCATCGCCCACTCCACCGGTGGCTTGATCGCCCCGCTGTGGATGGATCATCTGCGCCGAACCGACCGAGAACGCCACCAGCGCTTAGCAGGCCTCATCCTTAATAGTCCATGGCTCGACATGATGGGCGTGCCTGGCCAGATTCTCACTCCCCTCAAACCGTTGCTCTATGCGCTGGGCCGCAAGGCCCCCATGACTCCCCTGCCCGGTGGCAACCTCACCGCCTATGGCGAGTCCGTACACAAGGATTTCTACGGCGACTGGGATTTTGATCTTCGCTTTAAGCCATTGGCCGGCCATAAGAAATATGTCGGCTGGATAGCCGCGGTGTTCCATGGCTTTGATGCTATCCACAGCGGCCGCGTTGATGCCGGCGTCCCCATATTGACGCTGCAGTCCACCCGAACCCTATTGGGTCAGCCGTACTCCGACAGCGTGAACCACGCGGATGTCATCATCGACGTTGCGCAAACGCGGCGCTGGGCAAAGGAACTCAGTGCCCACTACACCTTGCATCCCATCAAGGGTGCTAGGCACGATGTGTTCCTATCGCTCCCGGACCCGCTCCAAGAAGCTTTTGACGCCTGTGACAAGTGGCTGCCCACCGTCCTCGATACCCCACAATCTACTGAGTAATTTAGCCCCTATATATAAGGAATAAACGTGACTACTTCACACCAGTCCCACACGCCCGCTGCCGAGGAACATTTCGACCTCATCATCATCGGCACCGGCTCCGGAAACTCCATCCCTAGCCCTGATTTTGATGACCAGAAAATCGCCATCATTGAAAAGGGCACCTTCGGCGGCACCTGCCTCAACGTAGGCTGCATTCCCACCAAGATGTATGTCTATGCCGCCGATATTGCCCTAGCGGCGCGCGAGGCCGGCCGGCTGGGCCTCGATGCTCAGGTCAATAGCGTGGATTGGGGCTCCATCGTGGACCGGGTCTTTACTAACCGCATCGACCAAATTGCCAAGGGCGGCGAGCAGTATCGCCGCGGTGAGGAAACGCCAAATATCACCGTATATGACGAGCATGCCCGCTTTGTTGGCCCGAAGACCATTCAGACCGGCGAACATGTCATCAGCGGCGACCAGATCGTCATTGCCGCCGGCTCCCGTCCGGTGATTCCGGAGGTCTATGCCAACTCGGGCGTGAAGTACTACACCAATGAAGACATCATGCGCATGGACCACCAGCCAGAAAGCCTCATTGTGGTAGGCGGTGGCTATATCGCCATGGAGTTTGCCCATGTCTTTGACAGTCTCGGCACCAAGGTGACCCTGGTCAATCGCTCCGATACCTTGCTGCGCCACTTGGATGATGACCTGTCCAGCCGCTTCAACCAGATTGCTCGCGATCGCTTCGACGTGCGCATAGCCAATGGCACCAAACTCGAGGAGACTGACAAGGGAGTGCGGTTGGAGCTAGATGATGGCACCTCTATTGAGGCAGAGGCCATTCTGATTGCCACTGGACGCACCCCAAATGGCGATCAGATGGATGTAGATAAGGCAGGCATTGAGCTGCTTGCCGACGCCCGCGTGAACACCGACGAGTTCGGCCGCACCACCGCCGAGGGCGTTTGGGCGCTTGGCGATGTCTCTTCTCCATATATGCTCAAGCACGTAGCCAATGCGGAGACCCGCGCCGTGCAGCACAATCTGCTCCACCCAGAAGATCTCCGCCCACTGCCCCACGACAATGTCCCCGCCGCCATCTTTACCCACCCACAAATCGCCACAGTGGGCTTAACTGAGAAGCAGGCACGACAGAAGGGCTTCGACGTCACCGTCAAGGTCCAAAATTTTGGCGACGTTGCCTACGGCTGGGCTATGGAAGATAGCACTGGCATCTGCAAGCTGGTAGCAGACCGCGCGACTGGGCAGCTTCTCGGCGCACACCTCATGGGCCCACAGGCCTCTACCTTGATCCAGCAATTGATCACCGCGATGGCCTACAAGTTGGACATGCGGGAGTTCACTCGCAACCAATATTGGATCCACCCTGCGCTGCCAGAAGTAGTGGAAAATGCCCTTTTGGGACTGGAGTGGTAAAAGTAAATTGTTACGTGATCTTTCTCACACACGCCCAGTATCTTCCCAGCTTTCGGAGCATATTCCCATTTCACGCCAAGGAAGCCTCATTCGCACCTGCAGGGAATTCACCGCCATTTAGGGGCACGCATTAATTTAATGGATGAAATTCCGGCCCTTGACGTGCAAAAGGACAAGAGTTTTACTAGATTCACTGGGGACACCGGCTAGAGCCGATACGAACACGGCTACCGCGTGTTTCTGGATGTTCCCTGTACATTCAATAACACTTTGGTTTCCCAGTGTGGAAGCCTTGCAAGTACGACTTTTAAGGAATTTTGATATGCGTATCCGCAATGCAGCTATCGCTGGCGCAACCGCTCTCGCCGTTGCTTTCGGCGGCACCACCGTCGCTTCCGCTGCCGACACCGTCAACCAGAACGGCAACGAGATCCAGCTACTGCCACAGAACCCGTCCAAGACTGCAAAGGGCGGCGACGACGATCAGACCCCAGAGGACTACACTCCTTCCCTGTCCTCCAAGGTTGGCCACAAGCTCGAGGCCGACAAGGCAGCTAACGGCGTGGCCATCTTCGGTTCTTCCAAGGACTTCTCCGGCCAGCCAGCATGGGCAAAGGTTTTCTACGGTGCTACCGTTCTAGCGGGCGTTGGTGCCCTGCTCGGCGGCATCATCGGCCCAGTTTACAACTTCTTCGTACACGGCCCTTCCTTCTAAGCAACAGCCACTCGGCTCAATCAAAACTTCCGAAAGGTATTTTTCACAATGCGTAACTTCCGCACCGCAGCCGTTGCTGCTGCTACCGCTGTCACCGTAGCTTTCGGCGGCACCGCCGTTGCTTCTGCAGAGTCCTCCACCACCAACGAGAACACCGGTTCCTCCCTGTCCTCCAGCTCCCTCACCCAGCTGGGCAAGGAGTGGGGCGCATGGACTCCGGGCGAGGACGGCAAGCCTGTCGTAACTGCTGACAACCAGGTCACCGGCGAGGACATGTTCGGCAAGGAGACCTCCGAAAACATCCCGGATTGGGCTTCCAAGTGGAAGAAGGGTGCTGCCGCACTGGGCATCACCTCCATTGTCGGCGCAATCATCGGCGCTTACAACTACGCTGTTTACAACGGCATCGTCCCGCAGCACATCTTGGATCCAATCTTCCGCCGCTAATTATTAGCCGCAGATTGGCTCTAGATAGCTAGGGCTTGCGGGCCCCGTTTTAAGAACGGGGCCCCTTTGCTATGCACAGCTACGTGCTGAGTGCTGATGCCTTGCGCGGGACGTCAGCAAGCATGCACAAAGGCCGCCCCCACTTCCCTGCATTGGGTCGTGTGGAGGCGGCCTTTGTTAAAAAGCTTTAGTCCTCGTCGGGAATGGTGAGGATTTCGTTGCCGTCCTCGGTAATGACGAGGGTGTGCTCAAACTGGGCGGTGAACTTGCCGTCGGTGTTTTGCACGGTCCAGTCATCATCCCAGATCTCGTAATCCAGGGAGCCAAGGTTAATCATCGGCTCAACAGTCAGGGTCATACCAGGCTCAAGGATGTCGCGGTAAACGGTCGAGTCATGGTGCAGGACAACAAGGCCGTTATGGAAGGTTGGGCCGACGCCATGGCCGGTGAAGTCGCGCACAACGTTGTAGCCAAAACGCTTGGCATAAGACTCAATCACGCGACCAATGACATTGATCTCGCGGCCAGGCTTTGCGGCCTTGATGCCGCGCATGGTGGCCTCCTTGGTGCGCTCTACCAGCAGGCGGTGTTCCTCGGAGACGTTACCGGCGAGGAAGGTGGCGTTATTATCACCGTGGACGCCGTTCTTATAAGCGGTGATATCGATATTGACGATGTCGCCGTCCTCAATCACGGTGGTATCCGGGATGCCGTGGCAAACAATCTCATTGAGGGAGACGCAGCTGGACTTGGGGAAGCCGCGGTAGCCTAGCGTAGACGGGTAAGCGCCGTGGTCGCACATGTACTCGTGCGCTACGCGGTCCACGTAATCAGTGGTTACGCCCGGCTGCACGGCCTTTCCAGCCTCCTTGAGGGCGTTGGCCGCGATTTTGCAGGCCTCGCGCATCTTCTCAATAACCTCTGGGGACTGGACGTAGGGCTCACCAATGCCCTCTTGTACCTCGTCCTTCCACACGTACTCCGGTCGCTCAATGCTCTCCGGCACGGTGAGGATCGGAGTGGGCTTGCCTGGCTTTAGCTTTCCTCGATTACTCATGGTTTCCCATGGTAGTCCTCTGCGCCCATAATGCAGCAGCCGGGGTCATAAGCTAGGGCCGTAGCTTCAGCTCTGGGTCTAGGTCTATCCCTCGGCCGGCGGAGCCGCACCCTTGTGCGGACCGGAGCGGTAGTCATCGACCTTCTGCAAGAAATTGCTGGTGATATTGACCGAAGCATCGGAGCCGCCGCCCAAGACCACGAGGGTGGCAAAGGCGATATCGTCTTCTTCGCGGTAGCCGGTAAACCAGGCGTGCGAGCCCTCATTAATCTCGGCCTCACCGGTCTTGCCGTAAATCGTGCCACCCGCTGCCATACTGCGGGCAGTACCGCTGGTGACCACTTGGCGCATCATGGCGCGGAGATTGTCCAGCACGTGCTTGGGAATCCGCTGCGGCTTATCGGACGCTTTAGTCTCATGGCCCTCAATCAGCGAAGGCGTCGGCGTTTTGCCATTAGCAACCGTTGCAGAAACAAGTGCCATGCCGAAAGGGCTCGCCAAGTCATAGCCCTGTCCATAGCCGGCTTCCGTGCGCTCTAGTGGTTCTTTTCCCTCCGGGATGGAACCAGTAATGGTAGTGAGGCCCGGAATATCGTATTCCACGCCGAAGCCGAACTTCTTTCCCATGTCCTTCAATTCACCGGGCTTGAGCTTAGTAGAAATATCCGCAAAGGTGGTGTTGCAGGACTGCGCGAATGCTTGGCTAAGCGGAACGCTGCCTAGGGCGAAGGCATTATAGTTGGTCACCACGCGGCCAAAGATGTCCATGGTGCCCGGGCACGGCACGATGGAATCGGTATTAAGGCCCTGGTTTTCTACACCCGCCGCGGCAGTAAGAATCTTGAACACTGAGCCGGGTGGGTACTGGCCTTGGAGGGCTACGTCACCGTCTTCATCGGCCTTCTCGGTTTGGGCGACGGCCAAAATATCGCCATTAGAAGGCCGGATGGCTACGAGCATAGCTTGCGAATCCGAGCGCTCGTTTACCGCTTCTTGTGCGGCGCGCTGCACGTCGTAATCAAGGCCCACCTTAATCGACGGCGCAGCATTAGGCGCATGCTTCTCGACGTCCGAAAGCGCCGCACCATTCTCATTGACCACGGAGATGGACCAGCCAGTTTGACCATCGACCTCGTCTTGGACCGCAGAGCGCACACGCGACATAAGATCGGGGGCTAACCCGCGGTCGCGGGTAACCAAGGCTGGCTCCTCGTTGAGGCGCACGCCGTCCATGCCCTCCACCTTCGGGCGCACCGCCTTGGCTTGGTCCTCCGTGAACATAGTTACGGAGTAAGAACCGTCTGCATCCTCCAATTTCTTGGCCAAATCCTTGGCATCAATCTCTGCAATTGAATCATCCTGGCGATGGGCGGCTGCCAACGCGCCGCTAATCTTTGAGGCGGTAGGACGCACATCCTCCAAGGAACTGGTATCTACCACCAGTCGGTAGTTCAGCCCCGGGCTCATCAATTCCACCCCATTGGAAGAAACCACGCTGGCACGCTTTGCTTCCAACGCGCGCAGCTCCAAGTGCTGGTTTGCTCCCAGGTCGGGGTGGATAAGGCTTGGCTTCCACCGCACCGTCCACTCATCCTCAGTCTTCGTCAGCGTCATCTGCGTGTCATAGCTCAAGGTACGATCCTTGGGCAGATCCCAGGTGACCTTGTAGTTCGCCGTGGCGAGGTTCTCATCTTGGTCCACGCCTTCAAGCTCAATGTCGAGCCCCTCGGCCTGCAGGCCGGAGTAGGTGGCATCGAGGGCGGAGGTGGCGTCGGAGGGGGCGTCGGTAAGCGCGGCTAAGCCGTCATTATTGCGGGATTCCATCCCCTGGAGGAATTCTTCCGCGACCGGTTCCGCAGAAACCGGCTTCGGTGTACAGGCAACCACGCTGGTGGAGGCGAGCGTGATAGTTGCAACCAGCGCGACCAACTTCTTCATGTCTTGGCACTCTAGCAGCGCAAGCGCCAAAAAAGACTGCCCCACACCGAAGTGCGGGGCAGTCTGCTCAAAGTGGGTAAATTACTGGGTTACGCGAACCTCAGCCTTGGCACCTTCCACGGCTTCCATACCCTGCTCATCGGCAATGCGCATGGCCTCTTCAATGAGGGTTTCCACAATCTTGTCCTCCGGCACGGTGCGAACGACCTCGCCCTTAACAAAGATCTGACCCTTGCCATTGCCGGAGGCAACACCGAGGTCAGCATCGCGGGCCTCGCCCGGACCGTTGACAACGCAGCCCATCACGGCAACGCGCAGCGGGAATTCCATGCCCTCCAAGCCGGCGGTAACTTCCTCCGCCAGCTTATAAACGTCCACCTGGGCGCGGCCACAGGACGGGCAGGAGACGATTTCCAGTTTGCGCGGGCGCAGGTTGAGCGACTGCAGAATCTGGTCGCCCACCTTGATTTCCTCTACCGGCGGAGCGGACAGGGACACGCGAATGGTATCGCCAATGCCTTCTGCCAACAGTGCGCCAAAGGCAACCGAAGACTTGATGGTGCCCATGAACTTCGGACCAGCCTCGGTCACGCCGAGGTGCAGCGGGTAATCAGTCTTTTCCGCCAGCTGGCGGTAGGCCTCCACCATCAGAACCGGATCGGAGTGCTTAACGGAAATAGCGATATCGCCATAACCGTGCTCCTCAAAGAGGCCAGCCTCCCAAATAGCGGACTCGACGAGTGCCTCCGGGGTGGCCTTGCCATACTTCTCCAGCAAGCGCTTGTCCAAGGAGCCACCATTCACGCCGATGCGAATTGGAATGCCGGCATCGCCGGCGGCCTTAGCGACTTCCTTCACGCGGCCATCAAACTCGCGGATATTGCCCGGGTTCACGCGGATGGCGGCGCAACCAGCATCGATGGCCTGGAAGATGTACTTAGGCTGGAAGTGGATATCCGCAATCACCGGGATGGGAGATTTCTTGGCAATGGCCGGAAGTGCCTCCGCATCGATGGGCTTAGGGCAAGCCACGCGCACGATATCGCAGCCGGAAGCGGTTAGCTGCGCGATCTGCTGCAGTGTGCCATTGATGTCGTGCGTCTTGGTATTGGTCATCGACTGCACCGAGATGGGCGAGTCAGAGCCGACACCGACCGGGCCCACCTGCAGCTGACGAGTCTTGCGGCGTGGGTGCAGGACTGGTGGTGGGCCGTCTGGGATTCCTAGACCGATGGGGGTCGACATGAATTCTCCTTGTTGAAGCACAGTAAGTACATACGGTGGGTGATTAACGCCCCCACTCTAGCACTGCTTGCTTTATGCCTGAAGTGCGCGCAGCGGGGGCTGCGGCGGCTAGCCAAATAGCCGTATGGGGTTGACCACATCGGCGACGATGACTATGACACCAACGCCCATTAGCAGCGCGGCTATCACGTAGGTCACCGGCATCAACTTGGTGTAATCGGCCGGGCCCAGAGCGGGCTTGCCTGCCAGCTTGCGGATGCCATCGCGCAGCTTTTCATAGATGATGACGGCGATATGTCCGCCGTCGAAAGGCGGCAGCGGAATCAGGTTAAAAAGTGCGAGGAAGAAGTTCAGTGTAGCCAGCATCATAAAGAACATTGACCACAGGGAGCGCTCCGCCAATTCGCCGCCCACGCGAGAAGCGCCGACGACGGACATCGGGCCATCGGCCTCGCGTTCGTGGCCGAAGATGGAGGCCACCACACCCGGAATTTTGCCGGGGAATTGCTTAAGACCGTCAACCGTTGCTCCCAGCGAATAGGTGCTAAAGCGCCAGGTTGCCGGTAGGGCGTCGACGGCGTCGTGCTTTTCGACGACATCGATAAGTTGATTGCTCAGCCCGATTGAGCCAGCATCCACTAACTCGCCATCTTGGTTCAACCGCTTGACCGTATCGAGGTGGACTGTGAAGTCCCTGTCTTCCCCACCGCGCTCGACCGTCAGCGTGATGGTCTCGCCAGGGCGCTGCATTACCTCATCTCGCAGCTGGGTAAAAGAATCCAGCTTCTGACCATCGAGGGCCACAATAATATCGCCCTCCTGCACGCCGGCCTTTCCAGCAGGGCCTTTACCCGTGCACGTTTCTAGCTCTTGGTTCGGCTTCTGATTGGCCGAGCAAGTCACCTCGCCCACACGCGGGCGCACATCAGCATCCGGGTTGGGCAGGCCAGCCGTCATCGCCACAAAATAGAGGATGACAAAGCCCAAAATCAGGTTGACAGCGATGCCGCCGGCCATCACGATTATGCGCTGCCACCACGGCTTTTTATACATCGCATGGGGCTCCTCTTCCTCGGTGAGGAATTCATCCTGCGCGGTCATGCCAGCGATATCGCAAAACCCGCCTACTGGGAAGGCCGCAAGTCCATATTCGGTGTGGCCCTTCCGGAAGGAAAAAAGGCGCGGCCCAAAGCCAATAAAATAGCGGCGCACGCGCATGCCAAAGGCACGCGCGGTGAGCATATGGCCTGCTTCGTGCAGCGCTACGGTAAGCCCGATGCCGAGGGCGAAAAACACAATGCCCAGCAAGTTTGCCATGGTGTGAAAGCTTTCTAGTCAGCCAGCGAATCAATCAGCGCATTCGCGCGCCTGCGCGCCTCGCCTTCCACCGCGAGGACTTCATCGAGGCTAGAGACTACACCAGCAAACTCGGATGCGGAATCAAGGATCCTGCCCACGACGTCCACGATCTCTGGGAAATGGATGCGCCCGGACAAGAACGCGGCCGCTGCCTCCTCATTGGCGGCGTTGTAGATGACCCCTATTCCCTCAGCCGCGGCCCTGCGGGCGAGGTTGACGGCGGGAAAGGCGGCATCATCAAGCGGCTCAAAACGCCAATCATGCGCCTGCGCAAAGTCCAAGGCTGGCTGGGCACCTGGTACGCGGTGCGGCCAATTCAGCGCTAGCGAAATGGGCAGCTTCATCGACGGCGGCGAGACCTGAGCAATCGTGCAGCCGTCCTTGAAGGTGGCCATGGAGTGAATGATGGACTGCGGGTGCACGGTGACGTCGATGCGCTCCGGGGCGATGTCAAAGAGCAGCGTTGCTTCAATAAGCTCCAAGCCCTTGTTAATGAGGGTGGCAGAGTTGAGGGTATTCATCTGCCCCATGGACCACGTAGGGTGCTGCGCTGCCTGCTCAGGGGTCACATCCCACATCTCTTCGCGCGACCAACCACGGAAGGGGCCACCAGAGGCGGTAAGGACCAGCTTATCCAGCTCCCCCTCCTCGCCGGCACGCAGGCACTGCGCCATGGCGGAATGTTCCGAGTCAACAGGGATAATCTGGCCAGGGCGCGCCTTCTGCGTAACCAGTGTGCCGCCCGCGACGAGGGATTCCTTATTAGCCAAGGCTAGGTACTCGCCCATCTCCAAGGTGGCCAAGGTGGCCTTGAGCCCCAAAGAACCCACCAAGGCATTGAGTACCGTATCGGCCGGGGTCGAGCGCACTAGGTGCTCTGCAGCGTCGGCGCCACGCAAAACCGAACCGCCTAAAGCGGCCGACACCTCGGCCGCGGCGTCCTCGTCGGCCACGGCAACGTGGTCAAACGAAAGGTTGAGGCTACGGGCTTGTTCGATGATGAGCTGCGGGTTGGAGCCACCCGCAGCGATTCCCACGACGTCGAATTTATCGGGATTATCCGCAATGACTTCCAGAGCCTGCGTGCCGATTGAACCGGTGGAACCAAGAATGAGTATTCGCTGAGTAGTCACGCTTCCACCCTAGCGCCCACCACCATTGGGCGGTTGCGGCAGGTACGCCACACTGCGACGGGGGTGTTTAATCGCCATCTAAGGTGCGATGTTTTAGAATGTGTAACAGACAAATGGCATTGGTGTGCCCGCATGCCCATCGCACAGACGGACACACGCAGAAGCGAAGGAGAGCAAGTGTCTTCCCACAAGCCGGTACCGCAGGTATTTGACGGTGTTTCTACTGAGGACGTTCCATCCGCAGGATTCGGTTGGTCCCGCATCAGCCGCTCTGGCGTACAGATCGCCGGTTGGATTTCTGTCCTGTTCCTGCTTGCCTACAACTTTGGTAACCACAAGGGCCACGTTGAGACCATCTGGCTCATTGCCTTGGCTATCTTGCTCGTCGTTGGCCTGCTCATCCACGCTTTCCAGCCTAAGCTGCACCAGGTTCGCACCGTAACCGCCCGCAACCAGCCGGTGGGCCACCAGGAGCCGGACTGGGTCTACGACCAGAAGACCAACACCGGCGTATACGCCGAGCTGACCGATTCCCAGCTGCGCGCGCTCAACATTGAGCCTTCCCGCGTTTCTCACCTGCGCGTTGAGCCAGGCACCAACAACGCCACCCCGGTTACTTCCGGCAAGCACGCGCTCTAAGCTTTTAGTACGCTTTAGCTACCGCCGCCCTTCCCCGCGAAGGCCGGCGGTTCCTTTATGCCTCCGTTTGGCGACGCCCCTCCTACTCACCAACACCTGCTTCTTATACACATCTCCGAGCCCACGAGA
>ERZ1030944.109-NODE-109-length-23863-cov-40.430486_pt1 | contig 23863 bp, 26 predicted proteins | sample MGYA00518599_ERZ1030944 | MGnify/ENA primary metagenome ERZ1030944 (study PRJEB33718, sample SAMN03159697) | human skin metagenome | collected 2014-05-20 | study: EMG produced TPA metagenomics assembly of the PRJNA266117 data set (Human skin bacterial metagenome... | reverse complement strand
CCGGTCCGTCCAGCATGTCGCGACTCAGGCGTCAAGCATGACGCGACTCATGACAATGGCGCCCCCGGTAGGAATCGAACCTACGACACCTTCTTTAGGAGAGAAGTGCTCTATCCACTGAGCTACGGAGGCAACGGCGTAAGAGTACCGCAGCGGTTGCCCGCGCCGAAAACAGGCTCGCAAGCCCTTCCGCCGCAACCTACGGTCCGGTAGGGTTTGAGCTAAAAGCCCCCTACCCTGCGAGGTGCCCATGACCGCCCTCAAGACAGGCCAAGTCCAGCGCACGTATGTGGTCGCGGACCGCGGCGACCGGCCAGCCGTGCGCGGCTGGTTCCACCTCGTCGCCGCCGCCCTGTCGGCCATCTCCTCGGCCGTGCTGATCACGTTCGGCTGGATGACCCTGCCGTGGCCACAGGCCCTCGGCGTAACCATCTACGGCGCCGGCGTGGTGCTGCTGTTCGCCGTCTCCGCGATGTACCACCGCTGGCCCTGGCGCTCGCCCGGGGCGGTGCAGTGGTGGCGCCGAGCAGACCACGCCACCATCTCGGTGTTCATCGCCGCCACCTACACCCCGCTGTGCCTGATCGTGTTCGAGCCGCGCACCGCCGCGATCATGCTGGCGGTGGCGTGGGCGGGCGGCATCGGCGGGGCCGTGCTCAACCTGGTGTGGATCAACCACCCGCGGTGGCTCGACGTCGTGGTCTACGTGGGGCTGGGCTGGATCATTGTGCCGCTGTTGCCAACACTGTGGAGCTCGGCCGGCCCCGCGGTGGTGTGGCTACTGTTCGCCGGCGGCGTGGTTTACACGCTCGGCGCGCTGGTGTACGGCTTCAAGTGGCCGGGGCGTTCCGCCCGCTACTACGGCTACCACGAGCACTTCCACACCGCGACCGTCGTCGCCGCCGTGTGCCATCTCGTGGCCATTTGGATGGTGGTTGTGGGCCACTGAGGCTAGAGTGGCGCATGTGACTACCTTTAATCGCCGCACGTTCCTCAAATCCGCCGGTGCAGCAGCCGCCGCCACCACAGCCGCCGTCGCCAGCATCTCCGCCCCCGCCGCCCAGGCGCAGCAGCGCCGGGTGCTCGGCACGGTGGTGGATTATTCGGCTGGCGTGCCGTCGGCAAGCGCTGTGAAAGCCGCGGGCCACATGGGCGCAGTGCGCTACGTCTCCGACCGCCGCCCCGGCGCCGAGTGGATGCGCGGCAAGCCGGTGACCATCGGCGAGACCCGCGACTACAAGGCGAACGGCCTCGCCGTCGCCTCGGTGTACCAGTTCGGCCGCGCCGAAACCGCCGACTGGAAGCGCGGCGCGCTCGGTGCCGCCGCCCACGCCCCGAAGGCGATGGCGCTGCACACCGCCGCCGGCGGCCCGCAAGGCCGCCCGATCTACGTGGCTATCGACGACAATCCCACCCTCGAGCAGTTCAACAGCCAGATCAACCCGTACCTGAAGGCCATGGGCACCGCGTTCAGCGCCGCCGGCTACCAGCTGGGCGTGTACGGCAACTACTACACCATCGCCTGGTGCCTGGAAGACGGCATCGGCTCCTACTTCTGGCAGCACGACTGGGGCTCGCAAGGCAAGGTCCACTCGCGTGCGAACCTGCACCAGGTCGCCGGGCAGCAGGCCACCATCCAGGGGATTCAGGTGGACATCAACAACGTCTACGCCTCCGACTGGGGCCAGTGGACCCCGGGGCAGGCCAACGCCCTGACCAACATGACGCCGGACGACTGGTCCGCGCTGCTCCAGGGCAGCAGCCAGCTCTCGTCCTCATTGTTCAGGAGTTGGCAATAAAAATGGCCCGGGCAAACCGGGCCATTTTTATTGCCAACTCAAGCGGCGCTCTAGTGGTCGACGGGAGCTTCGACGCCGACGCCGGTCAGCGAGCGGACCTCCATCTCGGCCTGCAGCTCGTCGAAGTTGTCGGGCTTGCCCAGGTAGGTGCCCACGATGCCGGCGAGGAAGCCGAGCGGGATGGACACCAGGCCCGGGCTGGTCAGCGGGAAGATGGACCAGTCGGCGTTGGGGAACATCGCGGTCGGGCTGCCGGAGACCGCCGGAGACAGGGCGATCAGCACCAGTGCGGAGATCAGGCCGGTGTAGATCGACGCCACCGCACCGGTGGTGTTGAAGCGCTTCCAGTACAGGGAGTACAGGATGGTCGGCAGGTTCGCGGACGCCGCGGTGGCGAACGCCAGGGAGACCAGGAAGGCCACGTTCTGCTGCATCGCGAGGATGCCCAGGATGATGGCGACGATGCCCAGGATCACCACGGTGATGCGGGAGACACGGACCTGCTCTTCTTCGGTGGCTTGGCCGTCGCGAAGCACAGCGTCGTAGACGTCGTGGGCGATGGAGGCCGAGGCGGTGATGGCCAGGCCGGCGACCACCGCAAGCACCGTCGCGAAGGCGACCGCAGAGATCAGCGCCATGAAGATGGAGCCGCCGAGCTCGAATGCGAGCAGCGGGGCCGCCGAGTTCGCGCCGCCGGGGGCGGCGAGGATGCGGTCCGGGCCGACGAAGGCGGCCGCAGCGTAGCCCAGGATCAGGGTGAGCAGGTAGAAGGAACCGATGAGCACGATCGCCCAGGTCACGGACTTACGCGCCTCCTTGGCGGTGGGCACGGTGTAGAAGCGCATCAGCACGTGCGGCAGACCCGCGGTACCGAGCACCAGCGAAAGGCCGAGGGAGACGAAGTCCAGCTTGGAGGTGGTGGTCGCGCCGTACTTCAGGCCCGGCTTCATAATCTCCTCGGCCTGGTAGCCCTTTTCCGCGAGGTAGCTGGAGGCGGAGTGGGTGTCGATGGCCTGATCGAACACGGCGGTCAGGCCGCCCTTAGCCATGATGAACGCCAGCACCGACATGATCAGCACGCCGGCGATGAGCAGCACGGCCTTGATCATCTGCACATAGGTGGTGCCCTTCATGCCGCCGACGAGGACGTAGATGATCATGATCACGCCGACGATGCCCACGCAGATCGCCTGCGCGGTGAAGGAGTGCAGGTTCAGCAGCACGGACACCAGCGAGCCGGCGCCGGCCATCTGGGCGATCAGGTAGAACAGCGACACGAACAGGGTGCCGAACGCCGCGGCGACGCGCACCGGCTTCTGGCGCAGGCGGAACGACAGCACGTCGGCCATGGTGAAGCGGCCGACATTACGCAGCGGCTCGGCCACGAGCAGCAGCGCCACCAGCCAGGCGACGAAGAAGCCGATGGAGTACAAGAAGCCGTCGTAGCCGTTGAGCGCGATTGAACCGACGATGCCGAGGAAGGATGCGGCGGACAGGTAGTCGCCGGCGATGGCGAGGCCATTTTGCGTGCCACTAAACGACGCACCGCCGGTGTAGAAGTCCGCGGATTCGCTTGTGGTCTTGCCGGCGCGGGTCACGATGTAGAGCGTGACCACGATGAAGGCGCCGAAGATGGCGATGTTGAGCAGCGGGTTCCCGGTTTCTTGCCCGGTTTCGGCTGCGAGCAGGTGGGTCTGCATGGTTTAGCCCTCCATCTCTTCGCGGATGTGAGCCGCGCGCGGCTCAATGTTCTTGTTCGCCCACTTCACGTAGATCCAAGTGATCAAAAACGTGGTGAAAAACTGCGCCAAGCCGAGCCAGAGCCCGACGTTGAGGCCAAGGAAATCCTTGGCCATCACGTCGGGGGCGAAGGTGGCGAAGACGACGTAGAAGACGTACCAGAGGAACGCCGCGATCATCACCGGGAAGGTGAATCCGCGGAACGTGCCTCGCAGGTCCTGGAATTCGGGGCTTTGCTGCATGGCCACGAACTCGTCAGGAGTTGGCTCGCGGCGTTGCGGGACAGCGGTGGAACCGGCCATGGCCTCGATCCTTTCTAGTGCACGGGAATTAGGTCTTTGCCGCGCCGGCAGTATGTGATCTCCGACTCAACAATGTGAATGTAACCTACCACACAGTCACATGTTGGTTGTTCCGTAAATCGCTTTAGTTTTTCTCCCAGGAAAAATCGCAGCAATGCAAAACCGCCCGGTCGCAATAAACGCGGCCGGGCGGTTCTTCATAAATCCCCTACCCCGGGAAAGTCAGCGGGTCGCCCGAGAGGCGCTCGCCTGCGACCCCATCAAGGGCGGCGACATCCTCGCTATCCAGCGTGATGCCCACCGCGCCGAGGTTTTCCTCCAGGCGCTTTGGGTTGGCGGTCTTCGGCACCACCGAGCAGCCGAGCTGCATCAGGTAGGCCAGCGAGACCTGCGCCGGGGTGGCTCCGTGCTTGTCGGCCACTGCCTGAATGGCCGGGTCGTCGAAGTTGCCGCCGCGCGCGAGCGGCGCCCACGCCTCGGTCACGATGTCGTGCTCGTCGTGGTAGGCGCGCAGCTCGGGCTGGGTGAACCCGGCGTGCAGCTCCACCTGGTTGAGCACCGGGGTGATGCCGGTGGCCGCGATGATCTCGTCGAGCACCTCCGGGTAGAAGTTGGCCACGCCGGCGGACTGCAGCCGGCCCATGCCCTGCAGCTCCGCGATCTGCTCGAAGGCCTTGACGTAGGTGCCGTGCTGCGGCCACGGCCAGTGCACGAGGTACAGGTCCACGAATTCGAGGTCGAGGCGCTTGAGCGACTCCTGGTAGGCCTCGGCCACGCGCTCCTGGTCGTCGTTCCACAGCTTGGTTGTCACGAACAGTTCCTCGCGGGTGACGTCGCCGGCCTTGATCGCGGCGTTGATGGCTTTGCCGACCTCGACCTCGTTGTCGTAGAGCGCCGCGGTGTCGATGTGGCGGTAGCCGAGTTCGATCGCGGTGCGCACGATCGGCTCCACCTCGTCGCCGGTCAGCTTGTAGGTGCCCAGGCCGAGGAGGGGGAAATCGTAGCCGTCGTTAAGTGTGGTGACCGGGATGCGCATGGCAGCCTCCTAGCTGGCGTCGAGCAGGTCGATGATGAACACAAGGGTGCGGCCGGACAGCGGGTGCCCGCCGCCCGCGGGGCCGTACGCCTTCTCCGGCGGGATGGTCAGCTGGCGGCGGCCGCCGACCTTCATGCCGGGGATGCCTTCCTGCCAGCCCTGGATCAGGCCGGTGAGCGGGAACTCTGCGGCCTCGCCGCGGTCCCAGGAGGAGTCGAACTCCTCGCCCGTTTCAAAGTCCACGCCCAGGTAGTGGACCTTGACAAAACCGCCGGCCACGGCCTCTGCGCCCTCGCCGACAGTGATGTCCTCAATGACGAGGTCTGCAGGCGCCGGGCCCTCCGGCTTGTCGATGAACGGCTTCTCCATAACGTTGAAACTCCTTGCAAATTACGTGGGCAGTTTGCGCGGCCCAATACAAAACCGCCGAGAACTTCCTCCCGAAAGTATAAGGGAAGAGCAGTTCTCGGCGGTGAAGCGCCGAAGCATGCAGCTTATCGACGCCCTCCGGTTGGCCTAGCGGTTGGCCTAGTGCCCGAAACTAGCGCCTGAAACTAGCGCTGGTCGCGCGGCACGAAGTCGCGCTGCTGGTAGCCGGTGTAGATCTGGCGCGGGCGGTTGATCTTCGTGTTCATCTCGAGCTGCTCGCGGTACTGGGCGATCCAGCCCGGCAGGCGGCCGATGGCGAACAGGACGGTGAAGAAGTCCGTCGGGAAGCCCATGGCGCGGTAAATCAGGCCGGTGTAGAAGTCCACGTTCGGGTAGAGCTTGCGCTGGATGAAGTACTCGTCGTTGAGCGCGATCTCCTCGAGCTTCATGGCCAGGTCCAGCAGCTCGTCGCCGCCGAGGTGCTCGAGCACCTCGTGCGCGGTGTCCTTGACGATCGCGGCGCGCGGGTCGTAGTTCTTGTACACACGGTGGCCGAAGCCCATCAGGCGCACGCCCTTTTCCTTGTTCTTCACGCGGTTCATGAAGTCGGTGGCGTCGCCGTCGTGGTTGTTCTTGATGTCCTCGAGCATCTCCAGCACGGCCTGGTTTGCGCCGCCGTGCAGCGGGCCGGCCAGGGCGTTGATGCCGCCGGCGATGGAGACGAACATGTTGGCCTGGGCGGAGGCGATCATGCGCACGGTGGAGGTGGAGCAGTTCTGCTCGTGGTCCGCGTGCAGGATGAGCAGCTTGTCCAGGGCCTTGGTCAGCACCGGGTCGACGTGGTAGTCCTCGGTCGGGTAGCCGAACATCATGCGCATGAAGTTCTCGCGCGGGTTCAGGGAGTTGTCCGGGTACATGTACGGCTTGCCGCGGGATGCGCGGTAGGCGTACGCGGCGAGCATCGGCACCTTGGCCATCAGGCGAACGGTTGCCTTGTCCAGCTGCTCCTCGTCCAGCGGGTCGAGCTGGTCCTGGTAGTAGGCGGAGAGAATGTTCACCGAGGAGGCGAGCACGGCCATCGGGTGGGCGTTGCGCGGGAAGATGTTGAACGCGGCCTTGAAGTCCTCGTCCAGCAGGGTGTGGTGGCGCAGCTCAGAGTTGAAGTTCTCCAGCTCGTCGGTGGTGGGCAGCTCGCCGTTGATCAGCAGGTAGGACACCTCGTTGAAGGTGGCGTTTTCTGCGAGGTCGGCGATGTCGTAGCCGCGGTAGCGCAGGATGCCTGCTTCGCCGTCGATGTAGGTGATCTTGGACTCGGTGGAGCCGGTGGAAACGTAACCGGGGTCGAAAGTGACCAGGCCGGTTTCGCCGAGAAGCTTGCCCAGCACGACACCGTCGTTACCTTCGGTGGCGCGCATGATGTCCATCTCGTACTCGCCGCCCGGGTAGTGGAGTACGGCCTTATCCTTGTTCTCAGTAGCCACTGATTTCCCCTTCCAGGTAGTTTTCTCGGCTGTCTTTGGGATAGCTCCCGGCAACCTGTTTTTACGTAAGGCACTGTATCAAAGTTTGTGACGCGTCTGACAACAGCGACAGCTGCCTGGACACACCACAGACAACAGGGCGGGTACGCCCGACGGTGCGGGCTTGTCCGTTAAGCTGGTCGAGTATCTGCCCGGCGGAAAGGTGACGTATGCGCGAGCTGCACTTCTTGGAAGATGAGTCGACGGAGACGTTTTTCGTCCTCCGCGACGATAACGGGATGCGCTACCAGTTGGCGCGCACCGAGCTTGAGCCCTCGCTTATGGACGGCGATTCCGTCACCGATTCTGCCGCTGCCCCCTCCACCCCCGCCCACGACGCCGGGGTGACGGTGCTGGACACTACCGCCGGTGAGCCCGCGACCGAGGCCGATGAAGTAGAGGCACCCGCCGCGCCCAAGCCCGCGCCGGTGGAGCGCTCCCTGCCGGAGCCGGATCCGCTCTACGCCACTCCCCTGTCCATGCGCCCGAACGAGATCCAGGCGCGCCTGCGCGCCGGCGCCACCGCCACCGAGCTGGCCGAGGAGATGGGCGTGGCCGAAAGCCGCCTCGATGCGTACGCCCACCCGGTGCTCCTGGAGCGCGCCCAGGTCGCGGAGGCCGCGAAGCAGTCCCACCCGGTGCGCGAGGACGGCCCGGCGAAGCAGACCCTGTTCGAGATCCTGGCCACCGCGTTTGCGGCCCGCGGGCACTCGATCAGCGACGCGGAATGGGACGCCACCCGCGAGCAGGGCGACAGCTGGGTAGTCCACGTCACCTGGAAGGCCGGGCTGACGGAGAACGAAGCGCTGTGGACCTTCAAGCGTTCCATGGGCTCCGCCGCCCAGACGGAGGCGCGCAACGCCATGGCCGCAGACCTGACGGACCCCGATTTCGCGCAGCCGGTGCGTTCGCTGTCCGCGGTGCGCGCTGATGAGGACGCCGACTTCGACGTGTACGACCCCACCAGCGCCACTGGGCCTCAAGCAGCCCCGGAAGCTGATGTCACGGAGTTGCCGGTGGAGGGCAACCCGGAGGTCGTCGATACGCGAGACGATGTGCTCGAGGGCGACTTCCTGCGCCACCCGGACGAGGACGAGCAGCCGAAGAAGCGCCGCCGCAAGGCTGTCACCCCGCACTGGGAGGACGTGCTGCTGGGGGTTCGCACGAACACGAAGCGCCCGAAGCGCTGAGCACCTTAGGATGTGTGCATGAGTTTCCCAGCGGTTCTTACGCTTTGGTTTGTCAACACCGCCGACCCGGCCGGCGTGCTCGAGCGCGAGCCGAAGGCCGATCGCGGGTTCGGCCGCAAGCTGCTTTCCCAGGTCAACCCGGCGTGGCCGATCACCCCGATCGGCTCGTTTCCACTGAACCGCTCCTCGGTGCCGGGCCGCGACGAGTTCTACATCGCGGGCTTTCCCGGGGTCTCGGTGGTGCGGATGCTTGTCGACGATGCCTCGGCCCTGTCCACCACAACCCCGTGGCATTCGGCCCTTCCCGCCTCTGACGTGTTTGTCATCGCGACCGGAACGGACAGCGACTACGGCGGGTTCGCGCACTTCACCGGCGAGACCGTGGTGCGCAGCTTCAGCGCTACCCGCACCCAGGTCATCGAGGACCTCGGCCTGCCGGAGCCGTTCGAGGCGCCCTACTGGGCCGGCGAGCGCGCCGAGGCGGCCGGCGGCATCTCACTGCCGTTCGAGCCGCGCGACCTCGCGCTGTCGGCTGAGCGCCACTGGCTGGGCGTGGACATCGGCGAGGACGGCCCCGACATCAACGTCGTCGGCTACGCGGTAGACGGCCGCCCCGAGCCGAAGATCGAGGAAAAGAAGGCGCCCGCTGTGAAGTCAGTGGACGCGTTGGCCGCGAAGTTCGCGGAGAAGTCGAAAGCGTACGACGACTACGAGGACACCCCCGACGACCAGCGCGGCGACGAGTTCGCCGAGCTTGCAGACGCCTCCGTGGCCGCCGCAAAGCGCATCGGCCGGGGTCTGCGTTCCCGCGCGGCAGAGCTGTGGAAGACACTTGCGCAGCGCATCCGCCACTTCGATAGGTAAAAGCTCTCCCCTAGCGCGAGCTTGCGAGCGCTAACGGTTTCTTTCATAAAACGCGATCGCGGCGGACGTCGCCACGTTGAGCGAGTCCGTGCCCGGCGCCATGGGGATCTTGGCGCGCACGTCGGTGGCGCGCATCGCGTGCGGGGTCAGGCCCGGGCCCTCCCCGCCGACTAGGAAGGCCACCTTGTCGTGGCCCTGGATCGCGTCTCTCAGCTCGACGGCGTCGTCGGCCGGGGTGAGCGAGACGAGCCACCAGCCGGCCTCGCGCAGCTGGTCTAGCGAGCGCTGCCACGTCGTCGGCGTGCCGTCGAGGTGCGCGAACGGGGTGCGCAGCACGTGCCCCATGGACACGCGCACGGCCCGCCGGTACAGCGGGTCGGCGGTGGCGGCGCCGAAGAGCACGCCGTCGACGCCCATGCCGGCGGCGTTGCGGAAGATCGACCCGATGTTTTCGTGGTCGCCCACGCCCTCCAGGATCACCAGAGTGCGTGCGCCGTCGATGACCTCCGCCACGCGCAGAGGCTCCGGCTTGTCGGCGGAGACCAGCAGCCCGCGGTGCATGTCGTAGCCGGCGACCTCACCCATGATTTCGCGGGTGATCTGGTAGACCGGCACGCCGCGGCGCTCAAGCTCGTCGCCGTAGTCGGCCATGAAGGATTCCAGCCGCCCGCCGAAGCCGAACACGGCGCGCACCGGGAAGCGGGACTCCACCAGCCGCCCGGCCACGAGCGGCCCTTCGGCAAAGACGAGCCCTTTTTCCTTGTCGGAGTGTTTCAGGTCGCGGATGTCGTCGAGGCGGGGGTCCGACGGGTCGTCGATAGGCACAAGCATTTAGCTCAGCGCCGCCAGGATCGGTCCCTGCGCGAAGTACACCACGAACAGGGCGGAGATGAGCCACATGATCCAGTGGATCTCCTTCGCCTTTCCGGCGAACAGGCTCATCAGGGTAAAGGAGATGAAGCCGACGCCGATGCCGTTGGCGATGGAGTAGGTCAGCGGCATGGTCACGATGGTCAGAAACGCCGGCAGGGCGATCGTGAACTCGGACCACTCAATCTGCCCGACCTGCATCATCATTAGCGCACCGACGACCACGAGCACGGGGGCTGCGGCCTCGATGGGCACGATCTCGTAGAGCGGGGTGAAAAACATCGCGGCGAGGAACAGAACGCCGGTGACCACGTTGGCCAGGCCGGTGCGCGCACCGTCCGCGATACCGGCGGAGGAATCGACGAACACGGTATTCGACGATGCCGAGGTCGCGCCGCCGACGACAGCGCCGAAGCCTTCGACGACCAGGGCGCGCTTCATGTCCGGCAGCACGGCGTGTTCGTCGGTAAGCCCGGCCTGGCGGCCAAGTGCGGTCATGGTGCCCATGGCGTCGAAGAAGTTGGCCAGCACGAGGGTGAACACGAGCAGCGACGCGGAGATCACTCCGAGGTTCACAAACGCGCCAAACAGGTCCACGTTGCCCACGATGGACAGGTCCGGGATGCCGCCGAAGCTGTCCGGCAGGCCCGGCACCGCCATGCCCCACCCCTCCGGGTTGTCTGCGGAGGAGCCGGTGCCAGTCAGCGCCTCGACCACCATGGCGATGACGGTGGTGAGCAAGATGCCGATGAACAACCCGCCGCGGATGTTGCGCGCGACCATGAAGCCGCAGATGAACAGGCCGATGACGAACACGAACGTGGGCCAGGACGAGATGGAGCCGCCGGTGCCCAGCTGCACCGGCACGGTGGTCATGGCGGCGTCGGGGATGCGGCGGACAAAGCCGGCGTCCACAAGCCCGATGGTGGCGATGAACATGCCGATGCCCACGCTCATGGCCACCTTCATGGAATCGGGGATGGCGTTGAACACGGCGGTGCGGAAGCCGGAGACGGCCAGCAGCACGATGATGATGCCGTCGATGACCACCAGGCCCATGGCCTCTGGCCAGGTCAGGCCCTGCTGCCCCACCATAGTCACCGCGACCAGGGTGTTGATGCCCAGGCCGGTGGCGATGCCGAACGGGTACTTGGCAATCACGCCGAACAGGATGCTCATCACGCCGGCGGCGAGCGCCGTTGCGGCGGCGACCTGCGGGATGCCCAGGACAACGCCTTCGCGGTCCGGGCTGGTGCCGATGATCAGAGGGTTAAGCAGCACGATGTAGGCCATCGCGAAGAATGTCACTACCCCGGCGCGCACCTCGGTGCCGACCGTGGATCCGCGCTCACTGATGTGGAAGAAGGTGTCCAGCGCGCCGCGCGGCTGCGGCTGGTCCTTATGCAGTTTTGCTCCGGTGGTGGTACTCACGTCGCATTAGTGTCGCACCCTGCCTGCGAAAAGACCAATCGTTGGGGCTCACCAACGATTATTCCCCCACGGTGGTGTCCGAGTGCGCACCACAGCCGTACGAGGAGGCCACCACGTGCCCGTCCGCGGAGTACTCGTTGGCGCAGATGCCGAAGTTCTCCCCCACCGGCTGCTCCAGCGGAAGATAAAACGCGCAGGAGCGGCACGACAGCGCGGCCTTTTCGGCGAACTCGCTGTTGGGGCCGAACTCGCCGGTGCGCCAGCGCTTCTTCGCGTCCTCCAGGCCGGTGGTGGTGAGGTAGCGCTTGGTGTCGCGGCCGGTAAACGTGACGGCCTTGCGGGAAAAGGAGTCGTCGGTGACGCGGTCGTCGTCAGGCGAAAGCTCCATGATGTCGCCCGGGCCCAGGTCGCCGGGGCGCAGGCGGTCGGAGTACGGCACCCAGTCCGGCGCCTCCAGCGCGCCCTGCGAGGGCACGAGCGCGACCTCGTTGACGGTGACCCAGTCCGCGCCGTCGGCGCAGGCCACCACGGCGTTCCATTCCCAGCCTGCGTAGCCGGGCACGTCGGCGGCGAAACGGTGGGTGGCCACGTTGCGGCCGAGCCCTGTCACGCCGATGTGCTCGCCGACTTCCCCGTCGGCGATCTCGGCCAGCGCCTCCCGTGCAGTGTCGACTGCGTCGGTGGACAGCAGGGGGCTGCGCTTTCGGGGGTTGCGGGATCGGTTGTTGGATCGTGACACGGTTCCCCATTATTGCCCACGTGGTGCAGGATGGTTGCCATGGGTCGATTCACACTTGCCGCCGTCTGCTCCGCGCTCACTCTCCTGTCCAGCTGCTCCTCCCCCGAGACCGCGGGGCCGGACACGCAGCGCCTCACCGCGCACGTCGATGAGCGCCTGCCTTTCGACGACACCAGCTTCACCCAGGGACTGGAGGTCGCCGACGACGGCACCATCTACGTCGGTACCGGCCAGGTGGGCGAATCGCGTCTGTACACGCGCACGCCCGAGGGCGAGGAATTGCGCTCCGTTGATTTGGATCCGGAGTTCTTCGGTGAGGGCATCACGCTTCACGACGGCATCCTGTGGCAACTGACCTGGCAAAACGGCACCGCAATCAAGCGGGATGCCACGACGTTGGAAGAAACCGGCCGGGCAGACTTCGCCGGCGAGGGCTGGGGACTGTGCTCCCGCCCCGACGAGGACGAGCTGATCTTCTCCGACGGCACGGCCGAGCTGCGCCGCATGGATCCGGACACGTTCGAGGAACGCGAGCGCTTCACCGTGACCATGGACGGCCAGCCCGTGGAGGGCCTCAACGAACTCGAGTGCGTGGGCGACGAGGTCTACGCCAACGTGTTCACCACCACCAACATCATGCGCATCGACGCTGACTCGGGAAAGGTCACCGCCGTCATCGACGCCTCCGCGCTGGAAAACAACGCCGCGCCCGACCCGAACAACGTGCTCAACGGCATCGCGCGCATCCCCGGCACCGATGAGTTCTACCTTTCCGGCAAGCGCTGGCCGGACATGTACCGCGTGACGTTTAAGCCCGAAACCGCGGCCAAGTAGGATCTTGCGCCATGGCACGCAAACGCGCAGCAACTCAGCAGTGGAAAGTCCTGGCCATCGCCCTGGTGGGCGTTGTGGTGCTGGTGGGGGCGGTCTACGCCTTCATGAGCTACCAGCAGAGCAAGCCGGGCACCCCGGTGCGCGACCTCGAGGTCGCCGTGGCCGCCGGCGGGCAGACCGAGCAGGTGCCCGTATATACAGTGTGCGAACTGGACGTGGAGTGCCCCGGCGGCGAACCGCCGAGCGTGCGCCTGCCCGATCAGGGGGACGTGACCTTCACCGTGCCCCGCGAGATCGAGCGCAACAGCTGGCGCCTGCTGCTCATCTACGACGACCCAGCCGCCAACACCGAGCGCGTGTTCACCTCCGGCGAGTCCGGCGAGGAAACCGCACCGGCAGTCACCGAGTCCGGCGCGAAGCTCGTCGTCGCCGAGATCACCACCCTGGACATTGAAAAAGGCGATGACGGGGAAGAAACTCCCGTCATCGCCACGTGGTCCGTCGGCTTCGACTAGGCCGAAGGTGCGTCGCTAAGCATCCAGCTCCCTGGCCACCGCCCGCAGGATCTCCGCGACCTGGCGGCCCTCCTTGCGGTCCGGGTAGCGGCCGTTGGTCAGCGCGGGCTGGACCTGCGTCTCAATCAGGGTCATCACATCGGCCAGCATGCTGCCCAGCTCCTCCGGCTTGCGACGGTGCACGGGTCGGCGCTTCGGCTCATCGAGCACCTTCACGCGCAGCGCCTGCGGGCCGCGGCGGCCGGCGGCGAAATCGAACTCGATGCGCTGGCCCGCGACCAGCTCGTCCACGCCATCGGGAAGCACGGACTTGCCGATGAAGACATCGTCGTCGCCCGGGTTGGACGCGAAGCCGAAGCCCTTCTCGGTGTCGTACCACTTCACCTTTCCAATAGGCATGGCATCCTCCTTCAGGTTCCGGTACTTGGCCCGCCGATTGCAGGCCAAAATAAAGGCTTTACCCTACACCTCCGCCCCGAAAATCGCGACTGTGGCCCAGAACACCAAAATTCCTCCCGCGGCGCTCGACCTGCGCAAACGTGGAGCGCCACAGTCACATACGCACCATTTCGTGCCGGTTGCGTGACACAATCGTTACAAATGGTTAGGCTGTCCCGAGAATTGGCGGTCAACGACGAGAGGAAACAAATCATGGGACGCCACTCCAAGAAGACCACCTCCACGGGCAAGAAGGCTCTGGCAGGTACCGCAGCTGTTGCAGCACTGGCAGGCATCATCGCCCCGCAGGCAACCGCAGCACCGGATTCCGACTGGGACAAGCTCGCACAGTGCGAGTCCGGCGGCAACTGGGCAATCAACACCGGCAACGGCTACTACGGTGGCCTGCAGTTCAACTACGGCACCTGGCAGGCATACGGCGGCGGCGAGTTCGCGCCGACCGCGGACCAGGCCACCCGCGAGCAGCAGATCATCGTCGCTGAGCGCACCCTGGCACAGCAGGGCTGGGGCGCATGGCCGGCCTGCTCCGCGCGCTACGGCCTGAACTCCGCGCCGACCAACCGCGACGCGCAGGCCGCTCCGGCTCCGAAGCCGGCACCGGCCCCCGCACCGGCTGCTCCGGCACCGGCCGCGCAGACCTCCTCCAACCGCACCGAGACCGATGAGCTGTACGCGAAGCTGCGCGACGCCATCAACGGCCTCGGCTTCCAGGTCCCGGCTTCCGTCCAGGACAACTACGCCGCGAACCGCAACGACTACAACGCGTTCTACACAGCCAACCAGCCGCTGGTGGACGCCGCCCTGGCCGGCGACTACGCCAAGGTCGCCCAGCTCGTCGGCGCCAACTTCAGCAACCAGGTCAACGACACCCTGGCTTCCCTGCAGCAGGCCTACCTGCCGCGCTAAGCGCTGAAGCACTGACACATTGAAACCCCGCCTCCGGGCGGGTTTTCTTTTTGCCCCAGCCAGACCGTCTAGCACGGAGGGCAAACCTGCTAGACGATCACGATCCGCGCCATACGTTTCCCCAGGTCGTATTGCGCTTGATTGTCAATAAGCTCTGGATCGTCTAGCAGCCCACCGACTCTGCTAGACGATCAGCGCAGAGACCACGCGCGCCCCCAGGCACACGAAAAAGGTGGCCCCACCACTGGGGCCACCTTTGGTACGTCGCTAAGCAGATGCCTAGCGGTTGATGCGCGTAGTCGGGTGGACGTAGCCGGTCTCCTCCGCCTTCAGCGGCAGGATCAGCTCGTCGCCGAACGGGCTCGCGGCGCCGGTGAGCTTGGAGGAAATCTCGGTGACCGGGTGGCCGTTACCAGGGGTGTGCGTGGGCCACGCCGGGTTCGCGCGACCGATCTTCTCTACATCTTTAGCCATGCCCCTCATTCTTTCACGCCGGGCAAGAAAACGCACGTAAACTCACCCCCGCAATGTCTACCTTCCCCGAATTCTTGCAGTCGCTTAGCGACGATCAGCTCCGCCTGCTCATCCGCACCCGGCCGGATGCCTTCTTCCCCACCCCTCCCTCGGCTGGGTCGTTGGCCACGCGCCTAGGCCTGCCCGGCTCCGCGTCGCGGGCGTTGCGCCAGCTCACTGCCGCCGACTTGGCGGTGCTGGAGCGGCTCGCCGACGCCGGCGCGGAGCTCGACCCGGTGGACGCGGGCGAGCTCGGCGACGTGGCGCACCTGCGCGAGCTCGCCCTCGTCTTCGGGCCGGTAGAGGCGCTGCGAATCTCCCCCGGCACGCTCACCGCCCTGCCCCCTGGCTGGCGCGTGACCGACACCCTGCCGGAGGGCGCGGCCGAGGCGTTGGACGCGCTGCCCGCCCGCGAGCGCAAGGTGCTGGAAACCCTGGCCTCCTCGGGTGGGGTTGGCACTACCTCGGCGGCGGGGCCGGACGCGGACCCTTCAGCGCCGGTGGCGAAGCTGCTTGCGGCGGGCCTGCTGGTGCGGGTGGACGCGAACACGGTGCGGCTGCCACGGCCGGTGCGCGACGCGATGCGCGGGATCGCACCACGGGAGTTCCCACTGGAGGCGCCCGCTCTGCCAGAGGTAGACCAGGCCGCGGTGGACGAGGCCGCGACCTCCCAGGGCCTGGACGCGGTGCGCCAGATGCGCCAGCTGGTCATGGCGCTCATGGACGCCCCGGTCGCGCTGAACAAGGACGGCACCGTCGGCGTGCGCGCCGCCGCGAATCTGGAAAAGGAGCTGGGCTTCGACCCGCGGCTGCTTGTCACCATCGGGGAGGCGGCGGGCCTTATCGGCCGCGGCAACGTCGACGACGAGGACGTGCTCGCCGCCACCCGAGACGCGCTGACCTGGATCGACGCCACGCTGTCGGACCAGTGGGCGATCCTGATGGTCGGTTGGGCCGCCTCCCCGTGGCGCACCGACACCGGCGCGAAGCTGTTGTCTGCGGACATGCACGCGCCCGCGGTGCGCCACGCCCGGCTGACCATCTTGCGCCACGCCGGCCGCACCGACCAGTTGCTGTTCCACGCCCCGCTGGAGGCCAGCGGTTTCTCCCCGCAGCTCATCCAGGCGGTGGTGGATGAGGCCCAGTTCGTCGGCGCGCTCGCCGGCACCCCGCAGCCGGCGCAGTCCTCTCCCCTGCTGGCGCTGCTGGGCAACGAAGACGTCGCCGCAGCGGCCAAGGAGCTCGTGCCGGCGTCCGTCGACACGCTGATTGCCCAGGGCGACATGACAATGCTCGCCCCGGGCCCGCTCGAGCCGGACATGGCGTCGTTTTTGGAGCGCATCGCCGAACTCGAATCCCCGGGTCTGGCCAGCGTGTGGCGGGTCACGGAGGCGTCGGTGCGCCGCGGCCTGGACGGCGGGCTCACCGCCGAGGAGGTCCACGCCTGGCTGGGCCGGCACGTCATGGGCGAGGTGCCGCAGGCAATCGCGTTTCTTATCGACGACACCGCCCGCACCCACGGCGCCATCCGCGCAGGCAGCGCGCTGAGCTACATCCGCTCCGCGGACCCGGCGCTGATCGCCACCGCCGCCGAGCGCTGCAACTTACGCGTCCTCGCCCCCACCGTCGCGGTGTCGGACCAGCCGCTGACCAAGCTCATGGCGCAGCTGCGTGCGGCGGGGATGCAGCCCACCGCGGAGGACAACACCGGCGCGACGCTGAACATGGCGCCCGAACCGGCGCTGGTCGCCGCCACCCCGTCTACCCTGCCGCGCACCCCGAAGGCGACCGAGGAGCAGGTCGAAGCGATCGTGTCCAAACTGCGCGCCGATTCCGGCTCCGACGCGGACGCCGGGGCCGGCGACATCTTCGAAACGCTGCGGGCGGCGGCTCGGGCGAAGCGGCATGTGGCCGTAGGTTTCGTGGATAAGCAAGGGCGCGGCCGCACGCTCACCGTGCTGCCACTGAGCGTGAGCGCGGGGCAGGTCGACGCGCTCGACGAGGCCGCCGATCGCGTCGTGCGCATCGCGCTGCCGCGCATCACCAAAGTGGTGCTGGCCTAGCGGCTGGCGCGCTCCAGGATCTCCAGGATGTGCTCATAGTCCTTGCCGGTGGCCGCGGTCAGCCCCAGCTCGCAGGTGCGGTTGGACGACGCGTGCGTCGCCGAGCCCAGCTCCTCGGCCTGCGCCGCCTCGCGCTGCGTCGCGGCGTGGGTCAGCTCCGGGTGCAGCATGCCGCGGTCGCCCGCGTAGCCGCAGCAGTTCCACTCGGCGGGCACGCGCACATCTTCGGCCGCGGCACCAGCGACGCGCTCCAGCGTATCGACGATCCCAAGGTGCGTCGCCGAACACGTCGGGTGCAACGTCACAGAGTCCACCTTCTGCTTCACGTCGAGGCGCTCGAGCACCTGGTCTTCGACGAATTCGATGGCGTCGATAACCTTGATGCCGATGCCCTCGGCCATGTCGCGGAAGCCGTGCGTGCAGCTGGACGCGTCCACGACCACCGGCAGGCGCCCGCCGTCGGTGGCGGCGATGAGCTGGTCGTTGACCCGGCGCTGCATGATGTCGTGGCCGATGCTCATGCCTTTCGACGCCCACGGGGTCCCGCAGCACATCCCGTCGATGCCCTCCGGGACGGTCAGCGCGAGCCCGGCGCGCTCCACCAGGGTGGCGAACGCCTCGGAGGCGCCCACGCCCTCGCCCTGCGGCCCGAACATGGAGTTCACGCAGGCCGGGACGAACACGCCGGCCGGCTCCGCTCCCGGCGCGCCGATCCGGGTGCCGAACGCCTTGGAGCGCTTCTGACCGCCCTTGGACAGCTCGGGGCGGTACTGCGGCACAGTGTCCTCGCCCACCAGGGCGCGGGCGACGTCGGTGACCTTCTGCACGAGTTTGGTCGGCATGTAGTAGGCGCCGGTCAACGCCGCCGAGGCCAGCGTGTTGCCCGGCCCCCACGCCTTCGCCGCGGCCGCCCAGCCGGCGGACTCCACCGCGCCGGCCTGGCCGCGGCGCAGGGACTTGATGAACTTGCCGGTGTCGATCTTCACCGGGCACGCGGTCACGCACATCGAGTCCACGGCGCAGGTGTCGATGCCGTCGTACTGGTACGCCTCGTCGATGTGCTTAACCAGCTCGGTGTCGCCGTCCTGGATCGCCTTGGCGCGGGCGCGGCGCACCACGATGCGCTGGCGCGGGGTCATGGTGATGTCGCGCGAGGGGCACACAGGCTCGCAGTAGCCGCACTCCACGCAGGAGTCGATCTCGTCTTCCACCTGCGGGTTGAGCTTGAAGTTCTTCATGTGTTCGCGCTCGTCGTCGGTGATGATCACGCCCGGGTTCATCACCCCGCGCGGGTCGGCGGCGCGCTTGAGCTCCACCATGACCTCGTAGAGTTCGTCGCCGTACTGGCGGCGCACGTACGGCGCCATCACGCGACCGGTGCCGTGCTCGGCCTTCAGGTTGCCGCCGGCGCCGAGCACGAGGTCGACCATCTCTTCGTTGAAGCCGTCGTAGCGGCCCAGGTTTTCGTCGCCCTCGAAGCGGTCGGTGATGAGGAAGTGGATGTTGCCGTCCTTGGCGTGGCCGAAGATGACGGCGTCGTCGTAGCGGTAGGCGTCGAAAAGCTGCTGCAACCCGCCGCACGTGTCCGCGAGGTCGCCCACGGGCACGGCGATGTCCTCGAGCAGCGCGGTGGTGCCGGACGGGCGGGCCTCCGCGACCTGGGCATAGAGGCCCTTGCGGAAGGCCCAGGCCTTGGCGGCCTCGGACGCGTCGGTGGTAAACGCCGCCGGGGTCTGCAGGTCGAAGCCTTCCAGCAGCTTCGCGCCGGCGGCCTCGTATTCGCGCAGCTCATCAGCCTCGTTGGCGTGGTACTCGATGAGCAGCGCCGCCTGGCCGGACAGCTCGAAGCCGGTGATCTGCTCCGGCACCGAGTCGAAGGTGCGGCCGACCTTGATGGAGCGCGAATCCATCAACTCCAGAGTGGCGGCCTTCGAGTCGAACAGCGCTGGCAGCGAGCGCGTCGCCGCGTCCAGCGTCGGGTACACCGCGATGGTGGTGGTCTTCAGCTTCGGCACCTCGATGGTGCGCAGCACGGCCTCCGCGATGAACGCGAGTGTGCCCTCGGATGCAACCAGCAGGTGCATGAAGATGTCCAGGGGCGACTCGTAGTCCAAAAACGCGTTGAGGCTGTAGCCCATCGTGTTCTTCAGCGCGAAGTGGCGCTCGATGGTTGCCACGGATTCCTGATTCTCGCGCACGCGCCGCTTGAGGCGCTCAAGCTTTGCGACGAGCTCCGCCTCCTCCCGCGCAAATTGCGCCTCCGCATCCGCGTGGGCGGTGTTGATGACGGTGCCGGACGGCAGCACGAACGTCATCGATTCGATGGTGTTGTAGGTGTTGAACTCGGTGCCGCAGGCCATGCCGGAGGAGTTGTTGGCGATCACGCCGCCCATCGTCGCCGCGCCTTCGGACGCGGGGTCCGGGCCGATCTTGCGGCCGTACGGCGCGAGGTGGGCGTTGACCTGGCGCACCGTGGAGCCGGGCTGAACACGCACCCGCGCGCCGCCGTCGAGGACCTCCACGCCGCGGAAGTGCTTGCGCACGTCCACGAGCATGCCCGCGCCGCCGGCCTGGCCGGACAGGGAGGTGCCGCCGCCGCGCAGCACCACCGGCGCGCCGGATGCCGCCGAGGCGCGGAAGGCTGCCGCCACGTCGTGGGCGGTGCGGGCCTCCACCACCACGTCCGGGGTGTAAAGGAAGTGCGATGCGTCGTGGGCGTACTTGATCCGGTCGATCGGGCGGGTGGAAAGCGCCTGGTCGGAACCGAGTTCGCGGGACAGATGCTCTGCGGGGGAGGAAATGGTTGTGGTCATGAATCCATGCTAGCCCCCTGTGAATTCACAGAATGCATTTCACAACCGTTGACAAAGTGTTGGGTTTATACAACACTTCATTGCGTGTCACCGAAGAAGCTACCGAAGGACCCGATCTATAACCGGGTCCGCGTCCTGCGCGCCGAGCACGACATGTCACGCGCCCGTCTCGCGGAACTAATCAATGTCAACCCGCAAACCGTCGGTGCACTCGAGCGCGGCGACCACTCCCCCAGCCTGGATCTCGCCTTCCGTATCTGCGAGGTCTTCGGGCTGCCCGTGGAGGCCGTGTTTTCCCGTACCGAGTTCGCCCCAATGTCGAAGGAGCTGTACGCCAAATGAACCGCATGGACCGTGAGAGAAAAACAAAAGCGCTCATTGCCATTTTCTTCTTAGCCATGCTCTTTTTCATCGTCTGCACCGCGCTCCAGCTGACGCTGAGCCAGTGGTGGCTATCGACCTTGTCGTTCGCTTCCGCCATCATCGGCTTGCTCGCACTCGCACAGATCAGAGCGGAGAACGGCAACGCCGATACCATTCCAGAGGACCTGCTCGACGAGTACGAGCGCAGCGTGCTGGACACCTGGCGCAAGCGTGCGATGAAAGCATTCGCTCTGCTCAATGGCATCGGCGGTTTCGGTTTCATGCTTACCGGTGAGCTGCTTGACGGACCTGGCAGCACTGCCTTCGTAGCTGCCGGGTACTTCATGCTGTTCACCTTCCTCATCGTCTACCCGCTGCCCATGGTCGGCTTCGCTGTTACGTTTAACCGCAAGGAGGACAAGTGACAACAATCGAAATCCGCGACCTGAACAAGCGCTTCGGCGACGTCCAAGCACTCGACGGCATGAGTTTCACCGTCCACGACGGCGAAATGTACGGCTTCGTCGGCTCCAACGGCGCCGGCAAGTCCACCACGATGCGCATCGCCCTCGGCGTGCTCGCCGCTGACTCGGGCGAGGTGCTTCTCGACGGCCGCCCGCTTGACGACGACACCCGCCGCCGCATCGGCTACATGCCCGAGGAGCGCGGCCTGTACGGCAAAGAAAAGATCCTGGAGCAACTGGTCTTTCTGGCCAAGCTGCACGGCGTCGACGGCAAAGCCGCCAAGCAGCGCGGCACCGAGCTGCTCGAGGAGCTCGGTTTGGGCGAGCGCGTGAACGACAAGCTCGACGACCTCTCCCTGGGCAACCAGCAGCGCGTCCAGCTCGCCGCGAGCCTCATCCACGACCCCGACATCCTCATCCTGGACGAGCCGTTCTCCGGCCTCGACCCCGTCGCCGTGGACGTGATGAGCACGATGCTCACCGACCGCGCCCGCGCCGGCGTGCCCGTCATCTTCTCCTCCCACCAGCTGGATCTGGTGCAGCGGCTGTGCGACCGCATCGGCATTGTCACCCGCGGCCGCATGGTCGCCGAAGGCACCGTCGACGAGCTGCGCGCCCACGGCCCCATCCGCTTCAGGGTGGGCACTCAAGCCCGCGGCTGGATCCCGGAGGGCATTTCGCTTATCGACGACTCCGCCACCCACGTCATCCTCGAAGCCCCGAGCGTCCAGGACGACCAGCGCATCCTGCAGGCCGCCATGGCCGCAGGCCCCGTCCACGAGTTCACCCGCGTCGTGCCCGACCTGGCCGACCTGTTCAAGGAGGTTGTGCAGTAATGCAGACTTACTCCCCCATGCACACCATCACCACCACCGCGGCGCGCGAGATTCAGATCCTGCTGCTGAAAAAGGGCGTGGTCATCACCTTCGTCATCCTGCTTCTGGCCATGGTCGGCTTCATCGGCTTCGCCTCCTGGCAGAAGAACAAGGACGACGCTGAGGGCGGCGACGCAAAGACTGCGGTGGCGACCGTAGGCGTCGATAAGCAACTGCTCGACGGCGCCGGGTACGACGCCCGCGAAACTGCGAGCCGCGACGACGCAGTGCAGCTGGTGCGCGACGGCGACGTCAAGGCCGCGCTGGTGGCCGAGGGCGACCAGTGGGAAGTCATCTCGGACGGCACGCCGTCGGCGGGCATCATGGAGGGGATGGAAGCGCTCGCCGACAGCTACACCCGCGCCGAAACGCTGAACACGCTGGGCATTTCGCCCGCGGATTACGAGGCGGCGTCCCGCAGCATCGACATCGTGCCGGTGGACGTGGACGAGGCCAGCGGCGAAGACTTCGAGCAGCAACTGCTCCGCCTGCTCACCACGTTCGTGGCGCTGATGGTGGTGATTTTCACCGTGATCACCTTCGCCGCCCAGGTGGGCAGCCGCGTGACCGAGGAGAAGTCCTCCCGCGTGGTCGAGCTCGTGCTCGCCTCCGTGCGCCCGCTGGATTTCCTGGCCGGCAAGCTGCTGGGCACGCTCGTGCTGGGCTTCCTGGCCACCGCCGTGCTGCTCATCGTCGGCGGCGTTGGCCTGAAGGTCTCCGGGCTCGTGGACGACATCGAATTCGACTGGTCCGTCCTCCCCGTCCTGCTGATCGCGTGGCTTCTGGCCATGCTGTTCTTCGGCGCCCTCTACGCCGCGGCCGGCGCGATGGTGCAGCGCACCGAGGACCTGCAGTCCACCCAGATGCCGATCCTGCTGCTCATCATGGCTTCCGCCTATATCCCCGGCTTCGGCTGGATGAACACCGACGCCACGTGGATGCAGGTGATGAGCTGGATCCCGCCGTTTTCCATCTTCGCCGCGCCGCTGTCGTACGCGGCCGGAGACTTCACCGCGCTGCAGCTGGCCGGCTCGTTTGTCCTCGCGGCCTTGGCGACGGCGCTGGCCGTGTGGGCCGCCGCCCGCATCTACAAGCGCACGATCCTGAACAACGGCAGCGTGACCAAGTGGTCGCAGCTGCTGCGCAGGGGCTAGGGGTCGATGTGCATCACTAGATCCATACTTTGGTGAAGCACACGGACCACATCGATCGCAGCGTCCTGTTCACGGTAGAAGATGATGTGGCTTCCTATCGCTTTCTTCCGGTAGCCAGGGCGCACTTCGTCCGCCCATCGCCCGAGCCGTGGATTTTCGCTGATGAAGTCCAGCATCTGGAGAATCCCGCCAACATATCGTTCAGCTTGATCCAGCCCCCATCGTGTGGCCGTGTAGGACCAAATTTCTTCGAGATCGACCTCTGCCTGGCGCCTAAGCCGATATTTCATGCTCGTTCTTCATTCGCTCTATAAACGCTCCCGGGTCAAAGTCCTGGACGACTTCGCTGTTTTCCCCCTTTTCAAGCGCGGCGTTAAGAAGAGCGAATTTCCTCTCTCGCTCCTCCACCAGCCGCAGGCCCTCGCGCAGGACTTCGCTGGCGGAGGCGTAGCGGCCGTCGTGAAGCAGCTCTGCAATGAATTTGTCGTAGCGTTCGCCGAGTACAACGGATGTGTTTTTCGCAGCCATGCACCGTAGACTACCAAGTCCTACTAACACGAAGGAGTAGATCGCATGGCTCTCGGCGACGGCCCCCTGATCGTCCAATCGGACAAGACCGTCCTGCTCGAAGTCGCGCACCCGGACGCGCCCAAGGCCCGCGCCGCGCTCGCCCCGTTCGCGGAGCTCGAGCGCGCGCCCGAGCACATCCACACCTACCGCATCACACCCCTGGCGCTGTGGAACGCCCGCGCCGCCGGCTTCGACGCCGAGCAGGCCGTGGACGTGCTCGAGCGCTACTCCCGCTTTCCGGTGCCGCAGGCGCTGCTCGTGGACGTCGCCGAAACCATGGCCCGCTACGGCCGACTCAAGCTGGTCAAGCACCCCGCCCACGGGCTGATCCTGGAGGCTGATGACCCCGCGATCCTCACCGAGGTCACCCGCAGCAAGAAGATCCAGCCGCTCATTGCCAAGCCTATCGACGACACCACCGCCCCCGTCCACCCCCTGTCTCTTATACACATCTGACGCTGCCGACGATACTCC
>ERZ1030944.105-NODE-105-length-24447-cov-8.342448_pt1 | contig 24447 bp, 16 predicted proteins | sample MGYA00518599_ERZ1030944 | MGnify/ENA primary metagenome ERZ1030944 (study PRJEB33718, sample SAMN03159697) | human skin metagenome | collected 2014-05-20 | study: EMG produced TPA metagenomics assembly of the PRJNA266117 data set (Human skin bacterial metagenome... | reverse complement strand
TTACCATGCGGTCTATGCTTCTCCGCCCGCCGGTAGAATGCAACCCATGACTGACACGCAGCTTCTCGCATTTGTCCACGGCCATGTCCAGGGCGTTGGTTTCCGGTGGTGGGTGAAGTCGCAGGCGCTGGAGTTGGGGCTTGCGGGTGAGGCGCGCAATAAGTGGGATGGGCGCGTGGAGGTGGTGGCGGAGGGGGACCGCGCTGCGTGTGAGGCTCTCCTTGATCGCTTGCGGGAGCAGCCTTCGGCTTTTCGACGCCCCGGTCGCGTCACCGCTGTTGTTGAGCAATGGAAAAAACCCCGTGGGTTCACGGGGTTTTACGAGGCCTAGCGGTTATTCCACCGTCACGGACTTGGCGAGGTTACGCGGCTGGTCAATATCCAGCCCTTTCGCACCTGCCAGCGCACAGGCGAAGATCTGCAGCGGCACCGTCGCCAGCAGTGGCTGCATGAGGGTGGCGCACTGGGGGATGCGGATGACGTGGTCGGCATGCTCCTCTACGGCCTCGTCGCCTTCCTCAGCGATGACCGTCGTGATGGCGCCGCGGGCCTTGATCTCCTGGATGTTGGAGACGACCTTCGCATGGAGCTCATTCCTACCACGAGGGCTCGGCACAATGACGAAGACGGGCTGACCCGGCTCGATGAGCGCGATGGGGCCGTGCTTGAGCTCGCCGGCGGCAAAACCCTCGGCGTGGATGTAGGCGATTTCCTTGAGCTTGAGGGCGCCCTCGAGGGCCACGGGGAACCCGACATGTCTACCAAGAAAGAGAACGCTGCTGGCAGTGGACAGGTCGCGTCCCAGCTTCTTGATTTCGTCTTCGTTGTCGATGACCTGCTGCACCTTCTCCGGCATCTCCGTCAGGGAGTTGAGGATGTCGCTGATCTCGTCGGCAAACATGTTGCCGCGCAGCTGCGCCAGGTACAGGCCGAGAAGGTAGGCCGCCGTAATCTGGGCGAGGAAGGCCTTCGTGGATGCAACGGCAATTTCCGGCCCAGCGTGCGTGTACAGATTGGCATCCGCCTCGCGGGGGATAGAGGAGCCGTTGGTATTGCAGATGGCAATCACCTTGGCGCCCTGCTCCTTCGCGTGGCGTACGGCCATGAGCGTATCCATGGTCTCACCGGACTGGCTGAGGGCGACGACGAGCGTCTTCTCATTGACAATCGGATCCCTATACCGGAACTCGTGCGCGAGCTCCACCTCGGTGGGGATGCGGCACCAGTGTTCGATGGCGTACCGGGCAACCTGTCCTGCGTAGCTCGCCGTACCACAAGCGATGACAACAATCTTGTCGACGCTTCGTAGCACCGACTCATCAATGTTCAGCTCGTCGAGCTGGATGTGGCCATTCTCGTCGAGACGTCCCATGAGGGTGTCACGCACGGCTGCGGGTTGGTCGTGGATCTCCTTGTCCATGAAGGAGTCGAAACCGCCCTTCTCCGCTGCGGCTGCATCCCACTGCACCTCGAAAAGCTTGCCCTGCGCGGGGGTGCCCTCGAAGTCGGTGATCTCATAGTCATCGGCGGTGATGGTAACAATCTGGTCGTTGCCCATCTCGACACAGCGCTTGGTGTGGTCGATAAAAGCGGTGACGTCCGAGCCAAGGAAGTTCTCGCCGTCGCCAAGCCCAATCACCAACGGAGAGTTACGACGAGCGGCGACGATCCGATCGGGGTGTTCCGCGTGAATAGCTAGGAGAGTAAAGGCACCCTCGAGACGGGCGACAGCGAGCTGCATGGCCTTGGTAAGGTCGCCGGCTGCCTCCGTGTTGTAGTAGTGGGCAATAAGGTTGGCGGCAACCTCGGTATCCGTGTCGGAGTAGAAGTGAACGCCTTCGGCAAGAAGCTCGCGCTTCAACTCAGCGAAGTTTTCGATGATGCCGTTATGCACCAGAGCCAGCCGGCTGTTATCTACAACGTGTGGGTGCGCATTGTTGTCGGTAGGGCCGCCGTGGGTGGCCCAGCGGGTATGGCCAATACCGATGGGGGCTTTTGGTAAGGGGGAGGCTTTGAGTGCCTTATCGAGCTCGCTAACCTTGCCTGCCTTTTTCCGGAAGGCAATGGCGTTGTCTGAGATAACAGCGACGCCGGCGGAGTCATATCCACGGTACTCGAGGCGGCGAAGGCCTTCGAGGCAAACGTGGAGGGCGTCGTTGACTAGGTTTTCGTTTTCGGTGTTACCGACGTATCCAACAATTCCACACATAAGCGAAAGAGTACACGGTGTTTTGGTAAGCGCGCAGCACTCCTCGCCCCACGGGTATGCCCGTGGGGCGAGGAGTGGTGTTACTCGTCGTCGTCGGTGTTTTCAGCTTCCTGTTTGAGGATGTTGCGGGCGATGTCTCTTCCCGTGTATCCCTTGCAGGGGCTGTCGTGGTAGCGGGGTGGCCCGCCGTCGGGTGGGATGTAGCGGGGGTCGCCGTTGACGGGATCGCGTTCGTGGCGTCCGTGTTTGGGTTTGGTGGGGTCGTCGTCGTTTTGTCCATTGTGGTATTTGCACAGGACGATGATGTTTTCTTCGGTTGTTTCGCCGCCGGAGGCATAGGATTTTACGTGGTGGGCCTGGCTGTAGACGCCGATGCGGTAGCAGCCTGGGTGGCTGCAGAAGATTTGGTCGCAGGCGATGCCGGTGCGGAGCGCGCCGTCGGCGAAGCGTTCGTTTTTGAGGGGGATGGTGCAGGCGAGTTTGTTGTTTCCGTCGTACATGACGGCGAAGGCGTAGGGCTCAAGTCGGCAGTTGGCGATGTCGTCGGCATCGAGGATCTCGCCATCGGTGGTGGCGAACTTGCCGTCGCCGATGTAGGTGGAGTCCGGGACTGCGAGCATGAAGGCTGGGGCTAGCCTGCGGTTCCACAGCCTTGTCGACGCCGTTCCGCACACCCCATCCTCATAGTCTTGGACGATGCGGTTGAGACCTTGGGCCCAGCGGAAGGACTCTGGTAGGTCACCCGGTGCGGTGGAGGCCTCGGCAAGGATCCCGATGAACCGATCCATCTTGAGAGCCTCGAGCTTGATGCGGGCGTGCTTCATGCCGCAGGCATCGGCAACTGCGGAGACGGTGACAGAATCGCTGACCTTGCGGGTCTTGACGGTGCGGTGAGTGTCGGCGATGCGTGCTTTCATCTCTTTCCACGTGTGGCCTTCGTAGGCGTAGTCGAGGAGCATGTCGCGGGTGGTGTCCTTATCCTCTGCGGCGGTGAGTTCGACGGCCTTAGCAATGAGGATGAGCTGCTGGACGGGTATAGCCTCCGTTTTGCCTTCTGGATCTTGGTAAGTTGCCCATGTCCGTGCTGCGGAGACGAGCTGCTTGGCAAACGGCTGAGAGAAGTTGAATTCCTCGGTGAGTTTTTCCACGCGCAACGCCGCCGTATTCGCGAGGCTTGCGACCTCCGCGAATATGGCGATGCCGTGAAGTGAGTCTGCGAGACTCCCGAGGATTGCTGTCATGGCACTCACGGTAGGGGCAGTAACGTATGCGCGCAGAAAAAGTGTGAAAGTTATCCACAGGGGTGCGATGTGGGTCCTCGGCGGGGAGCTTTCTGTGGATAACTTCGGTGGGCTAGAGTACGTTTCGTGTATTTGAAATCCCTGACGCTCAAAGGCTTTAAGTCGTTCGCCTCTGCGACGACGATGAAATTTGAGCCTGGGATCTGTGCCATCGTGGGCCCCAACGGTTCTGGTAAGTCTAACGTCGTCGATGCGCTTGCCTGGGTCATGGGCGAGCAGGGCGCCAAGCAGCTGCGCGGCGGCAAGATGGAGGACGTGATATTCGCGGGGGCAGGTTCGCGGAAGCCGCTGGGGCGCGCGGAAGTGACGCTGACCATTAATAACGATGATGGGGCGTTGCCGATTGAGTACTCGGAGGTGTCGATAACCAGACGGATGTTCCGCGACGGGGCGAGTGAGTACGAAATCAACGGGTCGAAGGCCCGCCTTATGGATATCCAGGAGTTGCTGAGCGATTCTGGTATTGGCCGGGAGATGCACGTCATCGTGGGGCAGGGGAAGATCACTGAGATTTTGGAGTCGCGCCCGGAGGATCGTCGTGCGTATATAGAAGAGGCGGCGGGGGTGCTGAAGCACAAGCGTCGGAAGGAGAAGGCGCAGCGGAAGCTGACGGGGATGCAGGCGAATTTGGATCGCCTGACGGATTTGACGGATGAGTTGAAAAGGCAGCTGAAGCCTCTGGCTAGGCAGGCGGAAGCGGCGCGCCGGGCACAGACAGTGCAGGCAGAGGTGCGGGAGCTGCGGGGGCTGATTGCGGGCTATGAACTGACGAGGTTGTGGGAGGCCAACCGGGCGTCGGAAAGCACTAAGGTGGCGGCCGGTGAGGAGTTGAAGGCTGCGAACGCGGGGGTGCGCGAGGCGGAGGAGACGCATCGGGAGGCGGAGGAGAAGCTTGCTGCGCAGCAACCGGAGGCAGCGGAGGCAAACCAGGTGTGGTTCGAGTTGTCGGCACTGAAGGAGAAGGCAGATGCGACGGTGCGGATTGCGACCGACCGCGCGTCCAACCGAGAGCTGGAGCCGTACCAGGGGCCGGATCCGGAGGTGACGCTGCGCCAGGCGGAGGATGCTGAGGCGCAGGTGGAGGCGCTGGAGGATGCTGCGGATGTGGCCGCGGAGCGCCTAGAGACCGTTCTTGAGCAGGTGGAGGATGCCCGGGAGGTGTCCCGTGCTGCCGATGAGGAGCATATGCGTCGGGTGCGGGCGATTGCGGATCGTCGTGAGGGGATTGTGCGTTTGGTGGCCGGCGAGGAGCAGGCGCGTGCGGAGGTGACCCGTGCTGAGGCGCGTGTGGCGGAGGCCTCTGCGGATTGTCAGGCGTCGCGGGAGGCGACCCGCGAGGCGGATGCGGAGGCCACGGCGGCGGGCGAGAAGGTGACAGCCCACGAAAATGCCAGGGAGCCGCTGGAGGAGGCGCGCGTGCGGGCGGTTGCCGAGTCGGGGGCTGCGGAGTCGCGTCTCAAGCAATTGCGTGATGAGGAGCGCCAGGCGGAGCAGGAGGTTGCTTCTCTCACCTCGCGGATTGAGACGCTGGAGTCGACGCGGACGGCTGGCTACACGGAGGCTGATCTGCCACCGCTTGCGGATGCGCTGACGGTCACGCCGGGGCTGGAGAAGGCCGTGGCTGCGGCTCTGGGGAGGTTTGCGGATGCCGTTGTCGGCGAGCCGCCGGCGCACGCCGAGGAAGCGTGGTCGCGCACGGTTGTCGTGGGCGCGGATGAGGCGCGCGCGTGGCACGTGGATACGGAGGTGCTGCCTGCCGGGGCAGAGTGGTTGACCGAGCATGTGTCTGCCCCGGCGGCGGTGCGTCGCGTGCTTGCCGATACGGTTCTGGTACGTAGTGCCGAGGAAGCTTTTTCTTTGGTGGCTGCCGATCCGCGCCTGCGGGCGGTCACCCGCGACGGTCTTGTTGTGGGCGAGGGCTGGGTCGAGGTAGGGGAGGGCACCCGCTCCACGCTGGAGGTTTCTGGGCTTATCGACGCCGCCTCTCGCGCCCTTGCCACCGCTCGCGCGAGCGTGGAGGAGATGTCTGGCACGGTGTCCGGTGCGGAAGAAGCAGCGGAGCAAGCCCGTGTGGAGGCGGCGCAGGCGACGGCATCGATGCACGAGTTCCAGGCGGAGCACGCAGCACTTGTCCGCGAAGCAGAGGCCGCGGTGAGGCGCGCTGGGGAGCGCAAGAGGAACCACAAGGCGAACGTCGACAAGCTCAGCACCGCAGAAAAAGCCCTGGAGAAGGCGAAGGCAGAGGCGGCGGATGCAGCCGACCGGTTGGCGCGCGTGGAGGACACCGACACCGAGGAGGATGTGTCCACCGAGGAGCGGGACCGTGCAGCAGACCGGCTCGCGCAGGTGCAGGCCATGGAGATGGAAGCCAAGATGGCTGCCCGGCAGGCCACCGACGAGGTGGAGCGTGCACGACAGCGAGCCCAGGGTCTGCGCAGGAAGGCGGCAGCCGACGCGGAGGCGGAAAAGCGCTACCACGAGCAGCAGGAAAAGCGGCAGCGTGTCATCGTAAAGGCGCAGATAGTGCGGGACAACGCCGTGCGGGTGGCAAAACGCGTGGAAGATGCGCTGAACCGTGCCCACGACGAACGGGAACAATCCAGGAGTGTTGTCGCCCAGGCCGACGCGACGGTGAAAGAACTGTCCGTGAAGGTGCACGATGCCCGGCAGCGGTTGGCGCGCGCGCAGGAGACATACCATGACGCGGAGATGGCGGCGGCACAGGCGGCGGTCCGGCTGGAGGAAGCCGAACGGCGCGCGACGGGGGAGACCGGTGTGCCGGCGAAGGTACTGCGCGAGCAGTTTGAAAAACCCGAGGACTTCTCCATCACCGACTACCGCGCGCGCCTGAAAAGCGCCGAGAAAGCCCTCGCCTCGTTGGGGAAGGTGAACCCGCTTGCGCTGGAGGAGTACGCGGCGCTGGAGGAACGCTACTCGTTCCTTACCACCCAGCTTGATGATGTCATCCGCGCACGGGAAGACCTCCATGCAGTGATCGAAGAAGTGGACGAGAAGATCCTCACCCTGTTCACCGACGCCTGGCATGACGTGGAGCGTGAGTTCCCCGACGTGTTTGCCACACTGTTCCCCGGTGGCGAGGGCAGGTTGAAGCTCACCGACCCGGACGACATCCTCACCACCGGCATTGAGGTGGAGGCGCGCCCGCCGGGGAAGAAGGTGAAGCGCCTGACGCTGCTGTCTGGCGGGGAGAAGACGCTCACGGCTCTGGCGATGCTTGTCGCTATTTTCAAGGCCCGGCCGAGCCCGTTCTACGTCATGGACGAGGTGGAGGCCGCCCTGGACGATGTCAACCTGCGCCGGCTTATCGCACTGTTTGAGAAACTGCGGGCAACAAGCCAGCTCATTGTTATCACTCACCAGAAGCCGACGATGGATGTGGCAAATGTCCTCTACGGTGTCACCATGCATGGCGATGGTGTCACCCGCGTCATCAGCCAGCGCCTGCACCCAGCGACCGACGAGCCTGCCTAACATTTCTCTCACCTGGCAGGTTGCCTCGGACGGGGCAGAGGTGGAGCACGCGGCAGGCATGCGCGTCACGGCGCGTGCAAGCCCCAGTAGGAAGAGTGCACCTGCAGCTGCATATTCATTTACTTTCCTTGGGTTCACAAATACACTGGGGCGAAGGAGGAATGAGCTGTGAAAATTCGTGCCCTTGTCATCTCTGCGTGCTGTGGACTTGCGCTTGTCGCCCCACCCGCTATCCCGAGCAACGTTGCCCCCGCGCCTGTCATCCCGCAGGCATCCGCTGCGGATTTTTCCGGAATTAAAAATCCGAAGATCACACCCGGAACTGCTCTCGCGTACCCCCTGCCTGCCAGTGTTACCTCGCTACAGGTAACCAAGGGCAGCGACATTGCTACGTTTAGCAAAACTGATGAAGGGAAATGGCAGCTGTCGCTAACCCCGAACGCCCGCCCCGGTACGTACCCGCTCACCATCCACGCCACGGTTGACGGTCAGGATTTTGAGCAATCTCTGGAGCTCACCGTTGATCCATACAGCCTGGTGTTTGACAACGACGGCTTCGCCCTCGCACCGGGACAAATGCGAGGCTATACACCTGGTGGGTTTGCCCCCGCCGGCACGAAGGTGACCGGTGGTAACGAGATGGTGACCATCGAGCACGACTCGAATAGCAATTCGCCCGCCCAAGTACGAGTGGTAGTTTCTCCGAACGCACATCCGGGCGACCACGAGATCCCGGTGACGGTTACTCTCCCCAATGGCCAGGAGGAGCTCTACACCATCCCCCTGACTGTGAGTGAACGAAACATAACTTTTCTCCAGAAAACAAACGTCCACCGTGGCAGCAGTGTCAGCCTGACCCCAGGTGGATACATTGAACCGTGGCCGTCCGAAGCCTCGCTTGAGGCTTCCACTTCCGATTCCTCCCTCACCGCGATGGTAGAGGGGAACACGGTGACGGTATCGGCGACGGACGATGCGCCGCTGGGGAACAACCACTCCGTGACGATTATTATTTCCACGCCGGGTCAGGAGCGCCAGGTTCGAACGGTCACCGTGAACGTGGAGCCAAACGAGTTCTTCGACGTGGAGGAAAAATACCCGGCAAAGCCCGGGGGAGAGTTCGATTTCAGCCAACTGTCTTTGCCGGAGAATGCCGAGTTGAGCGTCGAAGGCCCTGCCGGTGTCCGTGTCGTCCAACGGACAGGTAAAGCGCCCTACCTGCAGCTCGCCTCCAACCTGAAGCCCGGCACATATCCGGTGAAGCTGCACATCGATTACCCCGGCCAACCACGGGTGACAAAGACGCTGAACTTTGTCGTGGGTGAGGGGACGGAACCGTCGACAAGCCCCGGAACCTCACCGGCACCGGAACCGTCCCCAAAACCCGAACCATCGCCACAGCCGAAGCCGTCACCGAGCCCGGAGCCATCACCAGATCCGGAACCTGAGACTCCGCCCACGGGGGTGTCCTTCCCCTCAACAGTGACCATGGAAAACGGGGTCGCTGTCATTAGACCGAGTAGAGGTAGCATCCGAGGTGAAAATGTGCAGGTTGCGACGCCGTCGGGGTGGACACATGTGGTGCGTGGTGAGGTCATTGAGGTTACCGCTGCTCGGGGTGTAACCACCGGCAATGTGAGGATCACCGTAGACGGGAAAAATCATTACGTGTCAGTGAAAGGCCAAGGTGGTTCTGGCGATGCGCAAGGTGCATGCGTTGCATCTCCCGCAGGGTATGCGGTTCCGCTGGCGTGGGGAATTCCCCTTCTCGCCTTGGCTGCGGTGCACTTCCCAGCGCCGGGGCTGCCAGAGCCTATCGCGCAATACCAGGAGAGCCTTGGTACAGGGACAGCAGGTGCAATCGGTGCGTTTATCGCTCTGATCGCGGTTGCATCGGCTATCGGTTACGGAGTGGGGTGCTACGGGCAACAGGCTGCATAGATCACCCCACGGATTGGCGCTTCCGCTGTCTGAGACGGCTCGCGCGGTAGGCTAACTATCCACACACTACATTTGTTAATTGGCATTTTATTTTCTGACGCAGAAAGGCAACATCGGTGTCCACGGGTGCTCCACAATCCCCCATTGCAGATCCGAACGATTCCCTCCTTGGGTGGGCATCCCAGACAGAACTTCGCCTGGCCAGCACGCTGAAAGACAGCGAGTGGTTCACGGATGCCGGTCTGGGGCATGATGAGTGTGAAGCCATCGAGAAGTTCTACGGCACTTTCCTGGGCAGGCAGTTGGACTTTGGCGCGGACTTCGGTGTGCTGGTCTCATCAACCCCGGCGCTGACTGTCACCACTATCGTGTATCGAGCATCGCGCATGGTGGATGAGGCCAGCCTCTTCACCGAGTACTTCGGTGGTTTGGGCATCGTTGGTACTGAAGGGGCCAGCGAGGAATACCTGCGCGAAAACATCGCCGATCTCATTGCCAAGGTGGGGCTGACGTCGCTCACGGATTGTGACCCCATCACGCTTCTCACTTTGCACGCAGGAATCATCAGCGACGAAGTGCCCGCCCTTTTGGAAGCAATGGATGCTGAAGAAGATGGCGTAGCTGTGACGCAGCATTGCCCACAGTTGACCGCCGGGGCAGAGGTTGCACCCGAGCGCGTTGAGTACGTTGTGGAATCCGTGCGAAAGCTGCGGCAACATACCGTCGACAAGCGCGCGACATGGCAGATGGAAGACGAACTAGGTGCGCCACTCCTGGTACAGGAGAAAGTCTTTGCAGAACTAGCTGAACGGCCGGTGGGAACGGAAAACCGTCGCGATGCGGTGGGGACGGGTCACCGAGAGGAGCGCCCGCGGCTTGTCCTCAACGTGGAGCAGGGCAAGGTGTGTGTCCGATTGCCGGAGCAGATCTTGGATCCAGGGGAGGATGTCATCAGCTGGCGGGTGTCCGTTGGCGGCACCACCGAGATATTCCGCACCAATCGCCCGTGGGGAAGCACGAGGGATCTGACCGAATCGTTGGATCTCACCCTCCGCCACCAGGTGCGTGAAATTCAGGTTGCTGATGTCACCAACCAGCACACGTGGGTCGTGCCGGTTGTCAACAATGATGATCCTCTGTTGGTTTTTTCCACCCGTGGCCAGAACCTGACGGGCAAACAATCGCTGCACCACGGTGAGCTCGCCTGCGTGTGCCCCGCGGATGGCACGCTCATCGACGTGGTTACCGGCAAGGACATCCATGTGCAGGAGGTCTTTGACGTAGAAGGCTGGACTGGGTGGGAAGGTCGCATTCTGGACTGTACATCAGCGGATTCCATCCAGTTGCTTCGTTCCGGAGAGACACCGAGCCCGATGAAGGCGGTGCGGAGTATTGACCCGCGCCAGCGCGTCGTATTTACCGAGCCGGAGGATGTGCTTCCCGACGTCCACTCGTCCACGGATCTTCCCGTTCACACCGAATCGTTGGTTGTGGAGTTTCCACCTACACAGTCCGGCACAACGGAGCAGTGGTATCTGACCATTTCCGCCTATGCAGGCGCTGATGAGCAGGCCACAGAGATCGCCCCGACAGAGCCACTCGAGGTGCCCGCTGAAGGCGGTGTCTTTGATGTTTTCGATCCGGAAGCATACGACGCCCCGTGGGTGGGCGAGTTCCTCGTGCGGGTCCGTGGACCACGTGGGGAAAGCTTCCGCCACGAGTACGCCTTGGTTGAGGGTGCAACAGCGTTTGTTGAAGGCTCGGGCCCGTCCCTACGCATCCCCGCGCAGGGAGGTTTGTCCACGGCAAGCCTGCACCTCAAACCAGGCGAGAAGGAATTCGACGTCAGCCCAAAGGTCGTGGATGTCCGCCCGGAGGAAGCTGGAGCCGACTTCACGGTTGAAACCGACGAGGGCACGACGATGCCGATGCGGTTCTTCCCGTCGCGTCTGCGCTTCCAGCTCCCAATTAAGGAGTGCGGACCGATTTGGCGCACGACAAGGATTGTGACTCCCGCTGCTGAAATCGACACCGCTGGCAGGATTCGTGTACGTGCAACCGGAGAGATTGGTAAACCGCAGGTCACCGTCCGCAATCGCACGGGTGCCCCGGTTCGTACACTGAACCTTATCCCCGAGGACAGGCGCACCTACTCCGCAGAGCTTGCACCACTGGGCACAGGGCTCGTGGGGGTCAACGGCGGTCGCATCGAATTCGAGTGGACGGATCCGGGCACGGACCGTCGCGTTTCGGTGAACATTGCCATTTTGGATTCCACCCCGGTTGCAACCGGGGTGGAGATCAACGGCTCCACGCTGGAGTTCACCGAGCTGGCAACGCAGACGGTCAATGAGGCTCCGCGGAACCTGGCTGCGTGGGTATGGCCGGATTCTGCCCCGTGGGTTAATGCAGTAACGCTTCCTGTGGAAGACGGAAAAGTGGAGCTGCCAGACGCGTACCAGCAAACAGGTCCACTGTCGGTGTACCTGCACACGCCGGACCCCTTCAACACGGTGCGGCCGCCGCTTAACCCTCCGTCGACAAGTCTGACAGCGACCCAAGAGGGGCATTTCCCGTCGAGCCATGCGGGCTTCGATGAACTGTCCGCATTCCTCGCGGGGGAGACAGAGACCCCACCATCCGACCCATCGATCATGCCTGTACTGTGGGACAGCGCGATTACCGAGGGGGTCTCCCGCAAGGCGATTGTGTCCGTGTTTACCGCGCACCCCGCAGCAGCACTCGCCGGGTTGTCGGCTTCCCTCATTCCGGCAGAGAAACAGCCGTCGCGCATCATTGGCTCGGGGCTTATCACCTCGCTGTTTAATAACGGCGAGGCAGCAACGGAGGTTCACCGCGCTCCGTGGATCGGTGTGCTTCAGCTTATTGGTCAACTTCGTGCCAGCATCGCCGTTGATTCTGAGCATGAGGACGGGGACGATGCAGAAAACACCAGTACTGAAAATCCCGGCGAGGAGATGATTCTCGACCCGCAGGAAAAGAAGGCAGTCATCGCCCGCTTGAAGGAAGTCGGTGGCAAGCAGCTGGTCGAAGCCCTGGCAACTGGCCGCGATGCAACGCTTGATACGGCCTGTGTGGATAAGGGAATTGTGCAAATTTCCCACATGGATCCTGCGCAGCAAGAGACGCTGCTTTCGATGTTCTTCTCCTCCGCGGAAATCGTCCCGGGCGCTATTTTGGAGGATTCCACCAGGTTGCTTGCCGTGTACGAAACGTTTAGGCACCGGGAAGAACTCAACGTTTTGCTCGCCGACCAGCAGATGATTAAATCGGCCGTGGCTCTCCTGCGTGGTCTCCGCGGTGCGAACAGGCAGCTGTACACGTCGGCGCGTATCCGCTTTGACAAGCTCGACGGTGTGGACACAGAAAACCGTGATGATGTGTGGGCGCTTGCTCCTGTCGTCTCTCTCGTGTTCGCTTTGGCTGCCCGCATGCATGCCTACGGTCTGATTGGTAAGTCGAAGCAGTTGACGCAGGCTTCCCGTGGGTGGGCGAAGCTTGCTGCCATCGTTCCTGAGCTGGTCACCGGTGATATTGTCTCCGCAGAGGCGATGGTGTGCGCGGTGACGTACCCGGGGATTGTGGGCTAGGCTGCTCATCGGTGCGATGTTGGCGTGGGTAACGGCATTTTTTCTTGTCGACGCCCCTCTGTTCGCCCTCTCACGGAAATCTTGAGGTTTCCGTCGGGAGGGCGCGTGGCGCAAATGGGGCTCGTGGGAGTCGTCGCGCAGTGACGCTTTGACACTGTGACATTGTGACACTGTGATTCAGTGACACAGTGTGGGGGTTAGCCGGTAACCTGGGGTGCATGATTGATTCCACAACGTTGCCCTACTGGATAATTGGCATAGTCATCGCGATCATCATTATCGCGCTGATTATTTACTTCGGACTGAAGCGAGGGAAGTCGAAGCAGGTTTCCTTTGAAAAGAAGGAAGAGCCGAAGGAGCTGACCCAGGCTGAAAGGTCTGGTAATTACCAGGCCAAGAGTGGTTTTAATTTCGCCGCTGGTGGCGGTGGTGAAAAGCAGCCGGTAGTGAATGAGGGGCAGTCTCTTACTACCACCCCTGCTAAGAATGTCTCTGGTGGTTCGCCGAGTGCAGCTGCCGGAGCAGGGGCTGCAGGTATGAGTGCTGCTGCAGCAGCGACCGCGCAAGCCCGTGAGCTAAAGACAGAGCAGGAAGAGTCTCGTCCTGCGGAGACCGCAGCTGCAGAACCGGAAACCGTAGAGGGGAAACAGGAACCCGCGGCACCCGCAGAGACCGTGTCGACTGACGATACGCCGACGGCTGCACCGCAGCCTGAGCCCACGCCAGCTCCCACCCCTAAACCGCAGCCTGAGGGTCAGCCTGCCCCTGTAGAAGAGGCCTCTGCAGAAAAAACCGCAGATACCGTACAGGGGAAAGACGCTGTAGTAGACAATGCTGAAAAAGTTGTAGCTCCCGTGGACGAAACGGAGACTGCGGCGGAGTCTGGTTCTCCATCTGTAACTGACAGCCCTGCTGCCCCTGGTACATCTGATTCACCCGAGGCACCCGCAGCAGCTGCAGAGTCCGCACAACCAGAAGCACCGGCGGAGCAGGAGACTTTGACAACCCCCGCAACCGAGGATCAGCCGACGGCGGCTGAGGAAGTCGCTGGGTCCCAGGCCCCAGAAGTAGAGGATCTGCCCGCTACGACCACCCTTCCTACACAGGATGAGATTGATGAGTCGGCTGCCGCTGCTGCCCACCAGGTAGATGCCGCCGAAGTCGCCCGCGCGCAGGAGAGCCCGGAACCGTCGGGTGACACAGTGACGGCGGAGCCCGAAGCTCACGAGGTGCAGACTGAGGATATTGCTCCGGCAGAAGGCCGTCTGGGGCGCCTGCGCGGACGACTGTCCAAGTCCAACAACGTTATTGGCCAGGGCGTCCTCGGCATTTTGTCCGCCGGAGACCTGGACGAGGATGCCTGGGAGGAGATCGAAGATACTCTCATCATGGCTGACCTTGGAGCCAGCACCACGATGAAGGTTGTGGATTCCCTGCGGGAAAAGATCGCTGCCCGTGGCGTGCACAACGAGGATGAGGCTCGTTCCATGCTGCGTGAAACCCTCATCGAAGCTGGTCGCCCAGAGCTGGATCGCTCCATCAAGGCGATGCCGTACGACAATAAGCCGGCTGTGGTCCTCGTCGTCGGCGTGAATGGCACAGGTAAGACAACGACAGTGGGCAAGCTCGGGCGCGTGCTCGTGTCGATGGGGCACTCCGTGATGTTCGGCGCAGCTGATACGTTCCGCGCGGCAGCGGCCGACCAGCTCGAGGCCTGGGGCCGACGCGTTGGGGCGTCCACCGTTCGTGGCAAGGAAGGTGCCGATCCGGCCTCTGTTGCCTTTGATGCTGTAGCTAAGGGCACCGAAGACGGAGTCGACGTTGTTCTTGTGGATACCGCCGGTCGTCTCCACACCTCCACTGGTCTCATGGATCAGCTGGGCAAGGTCAAGCGCGTGGTGGAGAAGAAAGCCAAGGTGGACGAGGTGCTTCTCGTTCTCGACGCGACGGTCGGTCAAAACGGCATCATCCAGGCCCGCACCTTCCGGGACGTCGTAGACATCACCGGTGTGGTCCTTACCAAACTCGATGGCACCGCTAAGGGCGGCATTGTCTTCCAGGTACAGGAGGAACTCGGCGTACCGGTGAAGCTCGTAGGACTCGGCGAAGGAGCAGATGACCTTGCACCGTTCGAGGTGGAAAGCTTCGTCGACGCTTTGCTGTACTAGGAAATCACTGCGCTGAGCGCCTTTCTCCTTGTTTGAGGAGCAGCGCTAAAGGAGCGAATACTTCATAACACGTGCCCGGGTCCTGTCTCATCAGGATCCGGGCACGTGTGGATGACCGTGCTTTACAATGGCGCCATGAATGAGCAGATCGCGCGCATTGAGAAGAATAATGAGCGGCTGAACCGCATCACCGATTTCAACGAGAAGAACGAGAACGTAGCCGACACATTTGTGGAGGCATGGAAAACCCTCAAACCACTCATCGAATACTACGAGAGCGACTGGTCCACCGATCTGGCAGAAACTGATGCCGCCTATGGGGTGATGAGCGAGGATGGTGTGTGGAACGAGATGGGGAACTTCTACGAGATCATGAAAGATATCGCCGCTACGAGCGCGCGAATCGTTGCCGAGTATGAGGGAGAAGCGAGCGCCGAATAGCCCGCACGAGCTCCTGAACTGGAGTGACGCGACGGGCGCACGTGACCGGCCGCCGAAAAGCTAAAAGCACCCATTTTAGGAGGCAACCGGTGCCGAAGAGACTTCCTGCGTGGCGGATCTGGGTGTCGATCGGGGAGTGGAGTGCCCGCCCAGGCGTTGCGCGAGGTGGGTGAAATGCGCGTGGCAATTGTTCGCTACCATGTAAGAAGCTGTGTTACCGTACTGTGTCTACCGCAGTAAGAAGGGATGAAAGACGAGTGTTTGAGTCACTGTCAGACCGTTTGGGCGAAGCGCTCACCGGGCTACGAGGAAAAGGCAAGCTAAGCGAAGCCGACATTAACGCCACCGCGAGGGAAATTCGCCTGGCACTCCTCGAAGCCGACGTGTCCCTTCCCGTCGTGCGCGGATTCATCAAGCGCATCAAGGAGCGTGCCGGCGGCCAGGATGTGTCCCAGGCGCTGAACCCTGCCCAGCAGGTGGTCAAGATCGTCAACGAGGAACTCATTGAGATTCTCGGTGGCGAGACGCGTCACCTGCAGCTGGCGAAGACCCCGCCGACGGTCATCATGCTCGCCGGCCTGCAGGGTGCTGGTAAGACGACCCTTGCCGGTAAACTCGCAAAGCACCTCGCCTCGCAGGGGCACACCCCCATGCTTGTCGCCTGTGACCTCCAGCGACCCGGTGCTGTCCAGCAGCTGCAGATCGTCGGTGAGCGCGCGGGTGTTCCCACCTTCGCGCCGGATCCCGGAACCACCCTGGACACCACGGAACACGAAATGGGTACCTCGCATGGTGATCCTGTGCTGGTTGCCAAGCAGGGTATCGAAGAAGCCAAGCGTCAGCAGCGCGACGTGGTCATTGTGGATACCGCCGGTCGGTTGGGCATCGATGAAGAGCTCATGCGCCAGGCATCCAACATCCGCGATGCAGTGAACCCCGACGAGGTCCTCTTCGTCATCGATGCCATGATCGGCCAGGATGCCGTCCAGACCGCCCAGGCTTTCCGTGACGGTGTCGGCTTTACTGGCGTTGTTCTCACCAAACTCGATGGCGATGCCCGAGGCGGTGCTGCGCTGTCGATCCGTGAGGTCACCGGCAAGCCGATCATGTTCGCGTCGACAGGCGAGAAGCTGGACGATTTCGATGTCTTCCACCCGGAGCGCATGGCCTCCCGCATCCTCGGCATGGGCGATATTCTTTCGCTTATCGAGCAGGCCGAAGCCACGATGGACCAGGAGAAGGCCTTCGAGTCCGCTGCCAAGCTCGGCTCGGGTGAGCTGACGCTGGAGGACTTCCTCGACCAGATGCTCATGGTTCGTCGCATGGGGCCGATCTCCAACATCTTGAAGATGCTCCCCGGCGGCAAGCAGATGAATGAGATGGCGGACATGGTGGACGAGAAGCAACTCGACCGCATCCAGGCCATCATCCGTGGCATGACCCCGGAGGAGCGCGCCGATCCAAAGATCCTCAACGCCTCCCGCCGCAAGCGCATCGCCAACGGTTCCGGCGTGACCGTGCAGGACGTGAACCAGCTTGTTGATCGCTTCAACGAGGCGAAGAAGATGATGGGCAAGATGGCAGGCCAGATGGGCATGCCCGGCCTGGGCGGGATGAACCGTTCCGCAACGAAGAAGCAGAAGAACAAGCGCAAGGGCAAGAAGGGGAAGAAGGGCAAGAACAAGCGCCAGTTTGGCTCCATGGCGCAGAACAACCAGCAGAAGTCTGCGCCGAAGATGCCGTCTATGGACGAGCTGAAGAAGCTCCAGCAGGAGATGGAGGAAAACGGTGGCATGCCGGATCTCGGCTCGCTGGGCAAGGGCTTCCCCGGCATGGGTGGCAAGGGCTTCCCGGGCATGGGCGGTATCGACCCCACGAAGTTCGGATTCCCCAAGTAAAGGTTCTCGCTTTTCGACGGGCTTTCCTCGCCGTTTGCTCAAACCTCAGGTCCCTGCCCCCTCAGTTCACAATGGGGCAGGGATTTGTCATTTACACCGGAAGACAGGTATAGTTCTCCAGGTTGTCTGTAGACAACACCCCGCTTTCGCGTGAAAAGTAGGAATCGACGCACCAGCGGCAAGGCGTCAAGAAAGCCACCGCCTGTGCAACCGGCCTGCTGTCACCTCGCGTATGCGGTTGAACTGTACATTTTAAAGGGTTGAAACCGGCCTGCCACGTTGCAGGTGCTGTACTGCCCAGTGACACAAAAAGGAAGTATTCACCATGGCTGTGAAGATCAAGCTCGCCCGTATCGGTCGTCTGCACAACCCCCAGTACCGCATCGTCGTTCAGGACGCTCGCGGTCGTCGCAATGGTCGCGTCATTGAGAACCTCGGCATTTACCAGCCGAAGAACGATCCCTCCATCATTGAGGTCAACTCCGAGCGCGCACAGTACTGGCTGGGCGTCGGCGCACAGCCGACCGAGCCGGTTATGGCCATCCTCAAGGTGACCGGCGACTGGCAGAAGTTCAAGGGCATCGAGGGCGCCGAGGGCACCCTCAAGGTTGCTGAGCCGAAGCCGTCCAAGCTCGACCTCTTCAACAAGGCTCTCGAGGAGGCCAACAACGGCCCGACCGCTGAGGCCATCACCGAAAAGAAGAAGAAGGCCAAGGAAGAGAAGGAAGCTGCTGAGGCTGCTGCCAAGAAGAAGGCAGAGGAAGAGGCCAAGGCTGAGTCCGAGAAGGAAGAGGCTTCCGAGGAGACCGCTACCGACGAGGCTCCTGCTGAGGAAGAGAAGTCCGAGTAATCAGGCTTCATCGTGGCTAGCGTCTAGCACCTAGCTACGTATCCGCTACTTTCGGCACCCACCGTTTTGGTGGGTGCCTTTTTGCTGTGTCAATGGCCAAGAACAGCAAAGGGAAGGCCAGTGTTGGGGTTTAAGCGGATAAATGTATGTCTGGGGGCGGGACCTCAATCGGCCTAATTAGCCTCATTTCAGGTCTAATTAGGCCGATTGAGGTCCCCGCTGAGGGGACGCAGTCGAGCCACCTGGAATTCTGTTGAGTGGAGTGAGCGGAGAAAAGTGTGTCTCCAGATGGTGACGGCCAGCCGCGGAAAGAACAGCATCGGGAACTAAGGCCACACAGAGCTCATGGCCGACGAGGGAGTCGGGTGGGCAACCAGCAATAGGTAGAATGGCGAGCATGGAATACAGAATCGGTCGAGTGGTGAAGACCCACGGGATCAAAGGGGAAGTAGTTGTCGATCCCACCACGGATGATCTAGAGGAGCGTTTTCACGTCGGCGCCGTGTTGACCGGACGCGCAGGTGGCGGAAAAGAACAAGAACTGACCATCCAATCCATCCGCCCCCACCAGGGTCGACTGCTGGTGAAGTTTGAGGAAATCCCCGACCGCACAGCCGGTGAATCGCTGCGCGGAATGCAGTTCTTCGCACCACCTCTCGAGCACGATCCAGAAGAGGATGGCTACTACGACCACGAGCTGGAAGGTCTCGCCGTCATTCATGACGGCACCCGCATTGGTGAAGTCACGGATGTGACCCATGGTCCGGCGGCCACGCTTCTTACCGTCACGATGGACGAGGACAAACGTGAGGTGCTCGTCCCCCTCGTTGACGCGATCATTCCGGAGGTCAATCTGGAAGAAAAGACCGCAACCATCACCCCGCCTGATGGTCTTCTTGATCTTTAATCGGCCTGGCAGTTATCGACAGTGCTCGACAGTTATCGACAGTGATCGAACTGGTCAGCAATCAATAGTTCCGTTTTACTCTAGAAAGTCAGCCCACCTGTGTCTATGAAAATCGATGTCATCACTATTTTCCCGGAGTACCTTGATCCGCTCAGGCACGCACTGCTGGGGAAAGCGATCGAGAACGGACAGCTCTCCGTAGGTGTTCACAACCTGCGGGATTGGGCCTCAGGCGTGCACCAAGCTGTCGATGACTCGCCCTATGGTGGCGGGCCAGGAATGGTCATGATGCCCACGGTGTGGGGTGCTGCCTTGGAGGACGTCATCGCCGGGAAGACAGCCGGCGATGAACTGCAGTCCGCAGAGCTACACAGGGGACAGGCCCGTCATGATGAGGTCCATGGCATTCAATCGCGCGGGTACAGTGCGGAGGCACAGCGCGATGCGGATGATGATCGGCCACTGCTCATCGTGCCCACGCCGTCGGGCACCCCGTTTACTCAGGAGATGGCGCGGCGCTGGTCCAACGAGGAGCATGTGATCTTTGCTTGTGGCCGCTACGAGGGGATCGATCAGCGCGTCATCGATGATGCCGAGAGGTATGCACGGGTGGAGGAAGTCTCCATTGGCGATTACGTCCTCATCGGGGGAGAAGTTGCCGTGCTCGTCATGGCCGAGGCGATGGTGCGCCTCATCCCGGGTGTGCTGGGCAATAGCGAGTCCCACGAGGACGATTCCTTCTCCCATGGGCTTTTGGAAGGACCGAGCTACACCAAACCACGTGTGTGGCGGGGAATGGAGGTTCCGGAGCCACTCACGAGCGGAAACCATAAGCGGATCGCCCAGTTCCACCATGATGAGGCAGTGAAGAAGACCGCCCGGGTGCGACCGGACATTTTCCGCCAGCTCATGGAATCGGGTGAGCTCAGCCAGGAGGATATCCGCCTCGGTGCGGCGGAGTACCCCGTGCGTACCCGCATGCAGGTTCTCGTGCGCGAAAAGGAAATGACGAGCGCCCTCGAGCGTATGGAAGACTACCTTGCCAAACACACAGTCTTTGTCACGGATGTTCGCTCAGCCCCCGTCAACCTTGCCTGCGACCCGAGCCATGCGCTCATCGACGAGTTCGAGCGCACCCACGACCGCCCGGCGATTTCTGAGGAAGTATTCACCCTCGAGATCCTGAGCAACACGCTGCTTCCCACGAAGGAAATTACCTCTGTGGTCACGGAGCTCTTCGAGCCGGACACACCGTGGATGGGAACCACCGTCGACGTGTCGCAATCGCCGATTACAGCGGATGGAACAGGGATCCTCACGTCTCCTCTGCAGGCGGATCCCTCCTCCTTCTGTCAGTAGCAGCTACCGACTTTTTGGTGCCACGGGTGGATATGGAAGTCCACGGTGAACGGCTAGCCAGTGCATTCCATCCGCGTGCGGGGCGACCGAGGCGGCCGGCAACCGTCTAGCTACAATTGGGCAAATGATTGCAGCAACTATCGCTCAGGAACTCGGCGTTGAGATTGCCAAGGTCGAAGCCACGATCAAGCTTCTCGACGAGGGCAACACCGTCCCGTTCATCGCCCGCTACCGCAAGGAGATCACCGGCGGATTGGATGACACGCAGCTTCGCACCCTCGAGGGGCGGCTGCAGTACCTGCGCGAGCTGGAAGACCGCAAGAAGACCATCCTCGCAGCCATCGAGGAGCAGGGGGCGCTGACCGATGATCTGCGTGCCCTCATCGAAGGCTGCGACTCCAAGGCCCGCCTGGAGGATCTATACCTGCCGTTCAAGAAGCGTCGCAAGACGAAGGCGGATAAGGCCCGCGAGGCCGGCATCGGGGAGGCCCTGCAAGAGATCGTCGACAAGCCCAATGAGGATCCGGAGGCGATCGCAGAGAAGTACCGGACGGACGGCTACGAGGATGTGAAAGCCGTCCTCGACGGCGCGCGTGCGATCGTGGCAAGCGACTTGTCCATGAACGCCGACCTTGTCGGAGAACTGCGCGACGAGCTCGCCTCGCATGCCGAGGCTGTTGTCGGTGTTGTCGAGGGCAAGGAAAACGAGGGCGCAAAATACCGCGACTACTTCGAGTTCAGCCAGAAAGCCGAAGACATGCCCTCCCACCGCGTGCTGGCAATCCTGCGCGGGGAAAAGGAGGGGATCCTGCGCATGGACCTCGATGGGGGTGACGACAGTGTCTACGAGGCGATTGCCTTCGACAATGCTGGTTACCCGCATTCCGAATGGCTCGACAACGCTGTCCACCGCGCGTGGAAGACCAAGCTCGAAGTATCTGCTGCCCTCGACGTGCGCATGCGCATGAGCGAAAAGGCGGAAAAGGATGCGCTCGCCATCTTTGCCGTCAACCTCCGAGATGTCCTCCTTGCCGCGCCAGCGGGGCAGAAGTCCGTCCTCGGGCTCGACCCGGGATACCGCAACGGTGTGAAGTGCGCGACGGTGGACGCAACCGGCAAGGTACTGAACACCACCATCGTCTACCCGCACCAGCCACAAAACCAGTGGAACAAGGCGCTCATGGAGCTCGCCTCCATTGCAGCCGAACACCACGTGGAGCTCATCGCCATCGGCAACGGCACGGCCTCCCGTGAGACGGAAAAGCTCGCCCGCGAGGTAGCAGACATGATCGGCAAGGCTGGGGGAAAGAAGCCTGTGCCGGTGGTTGTCAGCGAGTCTGGCGCGTCCGTGTACTCGGCCTCCGATCTTGCAGCCAAGGAATTCCCGGACATGGACGTCTCCCTGCGCGGTGCCGTGTCTATCGCCCGCAGGTTGCAGGATCCGCTGGCAGAACTGGTGAAGATCGACCCCAAGTCCATCGGTGTGGGGCAGTACCAATACGACGTGAACCAGACCGAACTGGCTAAGACACTCGATGCAGTTGTCGAGGATGCCGTGAACTCCGTCGGCGTCGACCTCAACTCCGCCTCCGTGCCACTACTGAACCGCGTCGCCGGTATCACGCCGTCGCTAGCCAAAAACATCGTCTCCTACCGCGACGATAAGGGAACGTTTGCGGCCCGCACGGACCTCCTGGATGTACCGCGACTGGGGCCCAAGGCGTTTGAACAGTGCGCAGGCTTCCTTCGCATCCGTGGCGGGGCCAACCCCCTCGACGGTTCTGCTGTTCACCCCGAGGCGTACTCGGTGGTGGAGGAGATTGCCTCGCGCAGCGGGGTGGGAGTAGCCGACCTCATCGGCAACACCCGTGTGCTGCAGAAGCTGAACCCCGCTGACTTTGCTACCGACACCTTCGGCGAGCCTACTATCCGCGACATTCTTAGTGAGCTGGATAAGCCGGGACGAGATCCGCGCCCGGATTTCCACACGGCGACGTTCAAGGAGGGCGTGGAAAAGGTATCGGATCTCACCCCCGGCATGATTCTTGAGGGAACGGTGACAAACGTTGCGGCCTTTGGTGCCTTCGTGGATGTGGGAGTACACCAGGACGGTCTGGTCCACGTGTCTGCCATGAGCCATTCCTTCGTTTCGGACCCACATGATGTGGTGAAAAACGGGGATATCGTGAAGGTGAAGGTGCTGGATGTGGACGTGCCCCGCAACCGCATTTCGCTTTCGCTCCGCCTGGACGATGAACCGGGGCAGGAGCGGGACAAGGCGAGCGCGAAGAACGCGGGTTCAGGCGCACGCGGTGGTGGAGAACGCCGTGGCGGACGTTCCCACGGCGGTCGCGGTGGTCAGGGCCGCAACGGCGGACGTGGCGGACGTGGCAACCGTGGTGGGCACGGCCGTCAGGGCAATCGCGGCGCTAACAATGGCGGCGGAGGCTCCATGGCGGAGGCCCTCCGGCGTGCAGGATTTGGGAAATAACGCGTCATATGGCACAATCCTCAAGGTTGATGTAACGGATACGAACCAGTCGAGCACCGGGAAATCGGGAGCGCCGCTAGGTTCCTCTTTCCTTGAAATTTTGAAAGGGTTCTTTAAATGAACAACATCCTTGACAAGGTTGATGCAGTTTCCCTGCGCGACGATATCCCGGAGTTCCGCCCCGGCGACACCGTCAACGTTGGCGTGAAGGTCATCGAAGGTTCCACCACTCGTGTCCAGTACTTCAAGGGCGTCGTTATCCGTCGCCAAAACGGTGGCGTCCGTGAGACCTTCACCGTCCGCAAGATGAGCTTCGGCATCGGTGTCGAGCGTACCTTCCCGGTTCACTCCCCCAACCTCGACTCCATCGAGGTTGTCTCCCGCGGTAAGGTTCGTCGCGCCAAGCTGTACTACCTGCGCAACCTGCGCGGCAAGGCTGCTCGTATCAAGGAGCGTCGCTAAGCTTCAGCCACCTTTTCCGTCGCCACACCGCACACCGCGGTTAACGCGCGGAAAAGGCGTGGTATGCATGGCTTCAGCCTGCAAACCCGGTGTCCTACGTAGGACACCGGGTTTTTTGCTGGTACTATGGCCTGTCGTGAGTAAGCCGGACAAGACACAACAACCGTGGTACATCGAAATCCCGATTGTTATTATCTCCACGTTGATTATCGTTTTCCTCATCCATACCTTCCTGGGGAGGATCTACCTCATTCCCAGCCAGTCAATGGAGCCAACGCTTCACGGCTGCACCGGCTGCACGGGGGACCGTATCGCAGTGGAAAAGGTGACCTACGCGTTCAGCGATCCAGAGCCCGGCGATGTCGTCGTCTTCAAGGGAACACCAGCGTGGAACACGAACTTTGAATCGAACCGCTCTGATAACGCGGTCATCCGCGGATTGCAGAATGCAGGATCGCTGGTGGGACTCGTCGCGCCGGACGAGAACGATTTGGTGAAGCGAATCATCGCCAAGGGTGGCCAGACCGTCCAGTGCTTGCCCGGTGACGAGGGCGTGTCCGTTGACGGCGAGCTTATCGATAATTCCTACACGCTGCAGCCACCGGCCTACCCGGTGGATTCCGCCAGTGGCTCTGAGGAGTGCGGTGGCCCGTACTTCGGCCCGGTCACCGTTCCCGAGAACAGCTACTTCATGATGGGGGATAACCGCACCAACTCGCTGGACTCCCGCTACCACATGAGCGATGCCCTCCAGGGCACCATTCCGGAGGAGAATATCCGTGGCAAGGTGCAGGCCATCATCCTGCCTCTGAGCCGTATCGGCTCCGTGGAAAACCAGCCGATCCAGCCCCAACAGCTCGAGGCGGCCAAGTAACACCGTGTCTGAGCCTTCTCGGCATCCGACCACGCGACGAGCTCTCCGGCGCTTGAAGGGGATGCGCACCCACGAGGTTGCCCTCGCCAAGGCTGGCCTAGGGCCGGTCGCCGGTGTGGACGAGGCCGGTCGTGGTGCCTGCGCCGGCCCAATCACCATCGCCGCGTGTATCCTCCCTGAGCGGTTCATTCCTGAGCTTGAGCTTCTCGACGACTCGAAGAAGCTCACCCCGGCCCGTCGCGCGACGCTCTTTCCACTCATCAAAAAACACGCTATCGCGTGGCACATCGTGCATATCTCCTCCCACGACATCGATACGCGGGGCATTACCGACGCGAATATCTCGGGCATGCGTCGCGCCGTCGGTGGCCTTGCCGTCCGCCCCGGGTACGTGCTTACCGACGCCTGGTGGGTGCCCGGTTTCTCCCAACCCTCCCTCCCCG
>ERZ1030944.96-NODE-96-length-25773-cov-43.020297_pt1 | contig 25773 bp, 19 predicted proteins | sample MGYA00518599_ERZ1030944 | MGnify/ENA primary metagenome ERZ1030944 (study PRJEB33718, sample SAMN03159697) | human skin metagenome | collected 2014-05-20 | study: EMG produced TPA metagenomics assembly of the PRJNA266117 data set (Human skin bacterial metagenome... | reverse complement strand
AGTTGTTCGGGTAGAAGCCGAGGATGCCGGGGAGGTTCGCGAGGATCTCGCCGTGCGATGCAAGCGTGTGGGAATGAGTGGACATGGCAGTGCTCCTTTGCACGAATACGGGGTGTACGTGGGCAATCCCGTATTCAGTCCGGCTCTGCCGGTCGCAGGCGCATCCCAGCAGTGCAGCGCCTATGTGCGCTGGGCGTCGCTAGTGCTCGCGAGGTGTGCGCTTGCTGGACGCTAGCACTAGCGACGCAGCCTGTGCCTACACGTCAGCGTCAATGCGCTCAAGATCGCGATAGATCGTCGGCCGTGAAACTTTGAAGTTGCGCGCCACCGCACTGACGGACTTACCGCCCTCGATAAGGTCTTTAGCCACTTGCGCCTGCTCGTCGCTGAGCTTCGGCTTGGGGTCGGCAGTCTCACCCCCGAGATAAATAGGCAGATCTCCCCCGAACTGCCGGCTCCCGTGGCGTTTCTTCGTTGCTGCCGTCCTAGCAATCACTCAGCAATGCCCCGAAAACCTGCGCCGCGTCTTTGGGGCGTCGCAGTTACGTTTGGTGCAGGATTTTGACCCTAGTGCACCACGTAGTGCACCAAATGGTGATCCGAGCACAAAATGAAGAAGACCCCTACCAGCATTTACACTGGTAGAGGCCTTATCTTAGTAGCGGGGGCTGGATTCGAACCAACGACCTCTGGGTTATGAGCCCAGCGAGCTACCGAGCTGCTCCACCCCGCGTCGGGCGTTTATGTGATTATCGCCTGTCACCTTAACCGGCAACGTGGAGTTACTATACATACACCAACTAATAGTGCCAAACCTCCTGCTCAAAGGAGGTTTGGCGCTATCGTTTTTGTGCTCGAGTGGCGCGCGTGCGCAGATCGTGCTTACTGGGCCCGCTGGTACTCGGCCACGGCACGGTCCAGCTGGTCCAGGGCGCGGCCGTACTCCTCGAAGGAGCCGTCGCGTGCGCTCTCCAGGTTGCGCAGGGCGTCGTTGATGTTGTTCATCGCCTCGTCCTTGTTCACCTGCGGAGCGTCCTCGCTGCCCTCCGGCTTGGCCTCGCCTTCCGGCTTCGCCTCCTGGTTCTCACCTTCCGGCTTGGCGTCGCCGCCGGCGTTCTCGTCCACAACGTCGATGTCCTGGGCAGCCTCCGAGTGGATGCCAACCTGGTCAAGCGCCTGGGAGATCGTCGGCGCGTAGCCAACCTGGCCGCGGTAGAACACCAGCACGCGAAGCAGCTTCGGGAAGGCCGATTCCTGGTCCTTGCGCTGCGAGTAGATCGGCTCGATGTAGAGGATCTCGCCGCCGCCCACCGGCAGGGTGAGCAGGTTGCCGTTCTTCAGGTCGTTGGTGCCCTCCCACAGCGTACGGTCGCGGGCCACCTGGTCGGAAGACATCAGGGCGTCCTGCGCCTGCTTCGGGCCCTGGGTCTGCTTGTTCGTCGGCAGCACGCGCACGGTGATGTCGCCGTAGGTCTCCGGGTCGGAGGACACCGCCATGTGCGCGGACAGGAACTCGCGGTTCAGGCCACGGAACGGGGTAATCAGCTGGAACGATGGCTTGTCCGTCTCCGGGTCCGCAGCCACCACGTAGTACGGCGGCTGGTTCAGCTGGCCGCGGCCCTCAGGGGCGGTCGGGTCGTTCGGCACGGACCAGAAGGCGTCGTTGTTGAAGAACACACCCGGGTCATCCACGTGGTAGCGCGCCAAAAGGTCGCGCTGGACCTTGAACAGGTCCTCCGGGTAGCGCAGGTGCTCACGCAGAGAATCCGAGATGTCGGACGCCGGGCGGACCGTGTCCGGGAAGATGCCCTGCCATGCCTTGAGCACCGGGTCGGATTCGTCGAAGGCGTAGAGCTCCACGGAGCCGTCGTAGGCGTCCACGGTGGCCTTGACGGAGTTGCGGATGTAGCCGACGTTGTCGGTGATCAAACGTTGGGTGGTGCCGTCCGGGTTCAGCGCGTCCTGGGTGGTGTCCTGCAGGGAGGTACGCGTGGAGTACGGCATCTGCGACAGCGTGGTGTAGCCGTCCACGATCCACTTCACGCGGCCGTCCACCACAGCCGGGTAGGTCTTCGAGTCCGTGGTCAGCCACGGGGCGACCTTCTCCACGCGGGTGCGCGGGTCGCGGTCGTAGAGCACCTTGGAGTCGCCGCCGACGCGGTCGGACAGCAGGAAGTTCAGCTCCTGGTACTTCACCGTGTAGGCGAGGCGGTTGAACATGTTGCCGATGTCCACGCCGCCCTTGCCGTCGTAGGTGTAGGTGGAGTTGTCCGTGTCGTACTCCACCGGGCCCTGGCCGGTCTCGCCCACAATGGCGTAGTCCAGGCCGTCCTCGGCAGAAGCGATGACGGGTCCGTAGTAGATGCGCGGCTCGTCGACCTTGATGCCCAGCTCCTCTGCGTCCTCGGAGGCCTTGGCGGCGGCGTTGGACTGCAGGTCGGACACCGTGAAGATGGGCAGGCCGCCGCGGGTGGAGCCGGCGTCCTGCGCCGCCTCGTCCACAGTGTTGGCCTGGGCTGCGATGAAACCGTTGCCGTGGGTGTACACGGTGTGGCGGTTAATCCAGTCGCGCTGGTTCTCACTCAGGGAATTCGGGTCCATCTCGCGGGCGGCGACCACGTAGTCACGCAGCTCTCCGTCCACGTCGTAGCGGTCCATGGCCAGCTGGTCCGGGAAGCCGTAGAAGTTGCGCAGCTGCTGGTTCTGGGTAAACGTCGGGGAGATGATCTCCGGGTCCAGAAGTCGCAGGTTGGAAATCGTGGCCGCGTCGGAGGCGACGTCCGAGTTGGAGGTGTTGCCTGCGCCCCAGTCCTCCAGGTAGGTCACGTTGTCGTCGGTAAGCCCGTACGCCTCGCGGGTGGCCTCGATGTTGCGGCCGATGTACTCGTACTCCTTGGCCTGGCGGTTCGGCTTGACGGAGAACTGCTCCATCAGCGCCGGCCACACGTTGCCCACCACCAAAGAGGACAACAGCATCAGCACAGTGGCCAGCACCGGCACGCGGAAGTCGCGGTAGACAATGGAGGCGAAGAACGCCGCCGCGACCAGCACGGCGATGACGGTGAGGATGATCTTCGCCGGCAGCATCGCGTTGACGGTGGTGTAGGACGCACCGGTGAAGATGTCGTTTTTGCCGTAGAGCAGGTAGTAGCGCTCCAGCCAGTAGCTCACGGCCTTCAGCAGCATCCACAGGCCAGCGGTGACGGCGAGCTGGATGCGCGCGTCCTTGCTAATAAAGCCAGAGATGCCGGAGACCTTGTTGCCGATGCGGATACCGCCCAGCAGGTAGTGCCCCACCGCGGCGACCAAAAACGCCACCAACAGCAGCATGGACAGCGTGTCCACCACCGCGGAGATGCCGGGAAGCGTAAACGCGTAAAAGCCCAAGTCCTTGCCAAACTGCGCGTCAGCGGAGCCGAACTCGCCGCCGTTGAACCAGAGCATGAACACGCGCCACATGCGCTGGCCAGCCAGGCCGGACAGGATGGCGACGACAACCGGCACCCACACCAGCATGCCGCGAACGGACCGCTGCACCTGCTGGCGGTACTGGGCGGCCTGGTCGAACGGCGCGGCCTGCTCCTGGGGCCTGCCGCGCCACGCCAGGCGCGCGGCGATCCAGGTGATCGCGCCGCCGATCAAGGCGAAGATGATAAACAGCACCACGCGGACCAGGATCACGCGGTTGAACACGCCTCTAAAGTCCACCTCCCCGAACCACAGGAAGTCGGTGTACAGCCCGACTGCCATAGGCAGGAGGAAAAGAATGATGGCCAAGACACCGATGGTGGTCATCAACCCCGTATTCGGTTTCTTGGCGCGTGGTTGTGGCCGATTGAGGCGGGTAGCCAAGCCTGCTCCTTAGGAATTAGTGTGTGCAACGCAGTTAAGCTTCAAGCTTAAATAATCCAACGTCAAACTTGCCCGGAGGGTTCCCGTGCGCGAACAGCAAGCATTAAATAAGGCCATGATGGAGGCCGTCGAGTTCGTCCACGCGGAGGGGTGGGACGCTCCCCCAACCTTGTTCGGCCTGGTGCCGACGCAATTGCTTGTCGACGAGCTGGGCCACCTGGACGACTCTTCCCCGTTAACACTGGTGGTCCAGGACCTCCCAGAGCACATCCTGCCCGGCTCCGAGGAACTGGGCGAGTACGTCTCACGCATCGCCTGGCCGCGCGAGGTCCAAGGCGTGATCCTGGCCCAGGAGATCGTGTTCAAGGACGCCTCCGCCGGCGAGGACGCCGAGCCGCGCCCGGCGCGCCTGTTCTCCGGCGTGCTGCGCGAAGAAGACATTGAGCAGACGCTGTTGCAGCTGCGTCTGACCGATCAGGAGCTTGAGGAGCGCGGCGCGTTCGCGCAGGACGACATCGAGCTGCGCGGCGGGCCCGGCGTGGCCCCGGGCGTTGTGGCGGCGCTGCGCTACGGCCTTGAGCAGGACCCGGACGAGCTGGTTTAGGATGTCGGTTGTGTCTACTTCCCGTTCCGTCTCCCTCATCGCCGCCGCCACGGCCGCGGCACTGACGCTTGCGGCGTGCTCCAACGATTCCGACTCCGAGGATCCCGATACCCGCGCGCCGGAGATCACCTCCACGGAAACACCGCCGAGCGAGCCAGAGCAGACCGATACTGAGCCAGACGCGGGCACCGAGACTGACACTGCGACGGTGACGTCGACGCGAAGCGCGACCGCTTCCACATCGGCGACCTCTGGCACGTCCACGAAATCGTCGTCGAAGAAGACTGCTGCGGGCACGGCGGATGCGACGTCGACAAGCGGAAAGAAGCGGGAGGCTGACGCGCTGGCGGAAGTGCGCGAGCGCTTTGCCACCTTGGCCCCTGAAGAGTTCTTCGACCAGTTCGACGACTGCGCCGCGGGCGGTTTGAGCGGCTCCTTCGACTGCTCCGGCGAGGGCATCGGCCAGTTCCAGTTCTTCGACTCCGACTCCAAGGCCGCCTCGACAACGCAGCTTCTGACGGAGCTGCGCTCCTCGCGCGTGGTGGAGGACAACGGCGACCGCGTGGTGGGCTGGTCCACGCTCGGCACCTCCGCGATCATCACCGTGGTGGACAACGAGGCCGGTCAAGTAATGCAGCAGCTGATTTCCACCGACCAGGAGGATCCGCGCCAGCGCATCTACGACCTGGGGTTGGCCAAGCAGTAGCTACTCGCAGGCGGGCACGTCGCGGCCCGCGGCGAAATCCTCCATCGCCTCGACGGCCTCGGCGAGGTTGTCCACCTTCGCCACCGTCATGTGCTCAGTGTGCACGCGTTTCACCGCGTCGCAATTGCCGCCGGGCGCCAGGAAGAGCTCGGCGCCGTCGTCTTCGGCCGCGCGGATCTTGTGGGTGATGCCGCCGATGGGGCCGACCTGGCCGTCCTCGTTGATCGTGCCGGTGCCCGCGACAAACTTGCCGCCGTTGAGCGCGCCCGGGGTGAGCTTGTCGATGACGGCCAGTGAGAACATCATGCCCGCGCTCGGCCCGCCAATGTCGTTGAGGTTGTAGTTCACGGTGATGCCGCCGGCCGGTTCGGAAGTCATGAGTATGCCCAGCATGGGCTGGCCCTTCTCGTGCGGGTTCTCCCCCAGCTCCACGGTCTCGGTGCGCTGGTTGCCGTCGCGCTCGACGGTGATCTCGATTTCCTCGCCGGGTGTCTTCGCGCGCACTGCGTCCTGGACCTCCTGCGGTGTTTCCACCTTCTCGCCGGCCACAGCGGTGATCTGGTCCTGCGGCTGCAGGAACCCCTCGGAGGCGCTGTCTTCCATCACGTCGTGCACCACCACCGTGGTGGGACGGTGCAGGTAGTGCATGGCCGCCACCGTCGCAGATGCTTCGGAGGCGACAAACGCCTGCTGGTTGACCTCGCGCACCTGGTCCTCGTCCAAGTCCGGCGGCATGATCTGCTCCACCGGCACGATCGTGTCATCGGTGGCGATCCAGCGGCCCAGGGCCTGGCCGAGCGTCATGTTCGTGCGCACAGACACGGTGGTCATGTTCAGCTTGCCACCGGTATCCAGCGTCTCCGCGCCCTCGATGTCAACGACGGGCTCGCCGCCGACCTCGCCGAGCGTGTCAAAGGTCGGCCCCGGCCCTTCCGCCGCGTACGGCACGGTCAGGCGGATGTCGGTGCCCGGGATGTGGTCCGCGGTCAGCGCACCTGCCAGCAGCACGACGGGGATGGACCCCCAGACCAGGGTCGACCACCGCCGGTTCCGTGCTTCACGTGCTTTGGACATGGGCGCAGATTCTAGCGCAGGAGGCGTGAAGTACTGGTGCTGGACCGTTGCTGGCTCTCAGCGAACCCATCCACTCGCGGGCTGACTGTATTCTGGCTGGCATGACTAACGGATTCGGCTTTTCCTTTCCTAACGACTCGAACGATGACGGCGAAAACGACGGCAACAATCGGGGCGGCGACGGAAACGGCCGCGGCGACGCGAACAACCCGTTTGCCGCATTCGGCTTCGGCGGGGGCCAGCCCGGCGGGGGCGGCTTAGGCGACGTGTTTAACCAGCTGGGCCAGATGCTCTCCGGCATGGGCTCGTCCATGAACGCCCAGGGCGCGGGCGACGCGGTGAACTTCGAGCTGGCCGCGCGCATGGCGCGCCAGCGCGTCGCCGGCGCCAACCCGGTCTCCGACGCGGACACCCGCGCCGCGGAGGAATCCCTGCGCTTAGTGGAGCTGTGGCTGGACGAGGCCACGGACCTGCCCGCCAGCGGCGCCAAGGCTGAAGCCTGGAATGCCGAGCAGTGGCTGAACCAGACCATGCCGATGTGGAAGCGGCTGGTCAACCCGGTTGCGGAGCACATGAACCGCGCCCAGCTGGACTCCATGCCGGAGCAGGCCCGCGAGATGATGGGCCCGATGACCCGGATGATGAACCAGATGAACGCCATGCAGTTCGGCATGAAGCTCGGCCACGCGCTCGGCGACTTGGCCCAGCAGGCGCTGACCGGCACCGACTTCGGTCTTCCCGTCGCCCCCGCCGGCACCGCCGCGGTGCTGCCGAAAAACATCACCGAGATTTCCAAGGGCCTGGACTTGGCCGGGCAGGAAGTGATGGTCTACATCGCCGCCCGCGAGGCCGCCCGCCAGCGCCTGTTCCGCCACGTGCCGTGGCTGGTGGAGCGCATCGTCTCCTCCGTGGAGGAGTACGCCGCAGGTCTTGAGATTGACACCTCCCACATCGAGGAAGTCGCCCGCAACTTGAACCTGGAGGGCGGCGACCCGCAGCAGATCCAGGAGGCGCTGCAGAACCTGCAGGGCGAGGACCTCTCCCCGCGCGTGGGCACCCGCAACGCCGGCGCCACCTCCCGCTTGGAGACGCTGATTGCCCTGGTGGAAGGCTGGGTCGACGTGGTAGTGGCCGAAGCACTCGGCGACCGTATCCCGTCCACCCCGCAGCTGGCCGAGGCGTGGGCGCGCCGCCGCGCCACCGGCGGCTCCGCCGAGCAGGCCTTCGCCAACATCGTCGGCATCGAGCTGGGCGCCCCGCGCACCCGCGACGCCGCCGAGCTGTGGCGCCGCATCGACACCGCCGTGGGCACCGAGCGCCGCGACCAGGTGTGGAACCACCCGGACTTCATGCCGTCCGCGGAGCACCTGGACAACCCTGCGGCGTTCATTGACACGCTTCTCGACGATCAGCCCGACACCGACTTCGACGACGAATTTGCCAAGCTCGAGCAGGAGCTGCGCGACAACCCGGAGCTCAAGCGGGAAGACGGCGACGGCAAGGACGACGGCCGCGAGGACGGCACCGAGCTCTAGGCCTCTGAGCTTCCGAAGCGCTGGTAGGCCTCCAGGTAGCCGCGGGCGCGCTCCGCGTACGGCACCTTGTCCGCCCACTGGTAGAACTCGGCGCTGTGGTTGGGGATGAACGTGTGCGTCAGCTCGTGCACGATCACCGCGTTCAGTACGTAGTCCGGCACCTGCTTTAACCGGTCGCTGATGCGGATATCGCCGGTGGCAACCGTGCACGAGCCCCACCGCGAGCGCTGGTTGGACACCCACCGAATCGAGCCGATGCGTGCTTGGCCGTCCAGGACGTTTGCGTTGAGGGAATCGGCGCGCGTGCGCAGGGAATCGTCGTCAAGCGGGCGCGCCTTTGTCTTGCGGTCGAGCTTGGCCAGCATCTCGGTGACTGCCTCGCGCTCCTGCGCGTCGGTGAAGTGCGCGGGGATGCGGATTTCCGCCACCCCGCCCACGAGCCGCGCCTGCACCGAGCGCGTCCTGCGCGCCGAGCGGATCACGCGGTACGGCGTCGAATTGTTCTGCGTTTGCCTGCCAGCCATGGCAATGCATTGTAGGATCCCGCATCGGGGGTGGATGCAGGGATGATCAACAACAACTCACGGGTGAAACTCGCCCAGGGCGCGCACCCGTTTCTGCGCGCAGACAACGTCATGCAATTCGGCACCGACGCCACGCGCACAGGGTTGGTGACCACCGAGCACGCCAAGGACGTCGCCGCGCTGTTGGGTGTGCTCATGCGGCCGCGTCGGCTGGGCTGGGTGGTCGAACAGCTCGCCGAGCTCATCGGCGCCGAGGCCGCGCGCAGCTTGGTGGACGACCTGGTCAGCTACCGGGTGCTCGTGCCGGCTATAAAACCCGAGGTGCTGCTGGTCGGCCACGGCAGATTGGCCACGGCGGTGACCGCCAGGCTGCGCGAGTGCGGATTAGATGTGCGCACGCAAGCGCGCAACGAGGCGCTGTCGAAGTTCCTCCTGCGCGGCGACACGTGGGTGCCGGTGGCGGCGGTGAACACCACTGCCCTACTCGGCGAGCTCGCCGCACTGACCCGACAGCGACAGGGCGCGGTGCTACCGGTGACACAGGTGGACGCGCGCGTGGTGGTGGGCCCGGTGTGCGCGCGGCCTGGCCCATGCCCGTTGTGCGTGCGCCTCTACCTTCTGGACCGGGACCCCAACTGGCCCGTGGTGGAGCAGCGCGCGCCGCTGAGCGTGCAGGGCGAGCCCATCGCAGCCGCGGCCGGCGCCGCGTTTGCCGCGGTGTTGCTGCGGCGCTTGGCGGGCGTGCCGGACCCGCCCGGGGTCTCGGCGCCGAAGCCGAACGCCGGGCTGCTCACCGTGGTGGACCCGTTCGCACCGAACCCGGTGTCCACGGCGACGCTGCCGCCGCACCCGGACTGCGCCATGTGTTTTTAGGGTGCTTCTAGGGGGCTTTTAGCGGAACTGCCCCAGCACCTCGAGCACGCCCGCGCCGTAGTTGTCCACCTTCACCGGGCCCACGCCGGAGACACCGAGCAGCTCGCGCTCGTCTGCAGGCATGGCCTCCGCGATCGACATCAGTGTCGCGTCCGTGAACACCACGAACGCTGGCTGGCCCGCGGCGCGTGAGACGTCCAGGCGCCAGCGCTTCAGCGCGGCGTAGACGGCCTCGTCGAAGTTCGGCTCACACTCCTCGTGGCGACCCAGGGATTTCTCCGCGGGCGTGCCTAGCTGGTTGCCGCACACCCGGCAGCGCTTCGCGCGCTTGAGCCGCTGCGGAGATTTTTCCACCTCCAGCTCCGGCACCAGCCCGTCCAAGAAGCGCGAGCGGGTGCGGCTTTTGTGCCCGCCCTCCTGGCGCGCCAGCGACCACGACATGTGCAGGTGCTCGCGCGCACGCGTGACACCGACATAGAACAGGCGGCGCTCCTCCTCGATCTGCTCGTCGCCGGCTTTCAGCGCGTGCGAGATCGGCAGCGTCTTTTCCACCAGGCCGACCAAGAACACCGCGTCCCACTCCAGGCCCTTCGCGGCGTGCAGGCTGGCCAGCGTCACCCCGTCCACAGCCGGGGGCTGCTTCGCCTCCGCGCGGCGGCGCAACGAGCCCAGCACCTCCGCCATGGTGGATGCCTCGCGGGTGCGCACGATCTCCTCGATCAAATCCACCAGCGCGCTGAGGGACTGCCAGCGCTCGCGGGCCTTCGCGCCCTCCGGCTCCTCCGGCGTCAGCCCCAGCGGGGCGAGCGCGGCACGCGCGATGCGCACCGGATCGTCCGGCAGGTCCGTGCGCTTGGAAGCACGCAGCAGCTGCGCGAACGCCTCGCGGATCTCCGCGCGCTGGAAAAAGCCTTCGCCGCCGCGGACCTGGTAGACAATCCCCTCGTCCGCGAGTGCGGCTTCAAACGCGGCGGACTGGGCGTTGATGCGGTACAAGATGGCGATTTCGCGGGCAGGGACGCCGTCGTTCAGCAGCTTGCGCACCTTCTGCGCCACCGCGCGGGCCTCCGCGGGCTCGTCGTCATAGCCGTTGAACTGCGGTTCTGGACCGTGCCCGCGCATGCCCTGCAGCTCCAGACGGGTGCCGGCGATGCGGCCGCTGGCCTTGCCGATGACGGTGTTGGCCAGGTCCGTGATCTCCACCGTCGAGCGGTAGTCACGCTGCAGCTTCACCACGGTCGCGTGCTCGTACGTGCGCGAAAAGTTCAACAGGTAATCCGGGGTCGCGCCGGTAAACGAGTAAATGGTCTGGTTGGCGTCGCCGACCACCGTCAGGTCGTCGCGGGTGCCCAGCCAGGCCTCCAGCACGCGCTGTTGCAAGGGGGTGACGTCCTGGTACTCGTCCACAACGAACGACTGGTACTGCGCGCGGAACTCCTCCGCCACCGCCGGCGCGTTCTCCAGGGCCCCGGCGACGTGGATGAGCAGGTCGTCGTAATCGATCAGCATGCCCTCCGGGCTGGTCTTCGCCTCCTCGTAGAAGCGGTAGACCTGCGCGACCTTCTGCGCGTCCGCCGGAGGGGTGCGCGGGGAGTCGGCGATGCGCTGCACGTAGTCCTCCGGGCCGATGACCGATGACTTCGCCCACTCGATCTCACTGAGCAAGTCGCGCACCATTTCCTTGCCCGTGTCCAGGCCTGCGGCGCGGGTGGCGCGGGCGACGATCGGGAACTTGTTGTCCAGCACCCGCCACGGCAGATCACCCGCGATCTGGGGCCAGAAGTACTGCAGCTGGCGCATCGCCGCGGAGTGGAACGTGCGCGCCTGCACCCCGCCGATGCCCATCGCGGTCAAGCGGTCGCGCATCTCGCCGGCGGCGCGCTTGGTAAACGTCACCGCCAGCACACGGTTCGGGGCGACCTGGCCGCGGTCGATCAGGTTGGCGATGCGGTAGGTGATCGTGCGGGTTTTACCCGTGCCCGCGCCGGCGAGGATGCACACCGGCCCGCGCGGCGCTTCCGCCGCCACACGCTGGTCCTCATCCAGCACGCTGAGGTCTATCGCCATGGGTGTGCTCCTTCCGGGTTGGGTGTCTGCGGTGTCGGCGGTGTCGGCCGTGTGGCCGCCCAGTCGTCGATGAGCGCGCGGGCGATGGTGCCCTCCGCGGCGAGCGTGAGTTCGCCCAGCTCGTCGCGGCTGGCCCACACGGTGCGTGTCAGCTCGCCGTCGGTGGGCGCTTGCGCATTGACGTCCGCGGTGTGCGCCGCCATGCCGAGCATGAGCGCGCCCGAGAGTGGCCACGGCTGGGAGCGCAGGTAGCGCACGCCGGTTACGCGCCGACCGGTTTCCTCCCACACCTCGCGGGCGAACGCGGCTTCGAGGGTCTCGCCGACATCCACGTAGCCTGCCACCAGGGTGAGGTAGCCGGGGCGGCGGGCGTTTTCCACCAGCAGGATCCGCTCGCCTTTCGGGTCCTCCACCAGGCCGATCACGCACGGGTCCAGCCGCGGGAAGATTGGCCGGCCGGTGGCGCCGCGGGCGACGATGCCGCCGTCGCCCCAGCGCACCTCGGAACCGTCCGCCGGGTCGAAACGGGTGCGCTCGCGGGCGTTGACTAAACCGACCGCACGTGCCGCCAGCGGGTGGCAGGCGTGAGTGCGCGCGTCCCCGGTAGCCCCGCCTGGCCCGGCGAGGTCTGCCGCGTCAACGCCGTGCACCCGCGCCGCGGTGACCTCGCGGGCCACGTGCACGCGGGAGGTGATTTCGGTGGCGGCCGGAGGTGCGTCGAAAAGCTTTGGCTCCCCGTCGGTACCGAGTGGGAAGCGCCCGGCAGCATCGATGAGCAACAGCATCCGGTTAATCCCGGTTGGTGATCGCGCCGTTCATGCGCACGTACAGCAGGCGATCGCCCGGCTCCACCGTCTCCGCCTCGGGGGAATCGATGCGGTAGAGCTCGCCGGAGCGCACCACGCCCAGCACGATGTCGGCGAGGTGGCGGGGGTTCGCGCCGACCTCGTCGTCCGCGATCGGGCGCTCCGCAACCGCGAAGCCCTCGTCCGGGCTGAGCAGGTCTTCCATCATCTCCACCACCGGCGGGGTCACGGTGGCGATGCCGAGCAGGCGGCCCGCGGTTTCGGAGGAGACGATCACCGAGTCCGCACCGGACTGCATGAGCAAGTGCTGGTTCTCGCCTTCGCGCACGCTGGCCACGATCATCGCGCTCGGCGCCATCTCGCGCACCGACAGAGTGATCAGCACGGCGGTGTCGTCCGACGACGGCGCCACGATCACAGACCGCGCGCGGCTGATGGCGGCCACGCGCAGCACGTCCGACTTGGTGCCGTTGCCGTGGACGGTGATCAGCCCGCGCTTCTCGGCGACGGTGAGTGCGGCCGGGTCCGGGTCGATGACCACGATCGAGGACGGCGACGCGCCGCCGGCGATCAGGGCGTCGATTGCGGAACGGCCCTTGGTGCCGTAGCCGATGACAATAGTGTGGTTACGCACGCTATTCCTCCACTGTTGGATCTGGAGTGTCTTGCGGGAATCCTCCGTGAGCACCGACAAGGTGGTGCCGACCAGGAGCATCAGGAAGGCCACGCGGGCCGGGGTGATCAGAAAAATGTTAATCAGGCGGGCGGACTGCGTCACCGGCGTGATGTCGCCGTAGCCCGTGGTGGACAGCGTCACCGCGGAGTAATACAGCGCGTCGATGAACGTCAAAGGTTCGGAGTAGCCGTCCCTGTCCAAGTACACCACGAACGCGACGGCGACGATGAGCAGCAACGCGTAGAAGAAGCGGCGCGCGATCAGCGACCACGGGGTGGCGCGCGCCGCCGTGGGGATGTTCACAACGTCCAGCAAGCTGTGCACCGGGATCTCGGTGAGGTTGGTCGCGTCTGCGCGCAGCGACAACAGGCTCCGAAGCTTCATCCCTGCCGCTCCTCGCTTTCTAGTGCAATGTCTTCGCCGGGCGTGCCGGTGCCCGCGCCTCCGAGCATTGTCTCGAGCTGGTCAAGATCCGGCAAGGCGCGCGGCGCGAACGTCTCGCCCGTGCGCACGTAGAAAAATACCGCCCGCACCGGCTTGCCGTCACGTGCGATCCGGCGCCACGCCTCGCGGTAGACCGAAAGCTGCAGCTGGGCCGATTCCATCGCGTCGCGGCCTGGCTTTTCGCCAGTCTTCCAGTCCACCACGACCCAGCCGTCGTCGTCGGCGAACACGGCGTCCATGCGCCCGCGCACTACCGAATCGCCCAGTGCCAGCTCGAAGGGGTGCTCGACGTACTCGGGCGTGCGCCCGGCCCACTCGCTGGCCTCGAAGTTGCGCTTCAGCCGCTCCAGGACGGCGCGGTCCACTTCTGCCTCGTCGTTGCCCGGCAGCTCGTCTTCTGTCAACAGTGGGCGCGCTCCGTAGAACTGCTCCAGCCACTCGTGGAACGCGGTGCCGCGCTTGGCGTAGGTGTTCGGCTTGAACGGCACGGGGCGGCGGGCGCGGCGGGCGAACTGCTCCGGGTCTGCCTTCAGCGCCACCACGTCGGAGGCGGTGAGCTCGCCCGGCATGACCACCGGCACGTCCGCGGCCTGGGCGGCGCCGTGCTCCTCAATCAAGGCTGTGGCGTCGCGCTCCCAGAGCGAGAACAGCTCGCCTTCGGCGTAGTCCGGCAGCGTATCCATGGCGGTACGGACCGCTTCGGCGGCCGCGATGTCGCGCGGCGTGGGCGCGTAGTGGGGCCAGCGGCCGGACTCCGGCGCTGCCGCCTCCTGCGTGGCCTCTTCCGTGTCTTCCTCGGGCGCGGTGCCTTCGTCCCAGACCACCACGCACTCCTCCGGCACGCGTTCGCGCATGGCGGCAAAGTGCTCGTAGGGCTCTGCCTCGCGTGCCACACCTTCGCGGCGGCGCGAGCCGGTGACAATGAGTTTCTTCCCGGAGCGGGTCACCGCCACATAGAACAACCGGGCGGCTTCCTCGGCCAGATCCCCGGCGACCTCTTTGAGCCAGGCTTTGCCGGCCTTCTCAAAGTCCGAGCGGTTCTCCACGTCCGCGAAGACCGGGTAGACATCCGGGTCGCCGAACGTTTCCGGCGGCAGGAAGCGCGGGAAGGTGAGGAAGGTTTCCGTCTTGGATTTGTACGTCGCCGCGTCCGCGTGCAGCACCGCCACGGTGTCCCACTCCAGGCCCTTGGCCTTGTGCGCGGTGAGGATCTGCACCCGGTCCTCCTTCACCGCCACCGATCCCGGGGCCAAGCCGTCCTCGAAGCTGCGGGCGAGCTCGAAGAAGTGCAGCAGCCCGTCCAGGCTCGCGCCCGGGTACGCGGCAACCTCCTCAAGCAGGCGGTCCAGGTGCACCGCACCCGTGGCGGAGCCGCGGGCGAGCACTTCGGTGCGAATGCCGAAGACGTGGATGATGTCGGCGAAGAGGTCGCTTAGCCGCTTGCCCAGGCTGTGGGTACGCAGCCAGCGCAGCTTCGCCGCGGTGTCCCGCATGCGCGCAAGGCCTTCCTCGCTGTAGCGCTCCGGCTCGCCCAGGTCCGCCAGGGCGTCCGTGAGCCCTTCGGGCTTGTCGGAGCTGGCGGAGATCTCTGCGGCGCGGGCCACGAGCTCCTCCAACTGGGCGTGCAGGTGTTCCGCCGAGTCCGCCGGGGCGGTCTGAGGCTGGGTGTCAACGCCCGAGCCGTGCAGGTTGTTCGCGCGCGACGCCAGCGCCTGCAGGTCCGCCAGGCCCAGGCCCACGGCGGGTCCGCCAAGGACGCGCAGCGCGGCGGCGGTGTCGTCTGGGCGCACCAGCATCGTGGCGATGGCGACGGTGTCGGCGACCTCCGGGACGTCGAGAAGCCCTGCAAGTCCCACGATTTCGTAGGGCACCCCACGCTCCTCCAGCGCCGCCGCGAGCACTGGCGAGTGGCGGTTCTTGCGCACCAGCGCGGCCGCGGAAAGCGCGCGTCCTTCCTGCGCCGCCGCCCGGTATTCCTGTGCGAGCGCGTCTGCCACGTAGGCGATTTCCGCGTCCTGGTCCGAAAAGAACCCCAGGGTCACATCACCCGCATCCGCGGCCGGCCGCGCCTGCAACGCGGCCACCGCCCTTTCCTCGGCGGTGCCCAGCACCGCGTCGGAAACGCCGTTGGCCAGGTCCAACACCTCGGGCGGGTTACGCCAGGAGGTGGTCAGTTGCTTCTTCGGCGCCGCGCCAGCCGGCGACGGGAAATCCTCCACGAACGCGGCCAGGTTGGCGGCGGTCGCGCCGCGCCAGCCGTAGATCGCCTGCATCGGATCGCCCACTGCGGTCACTGTCAGCGACGGGTCCGCGCCCTCACCGAACAGGCTGCGCAACAGCACGCGCTGCGCGTGCGAGGTGTCCTGGTACTCGTCCAGCATGACCACGCGGTAGCGGGAACGCTGCGACTCCCCCACTGTCTTGTGGTCGCGCGCCAACTTCGCCGCCACGGACATCTGCTCGTTGAACGTGACCACGCCGCGGCGGCGCAGCTCCGCCGCCAGCTCCTCCACCAGCGGCAGCATGTTCACGCGCATTTCCTGCTTGGAACGCCATTTCGTGAGCACCTTGGTGAACTCCACGCGGGCGCGCGGAGCCATGGGGTACGACTCGGTTTCTGCGAGGAAGTCGTGCGCGTGCTCGCGCACCCACTCGGGCGAGGCCAGCTCGTTGCCCATCGCCGTGGTCAGCGCCAGCAGGTCCTCCACCACGGTGGACAGCGACGGGTTGGAGCCCAACTCCGTGATCAGCCCACCGGAGTAGTTGACCACCACGTCGGTGGCAATGGCGTGCAGCTCCGCATCCGTGATCAGCCGGGCGTCCGGCTCCACCGGCACCAAAAGGCCGTACTCTCGGATCAGCTCGCCGGCGTACGAGTCGTAGGTGGACACCGAAGGCGCGATCACCTCCAGGTTTTTCGCCAGCTCGCCGGACGGGTCGAGGCGGCGCACCAGGTCGGTGTTGGCCGCGAGCGAGCCCAGCCGGTCCCGGATGCGCTTGCCCATCTCCTGGGCGGCCTTGCGGGTAAACGTCAGACCCAAAACCTCGTCCGGCCGGGCGTAGCCGTTGGCCACCAGCCACACCACGCGCGCGGCCATGGTTTCGGTTTTGCCCGCACCTGCGCCGGCGACCACCAGCAGCGGGCCGGGCTCCGCGCCGATCACGGCGGCTTGCTGGTCTGTCGGCGGGTATTGCTGCCCCAGGTAGCGCGACAGCAGCACGGGAGACATCGGGGTGGGGTTAGACATGGTGGATTGTCGCTCCTTCCGGCTGGATCGGGCACAGCGCTCGCACAGCGCAGCGGTCGCACTGCGGGCCGACCACGGCGAGCAACGTCGGTCCTGCGGTTTCCTCGGTCAGCCCGTCGAGCGCGACGGCGAGCGCGGCGAGCTCTTCGCTGGTTTTCGCCGCCTGTTCGCGGGTGCTCAGTTTGGTCTTGTCGGCGTTCGGGAACACCAGCACCGCCCCGCCCACCGAAAGCGCGTCTGCGCCGTCGCGAGCGGTGACCACCTTGTCACCGTCGAACTCGCCGTGCGCCAGCGCCAGCTGGTAGGTGGCCAGCTGGGGGTTGTCCGCGGTGGCGTCCACGGTCGGCGGGTAGGCGCCCGTCTTCAGGTCCACGATGTGCACCGCGCCGCTGCTGTCGCGCTCGAGGCGGTCCAGCCTGCCGCGGATGCGCACGTTGTCGCTGACCTGGACGTTCACATCCGCCTCCACGGCGACCTGCTCAAACGCCCCACGGCTGGCCTCAAGCCAGCCGTGGGCGCGCTCGAGCATGGCCCGAAAGTCCGCGATGTCGCGCTCGACCTTCCATTCCGGGGCGTTATCCGCGGCCCGGCGCGCCGCCACGGTCGCATCCAGCGCCTCGGCATCGTCCATGCCGTTGCCCAGCGCTTCGAAATAGGCGTGCGCCATGGCGCCGTAGATCATGTCTAGCGATTCATCCAGGCCGGACATCCGTTCCAGCACCGCTTGCATGGGGCATGCGAGCAGCTTCTCCACCCGCGACGGCGAAAGCGCCGGCGAGACGTCGAGCGGTTCGCTTGTGGACGGCTCCGTGGTCGTCCACCACTGCTCCGGATCCGCGCCCAGCACGCCGGCGGCCGCCAAGCGCGCGAGTTGGCGCGACGCCTGGCTGCGCTGCGCCTCTGTGGATGCAGGGTCTGTCAGCACACGGCGGAACTCGGCGATCAGGTCGTCGTGCGCGAGCACGCGCACCACTGTGCTTCCGTCCTCGGCCCCAGCGGCAGCGCCCGCACTCTGGCCGACGATCCGGGCGGCATCCACAGACGTGCCCGCGATGCGCACCTCGCGCGGCTGCACCTTGAAGTCGCGGCAGAACTCCTCCACGAAACGCGAGCGCTGCTCCACTTCCTCGCCGTCGTCGCTTTCTACGGCGGTGACCAACAGCTGCTCCGTGGCGCGGCTGGTCGCCACCGTGAACAGGCGGCGCTCCTCCACCAACCGCTCGTTGATGTGGGAAACGGGCACACCGGGGTCCACGTCCTTGTCGATGAGGTCCACCAGGTCTTCCTGGCGGAACAGCGACCCGGTCTCCCCCAGGCTCGGCCACGTCAGCTCCTGCACGCCCGCCACGACCACGCGGCGGAACTCGCGGCCAACCGCTCCGTGGGCGGTGAGCAGTGCTGCGGCGTCCGGGGTGGCGTTGCGGCGGTCGCGCACGCCGGTGGGCAGCTCCTGCTCGGTGATGGACGCGACGAAGGATTCGATGCCCGCGCTGGGCCTGCGCTCCGTGTGGTCGCCCGCGGCGTCAAACAGCGCCATCACGGCGTCGAGGTCCCGGTCCGCCTGCGAGCCGGTGGCGCCGCCGCGTAGCGCGGACGCCAGCAGCCGGTTGGACAGCCCCGTGGCGTGCCAGAGCGCCCACAGCACTTCCTCCACCGTGCCGCCGCCTGCTAGCGCGCTGCGCCCGGCGTCGAGCACGTCGCGCACCCGGTGCAGGATGTCCAGCTCGCGGTCCGTGAGCACGGTGCCGAAGTCCGGGAGCGCGGTCGGGGTGGCCAAAAGCTCGCGCAGGCTTTCCTCCGCGCGGGTCTCCGGCGACCAGCGGCGCAGGCCGCGCAACAGCCTGCGCAGCGTCACCGGGTCTGCGCCGCCGACCGGGCTGAGCAGCAGGTCGCGCCACTCGGTGGCCGAAAGTTCCTCGTACAGCGCGCGCACTCCGAGCAGCAGGGCCGACACAATGCGCTGCTCCCCCAGCACCAGGTCGGTGGGGTTGAGCGAAACCGGCACCCCGGCGCGCAGCAGCGCGCGCCGCATCGGCTCAAGCAGCGGCGTGGAGCGCACCACCACCGCCATGTCGCGGTAGGCCACGCCCTCCTCCAGGTGGGCGCGGCGAAGCGTGTCCGCCACGAGCGACAGCTCGGCCGCGCTGGAATCTGCGATCGCGGCGGACCGCACAGGCGTCCTGCGGGTGGCGCCGAGGTCGATCACCTCGTGCTCCAATCCGCCGAGGTCCTTGAAAAACGCCGGGGAGGCGCCGCGGAAGTGGAACACGGACTGCTCCAGATCCCCGCCGACGACGCCGAGGTCCGCCTGCTCCAGCAGCCGTTGCACCAGCGCCGCGGATGCCGGCGCCAGGTGCTGCGCGTCGTCCACAATCACGGTGTGCCACGTGCGCGGCAGCTCCACCTCCAAGGCGGCCGCAATCAGCTCGGATGCCGAGAGGCGGTGCGCGCCGGACAGCGCCATCACCTGCTGGTACTCCCGCAAGAAGTCGCCCGAGGCGGACCAGATGCCAATGCCGTGGCGCTGGCCCAGCTCCACCAGGTCCTCCGGGCCCAGGCCGCGCTCAATGGCGCGCAGCAGAAAGTCCCTCAACTGCCGCGCAAAACCGACCATGGGAAGCGCCGGGCGCAGCTCCGCGGGCCAGGTGCCGCCGCCGTCTTCGGCGTGGCCCTGCAGCAGCTGGCGGATCACCGCGTCCTGCTCCGCGCCGGAGATCAACCGCAGCTCCTCGTCCATCTGCTGTCGCACCAGCGCGAACGCGAGCGAGTGCACGGAGCGCACCACCGGTTCGTCGGAGACAAACCCGGAAGCGGCCAGCGTGTCCGCCAGCTCCGCGCGCAGCCTCGCGCCGGTCTCCTTCGAATCGGTAAGCACCAGTACCCCGCCCGGACCGTGTTCCGCCTCGCTGCCCGCGTGCCTGCGCATCGCGGTCGCGGCGGTGTCCAGCAGGAAGCTCGACACCCCGGAACCCGGCTCACCGGTGACCTTGTACAGGCCTTGCTGGGGCAGCTCAACCGGCCATTCGCGCCGCGTGTCCGGTCGTGTGCGTGGCACGAGGTAGGCCTTCGGCTCGAGTGCGGCCGGGGGCACGGGAGAGGGTCTGGTGGAAGTCATGCCGTTGATTGTGTCACTCACTCCGACACGAGCGCCCGACCAACCCCCTCAGCTATCGAACGTATGTCCGAACCTGCAGCTCTCGCGCAGGCCAGGCGGTACTCCAGCGCGCGCCGCGCCAGCCCCCGCAGCCCCGGCACGTGCGCCCACCGGTCCAGCACGGCAGCATCGCAGGCCTTCGCCAACAGCCCGTCCACAATCACCAGCGCCGCGGTAAAGCCGCGGGGGCGTTTGCCTGAAGACGGCACAAGGTCCGTCAACGTCGGCACCATATCCCCGGAAAAGAGCAGGCAGGACGCAAAATCCATGTGCGCCACAACGTCGTCTGGCTGCGGCGTGTAGTCGCGCCACACCGCGCGCTCTGCCGTAGCGAACGCGTCGCCGCGGTCCGCCGCCGGCGCCTCGACCCCGGCCATCGCCTCGTCGTAGCGCAGGGCGGCGGACACGGCCTCGTCGATACGCGCGCGCACCTGGCCCTCAACAAACTCGCTGGCCTTGAAGCCACCGACGACCAAGCGGCCGTCAGTGGCGCGCACCGGGCGCGACACCGCGATGCCCGCCCCGAACTCGCCGGCATGATCGCGGGCCTTGCCGGACCAGGCCGCAGTGTCGCTGGCCTCGGAGACCACCACCCGGCCGAAGCGCACGCCGTTGTCCCACTCCGGGCCTAAAGGGATGCCCGCGCGGCCGTCGAGCTGGAACGCCGACAACACATGTCCGGGGATCTGCTGTGCCGTTTGCTCTGCCACCTACAGCCTCCTACAGCGCCGCGGGGCGCGGGTAGGGCCACGGGTTCGGCCGGCAGGTGTCCGGATTGTCCGGGTAATTGTCCTCCGGGCTCATCTCCCGCAGCTGCGCATTGTTCAGGCTTAAGGTCTGCTGCATCATGATCGGCGCCAGCGCGTTCGGCTCCGGGCACGGCACGTGCTCCGCAAAGCCCACGGCGTGGCCCACCTCGTGGTTGATCAGGTACTGGCGGTAGCTGCCCAGATCACCCTGGAACGGCACGGCGCCTCGCACCCAGCGCGACTCGTTGAGCAGCACCGTGTCCTCGCCCGTGATGCGGGTGCGGCAGCTGGTCTCGGTGCCGATCTGCACGCCGCACAGCTCCGCCGTGGTGTCCAAAGAGGTCAGACGGATTTTCAGCGACGGGTTGTCGTTGACGCTGACGTGCTCGAAGCGGAAGCGCGGGTCGTTGATCCAACCGCGCGGATCGCTCAACGTCGCGTCAACCATGTGCGCAAACGCCTCATCCCCGCCGTAGCCCGAGGTGTCGATGCCATGCTCGACCTCCACGGCGAAGCGCACCACCAACTCGGTACCTTCGCCTGCGGTCATGCCTGGAGCACCCACTTCGTAGAAGGTGCCGGCTCCGGTGGTGGTGTACGGCCCGCCCGGCGGCAAGTTGTGCGGATCAAACTCGCCTTCGGCGATCTTCGCCGGCTCCAACGGCTCCACACCGCCGTCCGGGTCTTCCTCGCGCTGCGCGGGCGAAGACGCTGCGGATTCCTCCTCCTCAGCAGAGGAAGCGGTGGAACCAACGGCCAGGTCCTCCGGGTTTTGGAACATGTTGATCAGCACAAAGACCGTGATCACGGCCAGCACGGGGATGGCGTAGGCACGCCAGCCGTACTCCTGCGCAAACGCGGCGAGCTTGCCATCACCAGCCTCGGCGTGCTTCGAGGAGGTTTTGGGCCCCCATGAGGCACCGTGAAGCTTGGCGCTTTTGCGCGTGCGCTTTTCGTCACTGTGACGGCGCGGGCGCGCGGGCTCCGAATCTTCGGATTCGAGATCCCAGCTATCGAACCAGTCGCCGAAATCATCGTCGCCGGTTTCACGGGCGCCGAATTCGCCATCGCCAGGGCGGCGGTGCGCCCCGTGGCCGCCCCCGGTGGAGCCGCCGCGGGCGTCCCGCTCATGTGCGCCGTGCCGTTGTGCCATAAATGCGTAATTTAGCGCATGAACCCGACGGATCGGGCTGCGGCAGTACCCTGCTCCACGTAGACGATGCGGTCGGTGCGGATGAGGTACACGCGGCCCTTGTCGTCCTCCACCTTTAGGGTGGCCTGGCCGCCGTCAATGGCCTGCTCCACGGTGGAGATGATGTCGTCTTGGCCCTCGGGCAGCTTGATCGTCAGTTCGCGGGGGCTGTCTGCAAGACCGATCTTGATATCCATGGCGCCATTGTAACGGCCTGTAGTTAAGATAAACGCGTGCCCTATTCAGCTGAGAGTGAACACAACCGCGCCTCAACTGGCGCCCCGGCTGGCGACAAATCGCTGCCGCCGACGTTTGTTCAGCTGGGCGTCGCCGCTGAAATCACCGATGCGCTGGCGCAGCGCGGCATAGTGCGCCCCTTTTCCATTCAGGAGCTCACGCTGCCCCGCGCGCTGGCGGGCCGGGACATCATCGGGCAAGCCCGCACCGGCATGGGCAAGACGTTCGGTTTCGGTGTCCCGCTCTTAGACCGCGTGTTTGACGACGCCGACATCGACGAGCTCGACGGCACCCCGCGCGCGCTGGTGATTGTGCCCACCCGCGAGCTCGCCGTGCAGGTCGGCGATGACCTCGCCTACGCCGCCTCCGAGACGCCGGTGCGCGTGACCACGATTTACGGCGGCCGCCCGTACGAGGACCAGATTGCGGCGCTGGAAGCGGGCGTGGACGTGGTCGTCGGCACGCCCGGGCGCCTGATTGACCTGCACGAGCGCGGCGACCTCACACTATCCACCGTGGCGATTCTGGTGCTCGACGAGGCGGACGAGATGCTGGACATGGGCTTCTTGCCCGACATTGAGAAACTTTGGGCGGCGGTGCGCGATGACGCGCAGACGATGCTGTTTTCCGCCACCATGCCGGGTCCGATTCTTTCGCTTGCGCGCGCGAAGATGAACACTCCGGTGCACATCCGCGCCGAGTCCGCCGACGCCCCGCGCACCCACGACACCACCCGCCAGGTGGCGCTGAAGTCCCACCGCATGGACAAGCCCGAAGTGGTCGCGCGCATCCTCCAGGCCCGCGGCCGCGGGCGCACCATCATCTTCGCCCGCACGAAGCGCTCCGCCGCGGAGCTTGCGGAAGACCTCGCGCAGCGCGGCTTTACCGTCGCCGCGGTCCACGGCGATCTTGGCCAGCGTGCGCGCGAGGCGGCGCTCGATGCTTTTCGACGCAGCTCGGCCGACATCCTCGTCGCCACCGACGTCGCCGCCCGCGGCATCGACGTCGAAGACGTCACCCACGTGATCAACTTCCAAACTCCGGATGACCCGATGACGTACGTGCACCGCATCGGCCGCACCGGCCGCGCCGGCAAGAACGGCACCGCTGTCACGCTGGTGGGCTACGACGAGGTGCGCAAGTGGGAAGCGATTAACGACGAGCTGTCGCTGGGTGCCCGCGAGCTGCCGGAGTGGTTCTCCACCTCGCCGGAGCTGCACGAGACCTTGGATATCCCGGACTCAGCTACAGCACGAGTGGGACGCCCGCGTAAAGTGCTCGGGGCACGCCCAGCACGAGCCTCAGGAAGGAAACGGCGATGAATTCTCCCCTGCGTCGCACCCGCGGCGACCTGATCGCTACCGGAGTGATCGCAGGTGTCTCAGCGCTGCTGCTGGGCACCGCCTTTTTCACCGCCCCCGCGCGCGACGCGCACCTGGATTCTGCCCAGGAAGAACACCAGGACTACGGGCAACTCGCCGTGGTGCCGAAGTCTTTCAGCGAAGGCTTTTCCCTGCCGGACACGTCCGGCCGCGACCAGCCGCTGGTGGCCAGCGGCATGGTGATCACGTACAACGACCACACGCTCACCGCCACTACCCCGGAGGGTGAGACGGCGTGGACGTACGAGCGTCCCAACGAGCTGTGCCTGGTGGACCAGGCCTGGGGCAAGGTTGTGGCCACCTACCGCGACAACGCGGGCTGCGGCGACGTGGTTGCCATCGACGCGAAGACCGGCAAGTACGCCGGCACCCGCTCGGCTAGCGCGCCGGACAACGTGGTGCGCTTGGCGTCGAACGACCGGGTGGGCTACGCCAGCTCCCAGCGCGCCGAGGTGTGGCGCTCCGACCTGGTGCGCACCGTGGAATACGGCTATGTGGAGGCGAAGCAGGAGCCGGACATGCAGCCCAACGAGTGCACCATCACCTCCGCGCTGACCCGCACGGAGCTGGTCGCTGTCACGGAGATCTGCGACGACGGCGCGTACTTGCGCCTGCAGGAGGCCACGCCGGAGGATTCGCGCAAGCCGGAGGTTGTGGCCAACATCGAGATCAGCCCGGACGCGTACTTGGTGTCCATCTCCCAGGACGCGGCCGCGGTCTATGACCCAACCACCTCCGAGGTGCGCGGTTACGACAAGGAGGGCACCAACATCAGCTCCTCGTCAGTGCCGCAGATGGACAGCCCGGAAGTCGGCCCGGACGGCATTATCAAGAATCTTCCCGTGGCCGACCTGCCGCACCACATGACCTACTGGGAGAACAACTCCCTGCTGTTGATGGAGCCCGCAGCGCTCGCCGTCACGGGCGTGTTCCAGGGCGCGCTGGGCACTGGTTTCTCCGCCGGCGAGAAGCTGCTGTACGCCTCCGACAGCGGCATCGCTGTGGTGGATTGGGACAAAAACGCCGTGGACAAGATCATCCCGGTCGACCGCGGCGGCTACTCCGGCCCGGTGCACATCTCTTCCGCCGGCGCCACCGTGGTGGAAAAGCGTGGAGACGAAGTTGTTGTGATGAAGGCCAACACCTAAACAAACGGCCTTCCCCCTAGCGCGGCGCTCTACTGGGTGCGCCGCGCTTTGCGTTGCGCGTAGCGCGCCTCGTTGTACTCGCGTGTGGCCGGGTGGAAGATGCCGATGAGCGCGAGCACCGCGGACGCCAGCGTCGCCGCCCCCAGCAGCGGCACGCCGCCGCGGAACATGTACACCGCCACACCCGCCAGTATCGCTTCCACCAGCACGATCGCGCCGGTGGCGCGGGGGTTGCCTTTCAGCGTGCTCACCGCGGCGTAGGCGATGTAGCCGAAGATGATCGCAAGGAACGTCGCGGTGCCGATGTTGACGTAGTTCGCTGCGGGGGAGTCCGATTCCAGCGTCGATGTGTGCTCGGTGAACTGGGAGACGATCAGCGAAGCCGCGTAGATGAACATCGCGGCGCATTGCAGAAGCACCACCACTGCGCTGAAACGCATCACTGCGGGCACGGTTCCATGCGCAGCTTCGGACCTATTCGGGGCGGGGTTGTTGTTGGTTTCCACATCACAGCAGTCTAGGCCCCACCGGCTTGCGCTCCCATTTGCGTTGCGCGATTTGACGGTAGCCTATCTCGAAGAGTGCTAGCCTTTCTGCAGGTCACATCGCTTGTCGACGCCCTCCGGACGCACCCCGCATCCAACCCCGGCCGACGAAAGCAGTGTTAGATTCTATGATTCCCGTCACAATTTGGCGCACAACCCTAGCGCGGTGTAGGTGAACATGCCATTATTTCCGGGTAGCAAAAACAACGGGCTGGTTACACAGCCCTTAACCCTAAGCCACCACAGGGTTAACGCCCGGTAAACCGGAAGACGGGTCCCGCATCCAACGGGACACTCCGCCCGGCACCAGGAATCAAACTTCGTTTGCAACGCATCCGCCAAATGCGGGTGTTTGTGGTGCGCACGTAATTGCACATGGATTCAACCCACACCATTTAAAGGAGAGTCACCATCATGGATTGGCGCCACGAAGCTATTTGCCGCGACGAGGACCCGGAACTGTTCTTCCCCGTCGGTAACTCCGGCCCGGCCCTGAGCCAGATCGCACAGGCCAAGCTGGTCTGCCACCGCTGCCCCGTCACCTCCCAGTGCCTGAAGTGGGCACTGGAGACCGGCCAGGACGCCGGCGTCTGGGGCGGCCTGTCCGAGGAGGAGCGCCGCGCGCTCAAGCGCCGCAACAAGGCCCGCGCCCGCAACCGCGCACGCCTGTCGGCGTAAAACTCCGCCGGATTACCTTGCCAGCAGTGCAGGGCTATACAGTGGAACATCTGTAACCGGTACCCATATTCAAAGGAGGCCCCCATGAGCAAGCGTGGTCGCAAGCGCAAGGACCGTCGTAAGAAGAGCGCGAACCGCGGTAAGCGCCCCAACTCTTAAAGCGCGGTAAAACGAAGTAGCAAGCGGGCCCTTCCCATTTCGGGAAGGGCCCGCTTGTTGGTTTCTACCTACCGGCCAGCCTTACTCTTAGCGCATTGCGAGGAATGCTGCGCCGATGCC